>Ga0209045_1000685_pt1 | contig 37454 bp, 22 predicted proteins | sample SaaInlLV_10m_DNA_4_FD_184664 | JGI IMG/M metagenome (GOLD analysis project Ga0209045, IMG submission 184664) | Marine microbial communities from expanding oxygen minimum zones in the Saanich Inlet - Saanich Inlet SI072_LV_200m_DNA (SPAdes) (version 2) | ecosystem: Environmental > Aquatic >...
GGCCTGGACGCAGCTTTCCGAGGAAAAAAACACCAACGAAGCACCGTCACGTCATGAACCGCAAAAGGATCTGAGGCCGTCGCGCCGCCCGGACGCTTAGGTTGACGGCATTGACTCTGACCTCATGACTGACGTGGCAGCATCTGTAAGCCATGGTGAGAGCGTTGCTCTTCTACGGGATGCAGTCGGCAGGTCTCGGGATTCACTGAGCACAACGTTGGAGGCCATCTCTTCCTGGTTCACAAGGGCAGAGGCACCGGAGATTGCAGAGTTCTCATTTGGCACAGCCATAGAAATTGCCTCCAGGTCTGCAAACGTCACCGCGGTAGTTTCAGACGAACCCGGTATAGCCTTCAACGGAAAACACCTGACAAGTTTCGTCGATGTCATGTACGTTCTGTTCGAAAATGCAGCATCCAAGTCTGGTTTGCCTCGAGAGAAGCTGCAAGTTACGGCTTCTCTCTGTGAAGAGCCGGCTGGGTCCCTCACGTTGCGGGTAGCCAACAACTGTGAGATGGTAGCGGACGTGGGCGCTGCAAATGCAGCGATCGACTACTACCGGGATGCTTACGGAAACGATGATGTCACCAGGACAGTCATACAGCAGAACGGTGGCTCAGGGATCTTCCGCATCTGGCGTTGCTTGTCCAAAGATATTGGCATTAAGCACACAATTGAATTCGGCTACGAGTCAGAGGGCCTGTTTGTGGTTACTCTCAAGATGCAGGAACCAACAGGAGTATTGTACCATGAGAGTATTGCTCGTTGAAGATCAGCCAGAGAAGCGGGAACAGATTCGCAGCTTCGTGTTCGAGGCCATGGCCCCCGATGCCGAGATACTGGATGCTACCTCCCTTCGGATGGCGCTCCGGCACACTGTGGATTGTGCTCGATTCGACCTCATCCTCTTGGATATGAGTATGCCCAATTTCGATGGGACTCCTCAGGATCCGCTGGGCAGATCTCCAGAGAGTTTTGCAGGGAAGGAGTTTCTTGAACAGATGAGGCTCCGCTCCATCGTGGCCCCCGTGATTGTCATCACGCAGTACTCCGCATTTGAGGGCGGGACGGTAACCCTTGATTCTCTCGCTAAGGAGTTTCAGAACCAGTACGGCGATTTCTACCTCGGAGCCGTCTACTACAACTCAGCATCAGATGCCTGGAAACAGCACCTGTTAGAGCTCTGGGAGGCGCATGATGGGCAACGCTACTAGAATCCTTGTCGTCGACGACCAGTACCCAAAAGTGAAGGCTATTCACAATGTGCTGCCTGATGACATGCCTGGTGATATCGATCATGCACTGAGTTCCCGTCAAGCTTTGAGGATGATGACGGAAAATGACTACGACCTCTTAGTGATTGACCTTCAGATTCCTGAGGCCATGGGTGAGGACGTGAAGCCATATGCAGGAAGAGATCTTCTTGAGTACATCGACGACAATCGCGACATCAATCGCCCCACGCATATACTAGGAATCACATCTCATGCAGACTCCTACAGCGAGTGCCTAGAGGCTTTTGCTCAACGCGGATGGACGCTCCTCCACGGAATCGATGATACAGAACGCCTAAGAAATATTGTCTCAGCGAAGCTCAAGCATGCCGTGCGCTCCACAGACAGATACGACGTGGTCATGGTGACGGCACTCGAGCATGTTGAGTTGGAGGAGGTGCTTCGGTTGCCGTGCAACTGGATCCCATTTCGAGAGCGGGACGATTGCAGTATTGTTCACTGTGGCCGTCTACAGACCACCTCAGGGCATGAGGTCTCCGTGCTTGCGTCAGCCTGTCCGCGCATGGGAATTGCGCATGCGGCCGCTCTTAGCATGAAGCTCTGCCTGAAATATTCGCCAAAGTTTCTCATGATGACAGGGATTGCTGCGGGAATAGAGGGGAAGACAGGCCTCGGAGACATCTTGATCGCCGATCCCTGCTGGGACTGGGGTTCAGGGAAACAAACGCTCCGAGATTCCGGACCGGTGTTCCTCGCGTCTCCAACCCACATAGCCCTCGACCCGCCGCTGAGAGCCCAGTTGAAGAGGATTGTGACCACTCGACTGTATCTTGATGAAATCGTGACTGGGTGGTCTGGGGGGCAATTGCCCACTACCATGCTAAAAGCTCATATTGGGCCGCTAGCAACGGGGTCGATGGTTCTGGAAGACCCAGCATACGTAGCGGCGATTCAGCAACAGCATCGGGACACCTTGGGGGTAGACATGGAAGCATACGGAATTGCGGTGGGTTGCGCTATATCAAGCGCAAAGCCCCCCAAGGCCATCGTGCTTAAATCCGTCTGTGATTTCGCCAACCCGCTTAAGAATGACACTTGGCAAACGTACGCTGCCTACACAAGCGCCCAGTTTGCCATGCGGATCATTCAGAACGACCTATTCTGAGAGAGACACTATTCTGAAAGAAGCAACGCATAGCGGCAGGCTTTGGGATCTGCACTCCAGAGCCATCCCCATTGGTGATGCTCTACAAAATCAGCCGGAAACTCCAATTCCAGGACCTGCCCCTCCCCCTCTCTCCACCAATGCTGTTGACTTTCTCTACCCCACGTGTCTGGCCGAAGAGTCGCCGGGTGGCACCGCCTCCCACACTGTGTGCTTCTCGAGAGTGGGAGGGGCCGTTTCGAAGGGTTGCCATGCCGCGACCGTCTCCAGAGAGAGTCAATAGCATCGCTTTCTCCCCCCCCTCTGTGCGCATTTCTATTCGCCTTTCAGCACGACTCGACTCACGTTGCGGAACATGATGTTCTCGTAAGCGCGCCGTGTGATTCTCCCCGTTCGCCGTGCGTCTTTCAGAAAGGTGAGGATGGCGGGGGGCGGGTCTTTGGGGGAGAGGAAACGGTCCGTGCCGTAGAACAGCTTCCGGTTGAAGGTCTGGAGGAATCGGTAGCCCGTCTCAGGATCGCGGCTGATCGCGTTGTAGCCGCTGCCGGCAGACAGGTCGCCGTAGAGGTTGGGGTATTGTTTCAGGAGGGTCCACAGCCGCCCCTCTTTCCTGATCAGAGCCTCTGGGTAGTCCTCGCGGTCCGCGAGCCTCAAGTCCCCGTCGATCTCGCCCCAGAAGGCCATGGCGTGGCCAATGAACACGGTGTCGGGGAACTCCCCGAGTACCGTCTCCAACCCCGGCAGATGCAGGCGGTCAATCATGCCATACGTCCCCCGGCGTTTGCCGGTGAGGTGAAACAGAACAGGCATGCCGCACTGCCCGGCGTGGTGGAAAAGGTTGCGATAGCGGGGATCGACGATCGAGAGGCCCGCGCACGCCTCGCCAATGCCTCGGCAGCCCATGTCACGGTAGATGTTCATGAGTTCGGAGAGATCGGCTTCGGGAGTGTTGTACATCATCCGTGGATCGATGTTACAGAACGGAATCAGCCGGTCCGGGTGCTTGCGGTAGGCCTGCAGGCATTCAAGGTTGGTCGCGATGCCCAGGACCTCGTGGTTCTCCGGGTTGCCGATCGGGAGCAGAACAGAGCGGTCAATGCCGTCGATGTCCATCCGCCTCAGCAGGGAAGCGGCTGTGAAGGGCGTCTTGTTCAGCTTGCGGGCCACGGCGGAATAAGCAGCGCCGGTCAGATGAGAGTGGCAGTCAATGATCACGAGCGTTCTACCGTCCCTGGCTTGTGTGACGTCGGAATACCATTCCTGCGGTGCCTGCTCGGCATCCGCGCTTTGACGAAGCGAAGGTATACCGCCGCTTGCGGCAATGGCAAACCTGATCGACTCCCTGAGTCAGGAACGCACGGCGTCAGGGCCCTGCAAGGTGCATTACAGCCCCCCATTGGTGATGCTCTACGCAATCAGCCGGAAACGCTAATTCCCGGACCTGCTCCAAATGCCCCTGCTCCACAACAAAGGCGCGAAACACCGCCACACGTGTTGCATCCCCGACGATGGGGCACCACACTGCAGAGCAGTCCATTGCCGCAATAGTGACAGCCTTCAGACAGATCCACTCCCATCCGGATGTCCGCGATGAAACGAACGTTGATGCTTGCGCTGTGTCGTGTCAGCTTTGGTCTTCTGGCAACCATGTCCCTATCGGCGATGGCCGATGACGGACCGGATCCCGCCGTTGTCGCCAAGCTCAAACGACTGCACAGCGCATTTGAGGGATACCGCAAGGACCATGGAGGCGACTATCCCCCGCTGATTCATGCGGACACAGCAGGTGGACGCCTGCTGTGGCCGGACCTGCTAAAACCGTACCTCAACGATCGTTCCCCGGCAGGCCGGGTAGCCGTCGACGGCCCATTTTTCGCCCCGTATGTACCCGTTCCGGAACGCGCAGGCGGGAAGTCTGCTTACGTCAGTTTCGGCTACCCACGCTTCAGCCTCGGGGCGGATGCTCCCGGGTACCGGAAGAGCCGCCGTCCCGTACACACAGTGCCCAATCCTGAAAAGACACTCCTGCTTGTCGAGTGCGATGCGCCGAAGCAATCGGGAACGGGGTGGTATTCAGCGTACCCGAACCTGGGTATCGACTTCTCCCGCTGCAATGGCAAAGCCCATGTCCTCTTCTGTGACGGCACCGTCGCCCTGTGGACACCTGAACAGTTGAACGTCGGGGACACCCCGGATACTGCAGCAGCTCCCTGGTACAGCAAACTGAGCCGGAACCCGAAGCTGACCGGATCCATTCCCGCCCCGGTGCCTGCACGAGTCGCTGCCGTGGACAAGGGGAAGTCGCCCTCCCCGCCTCCAGGCCCGCCGAAACCCGTGGCCAAGACGCCGCCACCGAAGAAACCGGTCAGCGAAGACGGACCGCTGGTCACCGTGGCGAAGATCAAAGTCCCGCCGACCATTGATGGCATACTCTCGCCCAACGAGTGGACTGCCTGCTCTGCGTTTGCCGGCTACAGCAGCTATGTCACACGCCAACTGAACGCTCTGGATGTCGCGTCCTTTGCAGGCTACGACGACACGGCTCTGTACCTGGCATTTCTTGTTCCCCTGCCACGGGGGGCAGAGCCGCGTGCCAAGGTCACCGAACGCGATGGGCGCGTGTACAAGGAAGATGCAGTTGAGATTATCCTCGACCCCGCGGGAGACGGTGACATTCGGCAGTTGGTGGTGAATGCGATCGGTACGGTTTTTGACCGGCGCGGAGCAGAAACGGCATGGCAAGGCAACTGGCTGATCGCAACCAGCAGGGGCACTGCCGAGGACCTTCCCCCCTACCTCACCGGCAGCACGGGGTTCTGGTCCCTGGAACTGGCGTTGCCATTCAAAGACCTGGGACTCGCAACCCCGCAACCCGGCGACACGTGGCGCGCCAATTTCTGCACGGATGGCCAGCACGCACGTGTTTTCGCACCGACCTTTGATTCCTATCTGGATCGTGCGGAATTCGCAAGGATGCGTTTCCTCGGATCGGGGGCGCCCTCGCTACACCTCCCAACGCTTGGGGAGCTGGCCTCCGGAAACGTCACACTGACAGGACTATTGAGGAATCCCTCGGCGCAGGACATGACTGTCGACTTCCGCATCGACGCCGAGAAAGAAGGGACACGCATTGTCGAGCGCACGGGCTTCGACGAAATCGTCGGCGCTCTCTTCAAATGGGAGGATTCAGTCTCCTTGCCGACTGCCGCAACCGTACCACTGTCCCTGAACACAACAATGGAAGATATGCGTCTGAACAGGTTCCGGATCACAGCCACTGCCACGGACGCGGATGGACGACCGACATGTCTATACCGGCAACAGGGGGAGATGAAGATCCTCCCCCCGCTGCGGGTCAGCTTGGAGAACTACCCGACCAATGAAGAACTGGTCCTGAATGTCGATATTTCCGGGCTGGGTCCGGCAAGTGAGGCAAGGAGACTCACCTGGCAGATACGCTCAGAGGACAAGCCCCCCATGCAGTCTGCGGAGTCCGCAATGACTGGACTGCACCAGTCGGAGACCATTGACATAAGCGGCCTGACTCCGGGCACGTATGCGTTGAGAGTTGACATCACCAACGACAAGGGGGCCTCACAGGCGAATACGAGCGTCCCATTCGTCAAGGTCAGGAATCCGGCCTGGTTCCGCAATGACATCGGCAGTGCACGGACCGTTCTCCCCCCTTTCACGCCTCTTGAGCGCGATGGCCAGACCGTCGCAGTGTGGGGTCGGAGCATGGCCTGGTCCGACGCCTCGGTGTTGCCTTCAGCCATAACCAGCGTCGGGACCGCCCTCCTGGATGCGCCTGCCCGGATCGTCCTAACTGTAAACGGCAAAGAGCAACGCATCGGCCTCCAGACCATCGATTTCACTGCCACGGCCCCGGACCGCACGGAGTTCAGTATCACCGGGAACTCAGCGGCCATTTCGGCAGAGGGCTCGGGATGGGTTGCCTACGACGGGCTGATCTGGTTCGACGTGGCACTCACCTCACGTCATGACGCGACGCTGAGCATCGACAGCTGCAAGCTCGAATTCGCGCTCAACCGACATGCTGAGCTCTACTACCACGGCGTGCCCGACCGAAGCATGACCGGACGCATAGAGGGAGCCGAGCTGGAATTCCCCGACCAGACCTATTTCTGGATCGGCGGCTGCGAGAAAGGCCTCGGAGTCATTCTGGATTCCGGACCGGACCTCACTCAGAGCAAGCTGCCACGCTTCAGAATCCTCCCTCGTACTGACCACGTTCTCTGGCAGATCGACCTCAGCGACAGGACCGATATGGCCCCCGCACTGAAGTACAGATTCGGGATTCAGGCAACCCCGGTGCGTCCCTTGCCACCCGATTGGCACTCCTGGCTGAGTGTTGACTTCAGAGACCGAAGCGACAACGAGTATGCGGAAATCGCAGATGCCATCGACATGACGACGATCTGGGAGAAGTTCAGGGGAGATCCGGAATCGTGGTGGCGACCGGTTTTTTCGGACCCGATGGGGGTACGCACCGACAAAGTCTCAGTCTTTGTCGCCGACGCACATGCCAGAAGGACACCAGCCATCCTCTACTCCTGTCCCATGAATTTCACCGACAACGCCCGCCCCGAGTACACAACCTATGGGAACGAGTGGTGCACCATGCCGAGAACGCGCTGGAAATGCGCCGGCTTCACGCAGAGCAGAGCGTGTGCTCGGAGTTCATTCCCCGACTGGTTGCTGCACCATTTCCGGAACACGATCCGGGAGACAGGCCTTGATGGGCTCTACTTTGATGGTGCCGGCAGCGGGGACTGTATCAACCAACACCACGGGTGCGGCTGGGTTGGCCCGGACGGCAAACGACACCCAAGCCGGCAACTGTTGCCCACCCGTGAGTTCAACCGCCGGGTTGCGACCATGCTGCACGAGGAGGTGGAACCGCGCAGGCTTGAGGCCGCCTCGGCAGCGCACCGCCCCGGATGGCCACGGTATTACAACTGGATCCATATTTCGGGAGCCGTTTGCCCCCCTCTCTACAGCTTCAACACAGCCTACTTCTGCGGTGAGTGGTTCAAAGGCGCTCTCAAACGAGGCAAGAGCTACCGTGAGCTACTGACCCTCGACACGTTCCGACCACGCTATATCTCGACTCCATGGGGCGTGCCGAACTTCTTCCTGCCGATCACGCGTGAGCGGAAAGGCGACATAACGACCGAGACCGAATGCGTCCTCGCCTACATGCTCCCGCACGGCACCCCCATCTACCCGAGATACTTGAATGCCGAGCTAATTCAGACCGTTTTGAGAGCCATGGCCGAGTTCGATACCAAAGGTGCGGCGTTCACCCCGTGTTGGCGCGAAAACAAGCTGCTTAAGCTCGACTCATCCGGAAACAGAAATGTCCTCCTCGCGGTTTGGCAGCGGGACGGTGAGATCCTGGCCGTCCTGGCCAATGTAGGAAACACACGTGCCACTCCCCGGCTTGCCTGGGAAGGGGGAAAGGACGCCCGCATCGGGACTCTTTTCTCACGGACAGGACCATTGCCGAAGCGGATCGCACCGGGTCACCCAGCGGAAATCGAAGTGGGCGCAAACACCTTCATTTTGGCCCGAATTGCATACGAGCTGTAGGCACGCGTCGAGGGCGAGGTGCAAGGACACGACGTCGTCTCCCCCCCCAATCCCGAATGGCGCTAAGCTGGGGGCCTGCACGGAAACGCCTGTTTTGGTGAATTTGAGCGGTCGAGGGCGACCGCCCTCCAGCCTGAAGACACCGTTCGCGGCAACCCCGTTGGAGGGCGACCGCTGGGCTTCCGTGCAGGCACCAACGTACTAAGGAACACTGACCGTGACGACAGAAGCGACCACGCAGGACGAAGAGCGGATCCCTTTCTCATGTTGCCTGGACTGCGGCAGCCGGTGCGAATTGGTCGCCGTAAAGCGCGGCGGCAAACTGGTCCGCATTGACACCCCCGCAGGGCGCCCTGACACTGCCGTACTCCCCCGCCTTGTGCCGTGCGCACGCGGACGCGCCCACCGGCGCTTGCTGTCAGCCTCCGAGCGCGTCCTGCATCCACTGCGGCGAACCGGCCCCCGAGGAACCGGGGAATTCGAGGAAGTGAGCTGGGATACGGCTCTGAATCTCGTGGCCGAAAACCTGACTGCTATCCAGACCGAGGGCTCGACCGAGGCCGTGCTCTGCGGGACAGGAGCGGGAGCAGCCGGCAGCCCGGGTTTCAGCGGTGGGGGAGCCCTCAGACGGTTCTTCTCGTTCTGGGGCCCGATCACCGGTTTGGGGGGCAACATGAGCTTCCACTCGGTGGGCTTGGCCGAGAACTGGATGTACGGCGGCACGGTGGATGCCAGCGACCGGGCAACCCTGCAGGAATCCCGCCTCATCGTGCTCTGGGGCAATAACCCAGCCGAGACACATATGGGCCCGAACACGGAGTTCTTCATCGCCGAAGCCCGTGACCGCGGCGCCAAGGTCATCGTGATCGACGCCCGTTACACCGACAGCGGCGTGCTCGCCGACGAGTGGATCCCCATCCGCCCGGGCACGGATGTCGCCCTCGCTGCTGCCGTGGCGTTTGAGCTGGAACACAACGAGTGGGTCGATCGGCAGTTCCTGGCACGGTGTACCACTGGGTACGACGCTTATCGTGACTATGTACTCGGGGTCTCGGACGGCGTGGCCAAAACACCGGAGTGGGCCCAGGACATTACCGACGTCCCCGCGGACACGATACGGTCGCTCGCACGCGACCTGGGCACACTGAAACCGACCGCCATCCTTCCCGGATGGGGTCCGCAGCGCACGCTCAACGGCGAGCAGTTTCCACGCGCCATGATCACCCTCGCCTGCATGACCGGCAGCGTCGGCGTGCACGGCGGCGGCGCGGCTGGGCTCGGCTTCCGCAAAGGCGCCGTGTTTCCCATGCCCGGCATGCGTTCGGGGCCGCACGGCGCAGGCCGGACACTCCACAACGCCACCTGGGCAGCTGACGTGCTCAGTGGCGATCTGCAGCCGCCGGTGAAGATGGTCTACGCCGCCGGCACGAACATTGTCAACCGCAGCCCAAACACACGCACCAACATCGACGCGCTGCGGCAATGTGAGTTCGTCGTGGTAAACGAACCGTACATGACACCCACTGCCCGAGAGGCCGACCTCGTCCTCCCCATTGCCCTCAACCTGGAACGCTGGGAAATCCTCAGATCCTGGGGACACAACGCTCACGGCTTCATGAGCCCGCCGGTCACCGAGCCGGCAGGGGAAGCAAAGACCGATTACTGGGTCTTCTCGCAGCTCGCCCGACGCCTGGGGTTCTTCGAAGAGTACACCCAAGGCCGAGACGAGGAGGAATGGGTGCAGCACATGGCCGCCGGGGCCGGCCCCGCAGCTGAAGCCCTTCTCCGAGACGGCGTCGCCCGGCTCGACCGTGAATTGCACGTCGGACTGGCCGACTTCCGCATCGATCCCGAGGCACACCCACTGCCGACCCCATCGGGACGCATCGAGCTGGTCAACCCAGCCGCAGAGGAGGCCGGGGTGCCGGCCATCGCCTCATACGAACCCCAACCCACCGTGCCGCCAGGCTGTCTGCGTCTGCTGACACCGCACAGCCGGTTGCGGGCCAACTCGGTGCTGCACGCGAACGCCTGGCTGCAGCGCCTCGAGCCACACGCGCTGTGGATCAGTGCCCAGGACGCCGCTGAACGTGAGATCAACAACGGGGAAGAGGTGGTGGTTCGCAACGAGAACGGGACAGTCGTCGTGCCCGCCAAAGTCACTGAACGCATCACCCCCGGAGTTGTGTGCCTCTATCAGGGAACGTGGTACGAGCCAGACGAAACGGGGGTGGACCGCGGCGGATGCGCCAACACGCTGACCGGCCACGGCCTCTCACCCAGCAACGGCATAGCCACACATTCGGCGTGCGTCACCGTGCGGAGGGCTGAATCATGAACGACCAAGTCTTCACCATCGACCTCGCACGCTGCATCGGTTGCGGGACCTGCTCCATCGCCTGCAAAGACCGCACCAGACTCCCGGACGACGTCGATCTGCTGCAGATTGAGACCACCGAACGTGGTGCGTACCCCGCCCCCAGTGTCACGCACCGGGTAATCCACTGCTTCCACTGCGCTCAGGCGCCGTGCGTAGACGTGTGTCCGGTCGACGCGTTGACCCACGCCGCGGACGGATTCGTTGCCCTGGATGAGGACGCCTGTACGGGCTGTGGACGATGCGTCGACACGTGCCCGTTTTCTGCCGTCACAGTCCTGCCCGATGCGACCGCGGCCAAATGTGACGGGTGCGGTGACGAACTCGCGGAAGGCAGAGAGCCAACGTGCGTACGCGCCTGTCCGATGCGAGCGCTCAGCTACGCACCAGCATCCGCCCCGCTGCCTCCCGGCCGCGTCCGGGAAGTCGAGATTCGCGGCGCGGAAGCCGCACCCCGGGTCTGCTATCTGCAAAGGCCCAGCACTAGTCATTCGTGAAGTCGTATTCGGTGCGGGTGCTGTGCTCACGCATGTAGGCGATGAACTGCGGTCTTGCCATGGCGGGAGCCTGGCCTTCGCCAGTTGTTCTATCGCTCATATTCGAGGTCGCAACTGCCTTCGCGGGACAGTCCGGTCGCCGTCCAGAGGCCGCCTCCCACTTTGGGGGCGTCCGGTTCAGTGTGGGAGGCGGCCTCCGGACGGCGACCGAACCGTGCTCAAGAACGCTGAAGTTACAGGCGAGGGAACTCGTTCCGAATGCGTTCGGCTTCGCCGGCGTCATCACGCAACGGGTCCACCAGGCATCCGGCAAGCACCTTTGCACTATCCAGGTACGCGAGCTGTTTGTCCGCAATCCGGAAATCCGCGCCATGCAGCTTGCCTTCGCCTCCTCCTACGTGCGGATGAATCGCCGGCATCACCTGGTTCACATTCCATCCCCACGTTCTTCCCTGTGTCAGAAATTGAGCGTAAAGAGCTCGGCGTTCTTCACGGTGGCCGATATGCGGAATGCGCCGGACGGCAGACTGTCGAAGACCGACAGGTCCGTGCCGTCGCCGGTCTCGATTCGTGTGTTGTAGCCTTTGATCGGGATGTCGTCGGTATCCAGCAGGGCGATGTGGATATAGCCGTTGTCGCCGATCCGGGCATTCATGGCCATGGCGCCCTCTGCGACAACGGTCCGGGTCTGGAAGGCGCCCTCCGTAGCGCCGACGGTCAGGGCCCACCAGCCGTCCTTCCGGTGCGCCACCACGCCGGGTGTTATGCCCTGCTGCTTGATGGCCTGCGCGAGGTCTTCGTACGATCCGTAGTGATCGAAATAGGGCCATTGGGCCAGGCCTCGCTCGCCGTAACGCTTCTCCAGGAACGTCCCGTCAAGCCAGGTGACTTTCTCGGTGGAGTGAGCATAGGTGCCTCCGAAGTGCGGCGTCGCACTGGCCCAGCTGATGAGGTGATACATCATGCCGTCGCGTTCCACCACCGGGATGTTATGCGAGATGCCTCCGAAGTTCCAGTCGCCGGGCTTTCCCCGCGGGGTCCACGGGACATGATCCACGGACCGATGCCACGCCATGCCATCCCAGGAGTAGAACAGTTCAGTGTGCATTTGTTGCCGGACGGCATTGTACATCAGCGTATAGGCGACCATCAGTCCACCGCTGTCGGGCACGGTGTAGATGCGGGCTCCGTAGTGCTGCTCCGTCGGCCCGTCCTGCTCATCGGGAGGGGCCATGTAGCGTTGATCCCAGTTCAGCCCATCCTGCGTGGAGAAAACCGTCAGCATGCGGGCTGCTTGCCAAATGTTGTCATATCGGGCCACGAAGGGCTGATAGCGTTTGAGCAGGCGGCCACGGACATAGACGAACGTCCTGCCGTCCGGCGAGAGCCATTGGCCGGCGAAGTTGTCATTCGAGTTGAACGGATCCTCAAACTCACCCGCGGACAGGCCGTCCCTCAAGAAGGGCTTGTCCCGCAGAATCAGGTAGGTGTCGTCCTTTTCCCAAAGCAGCCATGCGGTTCGGGCCGGGGCCTGCATGACTCCCCAGTCGTCAGGCTTGTACCCGGTGTCGTGCACACGTAGTCCGGCCAGCTGGACGGGCCCATCGGTTTCAGCATCATAGAAGCGGAAGCGGCGGTCCTTGCCGGGAGGCCGAATGGCCCGGCTGCCGAGCCGCGCGGCATGCTGCTGCAGAGAGGAAGGCGTCGAGTCCAGACCAGCCGGAATGCCGGCAGAAACCTCCCACTCGGCCAGGTTGGCGGGATCGGCCACGGCATAGTGATTCTCCGCGGACCCTCGGGACCGATCGCGATCATTGTCTACAAACCGTATCGCCAATTTGCCGTCGGGCAGGAACCCGATGACATTGCCGTGTTGCCAGACCTTTCCGGATTTGAGGAATGGACGGCCGGCCTGGTGGAGGTCCGGCGTCACCGGACGAATCTCCACCCGTTCCCGGGAGGTAAGATACCGGGCGTCAGGGAAGAACATCTTCCTCCCCGTGAAAGGCTCCGGGTCGGCCGGGGGCAAGGGTGGGGCCAGGCGATTGATCCGCAGCAACCGCGCGAGGGATCCGCCGACCGCTGCCTGGCCGCCGTCCGCTCGCAACTCCACCCGATATTCCCCGTTCTCCCAGGCTTTGATCGCGAAATCGATGCGAGTCTTGCCGCGTACAAGCGTGGCGCGGCGAGGCCTTTCCGGAACGCGGCCGGTATGGCGCTCTCGGACAGTGATGACCGCCTCGATGCCCTGGGGACAATCCTGCCCGACCACAACATGAAGCTGGGCCGTCTCTTGGTCGCGGTAGACCGGCAGGCGAAACTCCGCCTCAATCATGCTGCTCAGTTGTCCCCGAATCTCGCTGACGGCATCGTGGGTGTACAACTCGATCTCCCTGATCACGACGCCCGGTTCGGGCCGAGCATCGGGATCGGTTCGCCGGCCCGTATCGTTGGACCTCAAGATTGTCACACGGAGCCCCATCACCTCGATCGGGTCGATTTCGAGGGTCGTAACGAGCTCCTTGTTGTTGGAGGCGCCTGATTCGCTCATGCCCGGCGCGTTTTCGACGGTTGCCAGCCCAAACCAATGGCCCGTAGCCGGCGGCATTCCCTCGATCTTGAACGCCGTGGCAGCCATCTCGCCGCTGGGGTACGGGGCGTAAGCAGCGTCGCCGGAGAAAATCCGTACGGTGCGCACCAACTTGGTCTTGAGCATGTTGAACTGCAGCACGGCGGGCAGCACGGCCAGCGTCTCCCTTGAAGCGCCGCTGACATTCCCATCATTCAATCGCGGAGCTTCGCGGAGTTCTCCGTCCGGGCTGACGACGAAGGCCTTGGTCTCATACGCCGAGAGCAGGACGTTTGCGCGGCCTTCGAAGGAGGCCGGTGCGTCGACCCCATCGGCTCGTGACGCGGCAAAGAGGGACAACAACAGGGCCGACGGCATGATGAAACGGAGAAGGTCCTGTCCGGAAACGAAGCAGCGCGGATGCGCCTCGGGTCGCTCCCATCCATCCCGCGCGTAACTGGGGCGTGCACTGCCGCAAACCCGATCGGCCGGCGAAGGTAGGTGGGGAGCATCGTGATGAAACGGTGTTTTCATAGAAGGCCCTCCACGGGCCACTCACCAATACTTGAGAGTTCCGAGTCCATGGCCTGTTGGGGAGGCTCCTCGGCGCTCACCCGGCCGGCCTCACGCCTTCAACGGGCGCCAAATCGGTGTGCCCCGGATGACCTTCTTAAGGTAAGGGACACGAGAGTATCTGCGAGAAATTCCGGCCAAGTGCTTCACAGGGCTGTGTCCACGGCCAACGGGGGGCAGATTCCCGGCCGACGTGGGGCGAACCGTGGTGCCGGCCTCGCCGGGTGACGTCGCCATTTCCTTGCCGTGCCAATCACGCTGCGGTACCTTCCTACCCATGACCGGGAAGCAAACCCCTATCTGCTATCTTCTTTCCCGCGGCCGGAAAGCAAGTTCCTCCCCGTGAGCAGAGCCCCATCTGACAGACAGAGGACAGAAGCAATGCTCAGAAGAAGCACGCCAGGCTTCGCTGCCATGTTGGGGGGGGCTTTCGTAGGATTGCTTTGTCTCGCCAGTGGTGGCCCGGTGGGGAGACGCTTGGGCGACCGAGTTGGTCCGAAGCCTGGTGAAATGCAGCGTGTACCTTCCAAAGCCGTGCAGGCCTCCCCCGCAATCCCCTGGGACGACATCTTCAGTCCTGCCCCCTACCCTTCTCATGGCTATCCCTGGGAGAATAACGACCTCGGCATCACGGATGCCGTCCCCGAGCCGTGGGCGCCCGTTGAGTTGGCCGGCAACCGAATCCGGCTGGCCGGCAAAGTCTACGAGCTTCAGCAGTCCGGTTTCCCGGCGCAGGTGTCCCTGTCCGGCTGTGGGGTGTTCGCAGTCACGCCGGAAATCGCCCTGCAGATCAATGGCCGGAAGGTCGCGTTCAGAGATATCAAGACCGAGGTGGCGGAGCGGAAGGCCTCTGCCGTCGTGCTGTCCGGAGCCCATTCTGATCGTGACTATGTCGTGCGTTTCACCGTCACCATTGAGTTTGACGGGCTGTACAGGGCACGCCTCGACATCTCGCCCAATGGCGGGAAGCCAGTATCCATTGACCGTTTCCAGCTGGTTTTCCCCATTCGCAGGGAACTCGCATCCTACTACAGCCGGTTCATCGCATACGACTTTGATGCGATGCGTGCAGACAGAAGCGACCTGCTCGCGAGCTACGGCAGAATCGAATCCCCCCTCTCCCTCAGTTTCGTCCCGACGCTGTGGGTCGGCAACGACAAGATGGGGTTGGAGTGGGTCTGTGAATCAGACATCGCCTGGCAGAACAAAGAGCCGGGAACCCAGCTTCAGCTCCAGCCCCAGCAGGATCGCGTATTGCTCACTGCAAACGTCATTGACAGGCCACTTCCGCTACAGGAGACTGCCTACACGTTCGAATTCGCCCTCTTCTCCACCCCGGCACGCCCCCCCGTCGTGGCCGAGCGGAAGGCCAGGCTGGTGTCGGCACACCTGGACGATTGCTTCACTGAAGAAGACTACCGCTTGCTGGATATCTACGGAATCGGTTGGCACAGACAGGTCCCAAAAAAGCACGTCATGCTGCCGGTCTTCACGCCGCCCGATGGCGTTCCACCTGAACCATCCAGCCAGTTCATCAACGCCTACACAGCCAAGGGCGGGAAGTTCATTCCCTATGGCGCGCTCTACGCCTTCCCCCGAGTGCTTCCGGGGGACGAATGGGAACACTACCGCAAGCACTGGCTGACGCGGGAAAGCCTGGATGCCCCGGCGTTCTCGAAGAACAAGACCTGGGCCAAGCTTCAGGGCCTCGAACCGAGCACGAATTCTCTGGTCTACGTCACCTACACCCACAAGAGCATCCGCGACTTCCTGGTTTACCACTATGTGCAGGCCGTGAAAACGGGAAAGGTGCACGGCATCTACCTCGACGTGTCATCCCCCAATATCCTCAGCACGGTCCCTTCTCAACCTTACGGTGCACACGTGAAAGCCGGAGGCCTGTACTACCCGTTCTTTGCCCAACGACAACTGCTGAAGCGTCTTTACATTGCTTGCAGAGAGATCGATCCCAGCTTCATGATCACCCAGCACACATCGAAGATCGCGTCTGTTGTGGCAGGCTTTACCGGAATCGTGGCGGGAGGGGAATCTCTGAATGTCGTGTTTCGCGGGAAGAGCAGTCTCAAGCAGTGCCAGACGGATATCAACGCGTATGTGCCCGACTACGGACGTGTTCCCGAGTACGTGTATCTGAGCGAATTCGGCAAGGGACGCGGCATCAACATGGAGCTTCTGCCGCAGATCCACCACGGGCTGTTCAACAAGGATGTCATGGCGGCGCATCCAGCGCTGAGAGAACGCTATACGGACAGTCTGCTGTCACGGACACTGGTCTACGACATCAAGCTCTGGCCAGCCTACATGGATCAGGAGATCCTCCACGATGTGCTGGCCGTCAAACGGCAGTTCGGGTGGCTGGTCGATGCACAGTACGTGTCTCCTGCAGATAGCTCCGGTGCATTCTCCGGTTCCATCGATCCGGCACTGCGGGTGGCCTATTACACCAGAAGCACGAGAAATGACGCGCTTCTGGTGGTGTCTAACGTGGCCGGTCAGACCGCCCATCAGACATTGCGGCCGGCGCATCTGGGGAACGTCGTCGCCAAGACGCTCAGCGTTGCCTACGTGAGCACATCATCTGATGAAAATCTGGTTCGGATTGTCGACGGGACGACGATCGACGCAGCGCTGGGACCAGGGCAGTACGCAGTTGTGGTTGTTAACCCGAGAGAGCACTGAGGTCCCTGGGCTGCACCTGACCTCAACGTTGGAGGCGGTGCCACCCGCCGATCTTCCGGGCAGTCGGAGCACAGCGGCTCCTCCCACATTGGGGCCAGAGGAAGCAGTCACCATGGGAGGCGGTGCCATCCGGCGATCTTCCGGGCAGTCGGAGCACAGCGGCTCCTCCCACATTGGGGCCGGAGGAAGCAGTCAACGTGGGAGGCGGTGCCACCCGCCGATTGCTTGGTTTCTGGTCTGGAGACAAAGATCGGGGCGTGGCAGCCCCTCCCACCTTGAAAGGCCGCTAGGTTCCGCCTCATTCAGATGCCTCCCGCCACTCTGAGCAACGCTGCGTTTCAGCTCACGAGTTCCCGATCAAGCTCGAATTTTCCCAAATTCCGAGGTGTTCCCTCGCGCATGCTCGCTGTCCCATCACACCTACACGGCTGGCATGAGGACCGTCGTGCCACGACATTGTCGCCTGTCCATTGCCGGTCCGTACGGCTCGGGAGATTCAGACGGTGGCAATCAGCCCCCTGGCCTTCCGGCAAACAGCATGGAGAAGATGGTGAAACAGGCAGTTGCTTTCGTGACGCTGACGTTGTGTCTCGGCGGTGCCGCCGTCTCCTCGGAACGGCAGGTCGATCCGCGCCTTAAGCCGGGCAACACGTTCAGGATGAAGTTCCCCGACTTCCCCACTGACGCGCGCGGTATCCCCGCAGCGATGACCGTGACCATGCCCAGCAACTACTCCCCGGACAAGGTGTTCCCCGTGTTCCTGTTCATGAACGGGGGCAAGGGGTCGCACGGCCATCTTCCAGCATTGGTCGAGAACAGGGACTTCATCTGTATCGGCATGCCCATCTTCGTCAAGGACAACGCCAAACCTAAAGGCCGTTACATCGTTAATCGCCGCGACGTTGGGAACCTGTGGAAATACCACAAGCCAATGCTCGAGCGTCTGCACGCGGTGATCCCGAACATCAACCGGAAGCTGGGGCTGGCGGCAGGATTCTCCAACGGCGCCAATTCCATTCGCTGCCTGGTCGAGTTCACCGACGGCGTGTATCAGACCTACTTCAACCGCTACATTTTCTGTGAAGGCGGCACGGGGCTGTACGACGCAAGCAAGCTGAACGGGCCCATTCTAGGGGTCGCCGGTGACCGCGCCATGGGCATCATCAACAGACCGGGAAACGTCAAAGACACCGTTGTGACACCAGCGCTGAGAGGCGGAGTGGATGCGGAGTACATCCTGATGCAGGACACGCGCCATGAGTTCAACACTGCGTACTATCCGCAAGTGCGGGACTGGATCGATCGGAAGGTGCTTGTCGGCGGGTTGGCCGCGAATCTGAGAACGATGCACCAAGCCGTGGTTGCGGCCGACTGGCCGGGCGCGCTCAAGACCTACGAGACGATCGTGTTGCTCACTGGGCCGGAACAGACAGAGCGCGTGGAAGCGGACAGGTTGCTGCAAGCCGTCAACGCGGCAGGAATGGAGGCCTGGGCTGCCTTACGCGCAGCGCCGCTGTCCGCGAAATCAGTCACTGCCTTCGTGAGGGCCTGGTCACCATGTGACGTGGTCGCGCAAGCCAAGGTCGCGGGGAATCCCCTGGGCGAAACGGCTCTGGAGAGACTGCTGGCCGGCGAGAGACGTCAGCATTGGGAGCCGTTGAGCGCTTTCATTCAGAGGTGGCAGGCATTCCCCGTCGCGACTGCGGCCCAGGCGGCTTTGGCTGAGGAAGGACTTGCCGCGCAGAAGGCTGCCGAGAGGGTGCCGGCCGGAGACACCAGGACCAGGGCATGGGGCGATCTGGCACAACGCTATCCACGCACGCTCTCAGCGGCGCATGCTATGGAGCAGCTGGAATCGGTGTGGACAGCTGAGAACATGGTACTGTTCAAGACAACCGACCGTGAGGTCCGGGCCGAGAGGATCAAAGCCCTCATTCCCCTTTTCGCAGGCACACCGCACAAAACCGCGCTTGAGAAGCGCTACCGCAGATTGACCGAACCGAAGAGGGAATGGCGCCCCTGGAAGCTCGAACAGGAAGCCAGACGAGCCAAGAAGGCACAGGAACGGAAAGCCGCCGGCAAAGCAGATGCAACGCGGGACGCACAAGAGTGACCGTGATCTGCCGATCTAGTGGTGGCCGAGCTATTGATCCGACGACAAGACGAGAGTAGTGCTTGCGCGGGAACCAAGCAGGCCTCTTCATGCAGGCACGAAAGTAGTGAACCCCGAATTCTCAGCCGTTAAGGAGAAACGATGTATAGAGCTTTGTTGTCAATCCTGGTGCTGCCCCTCTGCAGCCTGCAGTCGGCCCAATCTGCAGATTCCTCCTCACTGAAGTTGCAGAACGCCTTCAAGGAACAAGGCGGCGTCTGCGTCATTCTCGGTGCCACCCCCAGGGACATCACGCAACTGGCAGGTCCACTGGCCCGGAACGGAAAGCTGACGGTGCATGCGATTGCTGCGGACAAGGCTGACCTCGTGTCCCTCCGGAAAGCCGCATTCGAGGCCTCTCCCACGGGGGCTATCGCTGTAGAACAGATCAGGCTCTCGCCCTTTCCCTATCGCACCACCTTGATTGATGTGCTGCTGATACCCGATGCGGAACGGGCCAAGGCGCTGGGCTACAACAACCGGGAAGCGCTGAAGGCAATCGTGCCCGAGGGCTGGGTCTGCACCCAAACCAACGGAACCTGGACCCTCACCCAGACCCCCGACGAGCCGCTCTTCGACGACTGGACGCACGAAGACCACGGTCCCGACAGGAATACCGTCTCCAACGACAAGAAGGTGGCCTTGCCGAATGGGTACCGCTGGAACGCCGGACTGCCGCTGAATATGAGCGCCAAACAGGACGGGCGGGCGATGTACTTCTCCACCAAGACCCTCGTGCTGAATGATGGTCAGATTTACACGATCGCAGACTCTGAGCTCGAGAACCTGGGACCAAGCTTCGCCGGCCTCCACAAGAAGGACCAGTACCTGACCGCCCGCAATGCGTTCAACGGGATGTTGCTGTGGCGTAAGAAGCTGTTTGCCCCTGAGAAGGACGATAGGGTGTATGTGGCAAAGCCCGTTTTGGTCGCTGTTTCGGGACAGGTCTTCGCTGTTCAAGATCTCAATCATCTGATGGTGCTGAACGGCAAGACAGGTGAACTGATCCGCAACCAGCCCACCACCTATCTGCCGACTCTACTTGTGATAGACCAGGGGATTGCTGTTGTTGCCTCCATGAAAAACGGGGACATCGTGCCGGGGAAAAAGGGAGCATGGGGGAGGCCCTTTCGGGAGCACGCCAAAGGAAGCCTCCAGGCCTTCAACACCACCACGGGGAAGCTGCTCTGGACCAAAGCCTTAGTGGCCTCCTGCATGCTTGCTTCAGAAGGCAAAGTCGTCCTGATCCGGAAGACACCCGCCGGCGAGGGTGTCATGAAGATCACCGAATCCGTTGAGGCTCTGGACTTGAAAACAGGCACTGCCCTCTGGCGGGCTGAAGGCAAACCGCTCAAGGACAGATCCAAGGTGAAGAGAAGAAATCGGCTCACTATGGATGCCGCAAGTTACGGCACCGTGGCCGTGACCGTGGGCAATGACCAATACACGGTCGTGTTCAACGCCGAAGACGGGCGCGTCTTGTTTGAGGGCCCGTTCAAAGCCTACACGCACTACATCGATGGTCGGATCTACGTGGGCCGATCGGTGTATGACCCGGAGACCGGGAAGCAGATGACTGGTGTAGCGCCCATCAATAAAGGCGGGAAAAGCTGCACACCACGTGCCTATGCAAATAGCTTGCGCATCGCCAGTCGCGGTGGTGTATTTGCGGGTAGCAAGCAACAGAACACAGTCTTCCTGGGTGCTCGGGGCAGTTGCAGAATCGGCGCCGTGCCGGCCTATGGGGCATTGTACTGCCCCCCAAACTCCTGTAACTGCTTCCCCGCCCAGATTCCCGGCTATGTGGTAACAGGCTCCAACGGCCCACCGCCCACCACAGCTGAGTTCACAGAGACGCCAATCCCCCATCTCGGCTCCCGCATCTCAACAGGCAAGCTCCCCGAAACGCCGGAACCGTGGCCCACGTACCGAGGCAACGCAGAACGCAGCAACGCTTATGTCGGCGCTCTGCCCTCACAACCCAAGCCCGTGTGGACCGCACAGGCGCTCACGCCATCCCCCGAGACCAACATCACCACAACCTGGCAGGAATCGCTGAGAGAAGACGTCACTCCTGCTGTATGTGACGCCTCAAGTGCCTATGTAGCGATCACTCACACTCACCGAGTCCAGGCGTACAACCAGGCGGATGGAGCCCTGAAATGGACCTTCACGGCTGGTGGCCGCATCAACAGTGCGCCGACCTTGCATGAGGGCCTATGCCTGTTTGGGGCCTTTGACGGCTATCTCTATGCCGTGCACTGCAGCAACGGCCTATTGGCGTGGAAGATGAGAGTGGCCCCAAGAGAAGAACGCATGGTCTCCTATGGCAAGGTGGAATCCCCTTGGCCGGTCATGGGCTCCGTCCTGGTGATTGATGGTGTAGGCTACGCTTCTGCCGGGCGGTCTCAAGGAGCCGATGGAGGACTGGTAATACGAGCCTTTGAGCCGGAAACCGGCACGGTGGTCTGGTCCAAGCACATGGATCACACCTTGCTCAGCGACAAGGATCTGGTCATTCCCGCGGGCTGGAGAAACAATGTGACCCTGAATGATCTACTGGTGAAGGTGGGCGACACCATCCATCTCGGAGGCTACCCCCTGAGCATCAAGGATGGCAGCTACCAGCCTGGTTATCTACACGCGAAGATCAGTGCCAAACGTCGGCAGATCCTCTTCCTCCTGGACATCAAGAAGCTGAAAACCAAAGAGGATGAAGAGAGCAAGGCCAAGGTGAAAGAACTGGAGGCAGCCATGAAAAAGTTCATGGCCAAACCGCCCAAATCCGGGGCTGCGCTCGTCCCCGGGCCGGCAGGCTTCCTCAACAGCACGTGGACCCGTGTGGGTGACAGGAAGTACATGGACCTGGTCAGAGGCGACGCCCAGGGGAAGCTGATCAGCTGGAACCAGGAGGTCGTGGGTGTCCTCTCCAAGCTGGGAACGAAAGTGACCATGCAGTCCAGTGAAACCTCGGAGACACTGGCTGAGTATGCTCTGCCCGCTCATCACCAGGCAACCACCTTATTGCTGGGCCAAAACGCCCTGATCGTGGCGGGCGGTGTCTATCCTCCAGAGGGCAAGCCCGCCGGCTTCCTTCACGTGCATCCCAGAGACCTGAAGAGCGCGCCCTACCAACTCACACTCGATGCCCCCGTGGCATACAACGCTGTATCTCCCACCAAGAGCGGCCTAGTGGCGGTCCTCAAGAACGGGTCAATAATCTGTTTGAAATGAATGGTATAGGAACAAAATGAAGAGCAGAACGTGCCTCGTGCGGAACGAGTACATCATCGCCGTGATTCTCGGTCTGGTCGGTTTGCCAGCCTACTCGCAGGTCCCCCCCCAACCCGGCGATGCAGCACCCGTCGGTAAGACCAAGCCCGCAAATGCGAGCAGCGTCAACCCAAAAGCGGCCCACATCAGGACACACTTCGGTGAGCAGTATTTTGTCCCGGATGGTGGGTTCGTCCTTCGACAGGGCCAGACGCTGCCGAATCTGGTATGGGAGAATCCCGACGACATCGCTCTCGTACTGAAGGACACCACCATCCCGACACGCTGGTTCGACGAGGACTTGGTGGAAGTACGGACCGCTCGAAGAGCCGGGCGCTACTACGCCTACGGCGAAGGTCCCGTTCCCGCCGGATCGCCGCTCCGCCGCGCCATGACATGCTGTTGTATTGAGGTCGACAGTAAGCTGGCCGGGTTGGCCACGGACCTGATCCCCTCGATCCGAGAAGAGACAGACGCCAAGAAGAAGCGTACCCAGATTGAGGAAACGGTGCTCCACTGGCAGACCTCCGAAGCGGGGGCCATCGCCCTGGCAGCGCTCCTGGCCGGCGACCCTGTGAACACCCAATCCAAGGATGGGCAGTGGCAAATGGAGAACGCCACTCGCCATGTCCGCCTCAAACGCAAACTCATGGGACTGGACGACACGCCTCCCGTCGTCGTGGCCGCAAAACCACTTGCGGGCGAACCCGCGGCAACGCTGCATGCGGGTTCACTCGATCAAGCGCAGATCACGCAGGAATGTCTACAGCAACTCGAAGCGAAATGCGATGAATGGTACCGCGTAGCGAAGCAACCGACGGCATTCGTGATCGCGCGCAACGGAGTAATCGCTTTCGCAAAGGCATACGGCGAAAAGGGAGGTAAACCGATGACCGTGAACACGCCGATGCTGCTGCATTCGGCGATGAAACCTCTGATGGGTGTCCAGCTGGCCATGTATGTCGATCGCGGTCTCGTGCAACTCGACGAGCCGATCGGGAACCACCTGCCGGACTTCGGCTCAGAGGCCGACAAGAACCTGACATTCCGCGCTGCTCATGTGCATGCCACCGGGATCCTCTTCCCCTGGAGCCTCGCCTTCAGACGCCTCTTCTACTTCCAGGCGTGGCAGGACACCTTGATCGCGCACTGTTCACGGGAATGGCCGCCAGGCTCCAAGCGCCGGTACGGTTGCGTTGGCATGGTCTTATCGGTTCGGTCAATCGAGCTGATCAGCGGCAAGAACTACTGGCACGCGATGGAAAATGAACTGTTCAAGCCACTGGGGATCAAGGATGCTCTCCCAGGTGGCACGGGGTTCTCGGCCGAGGATCTCGCCCGCATCGGCGTGTTGCTGCACAATGGAGGCACGTACGGTCCCCAGGAGCTCTTCTCTGAGAAGACGTGCAAAGCGATTCTGCCCACGCCTCTGAAGCCATACTTCCCCAATATCAACATGACGTATGGCATCGGGTTGCAGAACGCTGCGAAGAAACTCGGACTTGGAAGCTATGGCCACGGCGGCGGCGGCGGAACCCAGCTGCTCGTGAACCCGAAGAAACGGTTTGTGTTCGCCATGACCCGGGATGCACCAGGCCCCGACTACGGGCCCCGCCTCAAAGACATCCTGGCCCATTTGCGCTCGTGGATCAACGACTAACCCGGATGTTGCACGAGTTGGGGATGCCCGAGATGCAAGGCAGAGCACGTTGAGCTGTAGTAACTACTGCCAACGTGCTGTAACGAAACAGGTTGGGTATCCCCGGCTCGCCCATAGGGTAAACACGCCTTGCTCTGAGACCGATGGGACAAAGTGTACCCTCGGAAATCGATGAAATACCAGTCGCAACGCCTCGACTGCAAACAGACTATAACTCCAACGCTTGTGTGTTCATGCAACGTTCGGGCTAAGTGCCCCTCGCCCCAGGCCCGGCAACACCCCGCCACCGACGACCCAACGACGCGTCTCACCGCAGGTCGTAGCGGTACAGCCGGAAGCTGTTTGGCGACGGTATACTGATCTGGACAGAACTGTCGGCCTCAACGTCCACAACCGCATCCGAGTCCGGGTGACTCACGCACTTCAGGCACAGTCGCGTACCCGGGGCAAAAAGCTCCTGCGGCAGAGCCAGACGGTGCCGATCCGACGGATGGTCTTCGCGATACACGAGCAGCAGTCCCTGCTGAGGCGCGTCCGGTTGGTACGAAACGAATCCCGTCCAGGTGTGACCACTGGGTTCGGCGCCCACGGGGAACGTGTGCCCGGTTCGCAGTTCCGGGGCAATCTTCCCATGCAAGGCCATGACCCGCTTCACGACCGGCCGGACATCAGCCGGCACGCGTGACGGCTGCAGCCAGCATAAGGGTGACGCAAACAGCGTGACCCCGCTGATATACTCCCAGCTGCAGTTGGTTGGCGCCAAGGCACTGTCCTTGTCCCAAACGATGTCCAGGTTCGCCGCGGCTTCGGCGAGATTCGCGAACTCGAACTGCAGCTTCTCGGGCGGGACAAACCAGGACAACTGCCAGAGATTACGCAACACCCGCCAGGGATAGTACGTACGTTGCGGTCCCGGCTTGCCGACGACGTAGCGGTTCTCAACGAAGATCGTGCCATATCGCTGGCTGGTAAAATAGCCGAGCCGCAGGCCATTGGTCACGTCAAGATTGAGCCGGGCTTTGCCATCGCTTCCCGTCACGACACCCTCGAGGAGTTGCACGACGGCCTCTTCAGCGTCCTTCGTGTAGATCCGCAGACCATCGATCTTGAACAACCCGATGTCGTAGCGCCGGTGCAGCTCGAGTAGCACCTCCCGGTCGTCGTCCCAATTCCGGTAGCCGCGCGCCACGTCCGGCGCAAACCACAGCGCAAGCTTCACTCCCGCCTCCTGCGCACGCTTGTGGAGGCTGTCGAACCCTCGCGGGAATTTCACCGGATCGATGTCCCAGTAATCCGGCGGGCGGGGAGCGTTGTTGCAGGTCAGGTCAGACAGGATCCCACCAGCCTGCCAGCCGTCATCTATCTGATAGTGGGTGGCCCCCATCTCAGCTGCGGCCTGGATCTCCTCAAGCAGATAGGGCTCATTGAAACGTTCGTAGCAGTGCCCATCTCCCCAGGGATTCGCGACGACAGCCTGCTCGTTCGCGTGCAACGGGAACCGCGTCTTGAGATAGCGCCGTAGCGCTGCGTGTCGAGCATGTCCGCGGCCGTTGTAGACGCCCAAAGCAACGCTGTAACTGCGTCGACTTCGGTCCGGGCTGATCTCGTGCGGCAGCACGCCCCAGCCGAGGACCTGTACGCCGTCCGGCCCAACTCGGAACGTCGCCGGACACTCCGGACGTTTCTCGTCGTCTGGTGGAGCCTCGTGCAACACAAACAGCCCCGGGCCACCGTCCTTCGGCTCAAGGAACAGCAGGCTTCCCTGCAGCTCAACGGGCTCGGAACCGGATTCGACCGTGTGCTGTTGCCGCGCAACATAGTCGTTGTGGTAGTCCGTCCGGGCGAGGAACCGAACAACCGTCACTCGCCGGCCGGCAAGCGCCAGCGGGATCGTCTCGACCACGTTATCAAACGCATCCTTCCACGTATCCAACGCCTGCGGGACACTTTCCGACCGGATCTCCGCGTAACACACACACGCCGACGTGCCCGGGTATGCGGTCCAGACACGCGTGATGTCAATGCCCTGCAGCGGCTCAGTCCAGGTTAGCCTCAACTGCAGGCGCTCCCCTTCGAACACATCGGGGCTGCATTCGGTCACGTCCGAGCCGTGCAGCGTCAACGGGGGATACGGTCCATCGCCGCGGCGCGGCACAGACAGCAATCCGTCGTAGAGGCATTCGGGCGTGACGACATCACGGCTCAGCGGCAACTCAGTTCCCCCCACTGCCAACTGCTGTGTGCGCAGCCCCGACGGTTCGAGTAGCCAGCTGCGGCTCAGCAAGCCGCACGCCAACTCAACGCGCGTGCCATCCACCGCAATCCGAACGTCATCCACACTCATACAAGGCATCCGTACGTCCTCTCGTGCCGGTTTGTCCAATGCATCTTCCCCCTCCTGGTTCACCGCATACTGGGGGACAATCGTACTCAGGTCGCCTACTATACCCGGTTAGAGCCCGTCCCCCCTGGTTCGTCTGTAACTACCCGTTCTAGACCCGAGGTCTGTCGAAGGCGATCAGGCTCTCCTCCCGATCCCAGGAGGGGTGTGAGGCATTGGGACAGCCGGGGAGCTCAACTCGACGGAGATTCATGCCGCCGGAATCGACGATCCAGATGCCCCACTGTCCATCTCGGTCGGAGTGGAAGATCAGATCCCTGCCGTCGCTTGACCAGAACGCCCCGTGGTCATGGTACGTGCCAGGGCCGCCTCCGGAGGCTAACAGTTTCCGGGCATCGCCTCCACAAAGATCCACGATCCAGAGGTCGTGGTTCGCTGCTCCCTTGTTGTTGCAGGCAATTCGTGTTCCGTCGGGATGCCAGGCGGGGCGATAGAGAATCCTCCGTTCCTCGGTCAGCTGTCTGGTGTTTCCGCCGACCAGATCTGCTACCCACAACTCCTTCGTGCCGCCGTGGCCGGAAACGTAGCAGATCTTCTCGCCATCCGGGGACCAGGCCGGCCTCTCATTGTCAAAACCGTCGTCGGTGACCTGTTGCCATTCCCCGGTTTCGACGTCAATCGTCCAGATGTCCCGGGGGGAGTAAGCCGCTTCGTTGCTTCCCCACGGTGGGAAGTAGGCGACATTCCTCTTCTCCGGGTTGTGGAAGCAAGCAATTGCCTTCGAGTCCGGGGACCAGGCGGGGTGTCCACTCACCCCCGTTCCATTGCCCAGTTTCCGCGCCCTGTTCCGCGCTAAGTCAGCCGTCCAAAGATCCACGGTATTCCCCTCTCCTCCCCAGAAGGCAACCGTCTTACCATCGGGAGAAAGCACGGGATGAGTGAAGAAGAGATCCGGGGCCGCGACTCGGTACGCGCTGTCGGTGAACACCTGCTCACGATCGCACCTGGCAACCCACACATCCCTGACTGGCAACGCTTGCGTTGTCACGGATCTTTCCTTCCGGAAGTCGCCACATCGGCTCGGGTTGTCTTGAATGTGGGAGGGGGCGCCGTCCCGCGACTGCTTTGCTGTGTCTTCCTCAATGTGGGAAGAGGCTCTGTCCCGCGAACAATTGGGCGAGATCGTCGCCGCACGGAGGCGCCTGCCACTTTCTGTTGCACGCCGCACGGCCCCCCGGGCGGCATCTCCTCTTGGCGATCGGAGGGCCGCTCGCCGTACAAGCGGGATGGTCGCCGCACGGAGGCGCCTCCCACGTTGCTCACGGTCCCTCCAATGTGGGAGGCAGCACCTGCTGGCGACCTGTCCTGACACATGTGTGCCAGCCATGACGCGGCCTCCTCACTCCCGCACCAGTCGAAGCTCCCCGGCTTGATCGACATCGCAAAACCGGCCACCGGCGGGAAGCCAGGCGACCCAGGCATTGTTGGCGGTGCAGTGGAAACCGATGTTGAAACAAAGAGTCTCGACCTGAGCAGACGTCAGCCTCATAGCAGCGAAGGGCAGACGCCATTCGCAGGACCAACCGGTGGGAGTGCCTTGTGCAGCGTAGGTTGTGGCTTTCCGCATGGTTTCCGCCTGCGCGGCGGTCGCGCCCATGGCCGTGCTGCTGCCATAGGTGCCGCCGGACGAGCCCCAGAGGACATAGATGGGCGTGGAATGCTTGGGGTCGGCATTACGGAAGGAGACTTCCACACCGTCGCCTTCCCCGAATCCGGTCTCGCTGTCGAGTTTGGCGCCAGTGGGCAGGTTGAACTGGATAGCAACGTAAAGGGCCTGATCGTCAAAGGCAGCGCAGGCTTGCCCGGTGGCGGCACTGACGCGATTGCCTGCGGGGTCGCGCTTGAGCGGGATCGTGCGGCCCTTGTCCTGCCATGGCCATTCCGCGGTCTTGCCATCGATCGTGACGGGGGCGGCCAGCTTGGGCGCACGCATCGTGGGGTTCTTCGGAGCAGCAATGACGACGGGGGTGATGGTCTGCTCGTTGCTCTGCTCAACGCGCATTTGAGGCGCGGCCCCGCAGTCGAGAAACAGATTCCGTCGGCGAATGGCATCTTCCCACAGACCCTTCTTTGTCACATTCACCGCCTGAGAACAGGATTCGATGGTGTTGTCGGTGATGATGAGCTTGCCGCTGGGCTGGTGGCACTCTCGCAACTCGAGAGCGCTGGCTTCGGGTTCATCAAAGCCGGAGATGTGATTGCCGATGAGCCGGTACTCGCCAGCGACCACCACCGCGCTGGTGACACCTTTGGTCGCGCCTCGGGAGATGATGTTGTTGCGGAAGAACGACGTGCGACTGCCGTAGCGGCCCAGCACCGCCGGATGCAGACAACCGGTGATGGTGTTGCTGTGGAGATTCCAGTTGGCGGACGGCGGGATCGGGTCGAAGGCGGCCCCCGTCTTCAGCTCGCGCGGTTCCCTGAGCGTGAAGCGCACCGTTGCGGGCTTCGCAGCACCGGTGATGGCGTCCAACACGGATTCACCCGCTGCTTTGCTGCCGGCGAGCCAAACCAATCGCCAGCCTTCGCACTGACGCTCAAAGCGGGGCTCCAGGGGGACAGTTACCAATGAGGCCGCAAACGTGGTCGAATCGATGACCTTGCCTACTCTCGAGGCGTTCTGCGTCGTCAAAATGCCGTAGCCGCAGTTGCGGATCAGGTTGTCGTGGACGGAAATATTGACGCTTGGGGACTTGAGCCTGACCGCCGTCACATTGGGATCGACGGGGCCGCGTACGTAAATCTGGTTATCGCTGATGATGGCACCCGAGGCATCCATGTTGATCGCGACCCGACTCTTGGAGATCTCGCCAATCTCGGTCATGTCGAAGATATTGCCGATGATGCTTGTGTTGGCCGAAGCGTATCCGGTGGGGTTGGAACTCCCGGCGATATTCACTGCCGATGAGCCGAAGTTGACGAACAGGTTGCCGCTGACGATCACCTGGGTAGCCCCGCGAGCGGAGCAGATCGCAGCACTGCCGTAGGGCACGACGCTCTCGAAGACGTTGTTGGAGACGATGTGCTGCCCTGCCCCGAGTTCAGGGAAGGAGGCATCGCGATTGTACTCACCCAGATTGCCGATCGCGACCGTGCCCGCGTTGCGGACGTAGTTGCCGGTGAACTTCACGAAACGCGACGCCCCCTCCCAGGAACAGCCTCCCACATCGACAATGCGGCAGTTGATCACGCTCGTGTTTTCCGGACCACAGGTCACGTCGTTGAAGCCGTTCCGAGCGCAGTCGGTAGCCGAACAGCGCAGGTACGTCACGGACTTGGAGTAAGCTCCTTCTGGCTTGGCGACCTTCCGGCCGCGACCACCCGCGACAAAACACTCGGAGGCCATACGCGTCCCGTGACAATTCTCTATCAGCACGTTCTCGGTGTAACCCAGGCTCGTCGCATTGCAGTTCTTGGCAGCAAAGCCCCAGAAATAGCTGGACCCTTTCATGGGGATGTACCCGCATTGGTCGCGTCGGTCAAAGCCGGAATGCCCGACCATGGTGAAATTGCGGAAGGTGACCGCCTTACCCTTGCTGAAGCGAATGCAGGCCGTGTTGCCCTCGCTGATGTCGAGGATCGTGTGTATGGCGTTCTCCCCCTCGATGGTGAGGCCGTCCGGCTTGTCCACGCGAAGACTCTTTGACAGACGATAGCGTCCGTTGGGGACGTAGAGGTTGCGGTTCTCCTTGAGTGCCTGGGTGATGGCTTTCTGCAGCCCGGAATCATCGCAGTGGCGCAACACGGCCTTGGGAACCGTGCGGGTCGGCGCAGCGTGCAGAGTCACCTTGTTTCCTTCGATTCCGTCAATGGTCGTGATCAGCTGCCCGCGACAGCCGAAGACGACCGTGTATCCCTTCTCCCACTCGAACTCGTTGAAACGCACCTCGATGCCGTCGCGAATCGCCTGCCAATCACCCGTAATCGGGACGGTCTCGTGCCAGGTTCGGGCGAGATCTTCGGTCCAGCGGAAGGTCTTTGAGCCCTGAGCTACATCAAGCACCAGCACGACCCAGTCGCCCTGACTGCCGTCGTAGCCCCGAATCTCCGCTTCCTTCTTCATTGTCCTGCCCATCGTGACCACGCCGCGAGGTCCGCAAATCCGCCGTTGACTGATGTGAGGATTGCTCTCGGAGAGCATCACCCCCTGCCCAACCTGGAAGTCGCCCACGTCCTGCACCGTGATCACTTTCGTCCCCTGCGTCGTTGCCGCCGTGGTCGAGTACTCCGACCCCGAAGCCCCGAAATCGCTCGCGTTGAGCCAATCCGAAGGAGCACCCGCAGCCAACGCGGCAGGAGGGCCAAGAATGAAGAGCGGCAGCAAGCCGCCAAGCAGCGAGCAAATCTGGGCGCGAGGAACGCGAGAGAATTGAAAAAACGCTTTGGTCATGACAAGACTCCGCAATTCAGTCTGAAAGAACACGATGCTGTCTCCCCGTGTTGTTCTGTGGTGGTGTGTCTTCTACGAACACAGTCGTACAGGCCGTCATCTTGCCCGCTGGTATTGGTCGAAAATCAACGTCTCCTGCACTCGTTCGCGGTCGAGTTCCTCGATTGTGGCGACATCCCTTTCGGTCGGCTCGAACGTGTTTCCGCGGAAGAGAGCCCAGTTGGCAGGGGGGGTGACGATGAACCCACGTCGAGCGTCTGTGAAGTGGTTGTTCTCGATCACCGGCATCAGTTGCCCCTGTTCGGGATTTGGCGTCTCGTACGGTCGCTCGCGTCTGTAGACCTTCCAGCCTATGGAGCCGATCACATCGGCGCCGGTTCCGCGGTTGCCCCGGCAGATGTTGGCTATGGAATACCACATGCGAGGCGTTACGTCTACACGATAAGTTTCTCGCAGGTGATCGCAGTAGAACATGGGCTCATCGCTCGTTCCGCCTGAGTTGCCGCGGATGTACCTCATGACGTTGTCGCGGGTCAGATTCCATGCGGTCGGCGTATCGAATCCCTGGCCGAAGGTGATTCCACTGGCGACGTTCTCGAGACGGTTCTCAGCCACGATGTTGTCGACGCTTGTGTGGAAAAAGTAGACGCCCGTGGACTTGTGGTTCGGGGCGAAGAGCGCGGGATCAGATTCGGCTGTGTTGACGTAGTTTCGGTAGACAACGTGATGATGGAAGAACGGCTGCACCGTCACGAGCCCACCTGCCTCCGGTACGACCCGCCATGGTCTGGCAAGCCGTAGTGTACCATCCTCTGACGCACTCCGAACCTTGCGCCATTGTCCCACGCCCTTGCCGCGCGTGATCAGAGCAAGCCAACCGCCGAGAAGATCATCACCAACGGGTAATGTCTGTCCGCGAGTGTCCCTGGCCCGGTCGCCAGGACGTAGTGAGGTGGCGTCCACGCGGAGAGTGTCCCCGGAGGAGGAGGCGATGGTCAGGACGCCGCCTCTAGGCTTGTCACGGACATGGAAGAGGTATTGTTCACTGACGTTCCGGTCAACCCCCGGTGCGCTCGGGTGCACGCCGACGTCGATGCTCCGGTTGTTTGCCAAGTAGGAGTTGTGTTGAAGATTCGAATACATCAGTACCGTCCTGCTGATCTGCCAAGCGTGTGCCCGATCGAGACTCGTGACGACGTTGTTCTCGATGATCAGCTGGTTGCCGCCGTGCGCGATGAACGCATCAGCGCCCGTTCCACGCCCGCCGCGGAACATGCCGTAAACCGTGCATCCTTGGATCTGGACAAAATCCGTGGATTCGCCACGATCCGTCTTCGGGACAAAACCCGGGCTGACGATGTGCACGGCGCCCCCATCGGCTGGATATAACTCGCAGTCGAGGATGCGCAGGTTAGCCGGGCCTGAATGCTCACACCAGATGCACTGTTCCCCGGGTTGACAGGTGTAGATGCGACACCGCTCGATCGTCTGGTCCTTCCCAAGCAGATGAACCACCTTGAACGGGGAATCGACATGGGGCTGCGGGACCGCCGCATAGACCACGAGGGATGCATCCTCGATTCGTGAGCCGTCAGCCTTTACGTCGATCATCCGGCCCGCATTGTAGAGTCCTCTACGGAAGGCGTTTGCGGGCAGAACGAGGATCGTACCATCGCCATCAAGCCAGCGGTGTTTCTCCTTTTCCCACCCGCCCATGCCTACCCCTTTGACGGTGATCGGGGGCCCGGCGGGGATGGTGAGTGGCCCGTGCAAATTGAGGACGCCTTTGGGTAACAGGACTGTTCCGCCACCGTTTGCTGAGGCCGTGTCGATTGCCTTCTGGATGTGGGGTGCCGCATCCAGTCGGGCGGGGCGGAATCCCCGCGGCAGGTAGTCGGCGACTTTGTAGACGGTATCGAGGACCGGCTCGGGCCGAACAACGCTCACGGCCACGGCGTCACTCCATCCATAGACGTCGCCGGTACCGTTGTGCACACGCAGGCGATACTCGCCGGGGACGAGGTCCGCGGGAGCCTGGGTTCTGATGTGATAGGGGTTGCTGTCCTGGACATCCAGAGGCACGGCCGCGCCGTTAGGGCCAATCAGTGCAACGACGGGCTCTACTCCCTCGAGGGTCAGGTTCTTCCCGAACACGCGCAGGTCCTCGTCTCGTCCGAGCCGGAAACGACAAGGCCAAGCCCACCAGGCGGTCGCGCCGTTGACCCGGATCGGGGCTCCAGCCTTACCGTCCCTCTCAGGCCACACCAGCATGGTCGACCTCGGCACGGGCCGCCCATCGACCTGCTCAGGGACGACGCCTTGCAGACGATTACCGGCAGAGCGCAGGGGATCGATAGTGAACACCATTCCCTCCGCCCAAACCCGTAGCCGTGCGCCAGCCAGACCGTGCCCGGTGATAACCAAGGTCTCGCCTGGGAAGGTGACCTCGCTAATGGCCGAGATCATCGGAGCACCAGGAGCGACTTGCCCCCGGATGTCGGGTAGGCCTGAGCTTCTTGGGGACTCCACCCCGTCCGGCGTCGGGGGGATGTCTACAGGAGCAGGAACGGCCGCGACGCAAGCTATCCTGGCAGCGGTCAGCAGCGCAACTGCAGTCAGTAGCATGGGACGTGTCAGCATGTTTGAGTTGACTCCTGATCGCCCCCGTCTACGAGGGTTGGCAGATAGACACAGAGGACGGGGCGTTCTGCAGGAGATTCCCCCCAGGTTGCAGCGAAAACACCGTCCGGGGGGCCGTCTCACCATCGAGTACGCCGGGGACGTCTTCGTTCTCACTTGTAGCCAGCCCGGCAGCAACCAGGCGCTCAACGGTCGCGTAGATGGCGAGGGACCGGCGTTGGAGCTGACCTTCACTCCACAAAGGCACGACCGCTCCACCGTTGATAGTGCCGAGGGAGCTGCGGGGGTTGTCTTCCAGGAACGCCAACACGGTCGCGTCAAGCCGCGGCGGCAGTCGCTCGTCGACCGGCAGCACAGCCGTCCCGCAAAGCGAGTGAAGTGTGACACCGTTGCGCTCAACCACGGCGAGCGTGTTGCCCGGCATCTCCATCCGCCAATGCGCGTCCTCCGGCAAGGCCAAGGCGGAAGAGGCAAAGAACGTCCCCGTCTCGTTCCGCCCGAAAACGATTCGCTGGTTGACGTTGGCGATGAAAAGCTGGTCCTGGCGATCACGAAAAAGGTAGGCAAACACGGCCTCGGATGGAATCCGTGTAGTCACGCGTCGAATCGCTTCACATGGATCGCCACACTGAGCATACTCGACCGCCACGGCCTGCGTGTTGAGCTCGCTCGTGTGAATTGCAGAGCCGTCACTCAGAGTCGGGTAACTCCCGATCGTTCCCGGCGTCGCCGTGCGGAATTCGCAGCCGGCGGCGCGCAGTTCGTCGCCCAACGCCACACGCGTCGCGCTGTCCTTGAAGATCCCCGAACTCCCCTGAGCCACTCCCGCAACAACCCCATCACCGCTGAAGAACGGGTGTCCCCATTCCACATCGCCGCCGCTCTTCGTGCGACTGTGAACAAGCCCGATCTTCCCCGGCAGTTCCGCAACTCCGGTCGTGTCCGTGAGCTTGGCAAATGTGCCCACGACCTTTTCCCAGTGCAGGTCGTCATCTGACGCCGTGACCAACCCGCTGTAGAAGCCGCTCCACAGCCCTTCCTCCCGCCGAATCATCTCCAGAAGGATCGGAGCGGCCCGTTCATCACCAACGTACCCGGCCAACGTGCACACGATGCTATCTCCCCGCGTTGCTCAGTGGTGCTGTGATGCTCAGTCAACTCGCCCAGACATCGTGCCTGTAGCATGGGTACGGTACAGCCTGTCCCCCTCCCGCGCACCCCATGCCAATCCGTCGCCACTGACGTGGGACTTGCACACCTACCCCGCGTGGGGAGAATGGCAAACGTCAGGGGCTGGCCCCCGCCCCCGCCGGAATCCCTAGGGTGCCCCGTCATCCCTGGGTTCCAGGGGCTTCGGAGTAATCCCAGGCTCTTGCGGCAGCCTTTGGATGCGGATGGATTTGTAGATGTCTTCGGTGATTCCCCTGCGGCTGGCAAGCCACTCAGGATCCCCTGACATGCTGCGCCCGTAGTCGGCGTCCACGACCAAGTGGTACGATTGGGCCAACGGGAAAGCGAACGTCTCGCCACGCACCGGGTTCCCTTCAATCTTGTCGTGGAAGAAGACGATGTGGAAAACCGTACCTTCTGGGTGCGACAGGAGATGGGACTCGTGAAGCACCTCAGGTCTATCTGCGATGCTGTTCTCCCACTCTCCCTGCACCGCTGCGGCTGTGGGAACGCCCATTCCCTGGACGTCGTTCGCAATGATGGCCACCCGTACCTCGTACTGGGGCAGGGAATTGTAGGGAACCAGCCCATCAAAGTCCAGGTAAGTGCCGACGAGGCCGATTACCGGTGAATGCTCGCCGAGGAGCGCAGGGGTCACCACTGGGGAGTGGTCGGGCTCGTTCCCCCGAGGTGCGGGGAATCTGCACGTGACCTGGATATCCTCGATTCGCGATGTGTATGTTCCCCACTTCTCACGATTCTCACCCGGACGGCCGGTCAGTACGCAACCGGTACAAAACAGACTGAGGACTACATGGATACATGGTCGCATGGAGGGTCTCCTTGGTTGTCGATCACTGCGAAGCCCAATAGAGCGTATGGAAACTGCGCAGGCCCCTGTCATCCGGACCGTCGGGGGCAAAGCCCAGCGTGAAACTGAGGAGGATTCGGGATCAGTCATCTGGTTTGCCTTTTGTGCATACGAGAAGGGCCGATCAGATGCTCTGAATGCGCGCTCGTGCGCGCTATCCATCGTCGGTTGCTGAACGTCCGGCTGTCGACCCGCAACAGCTTGGCGGCTCATCGTCCGGCCAGAAGTTCCCAAGCCAGATGGTGTCGGATACCGTTGCGAACGCCAAATGAGGCATCGTCCATGCTCACGACCATCTTAGGGTAGCTGTCTCGGATTGCTTCGAGACTGCGGTATTCGCGCTCAATGACAGCGTCGTCACTCAGCACGTAGCACACTTGTGCGTACGCCCGTTCGTCCCCCTTCTCCAGAACGAAATCGACTTCCAGGTAGGTGTTGCGCAAGATGCCGGGCCTCACCGGCTCCCCGTGCCAATAGTTGTGCGACTCCAGTTGCTCGGAAGTCACCCCCGTGTGCATCCGCCCCCTACTTCTCATCGACCTGCAGGAGATTCATGCCGATAAGAATAAACTACCAGAGATCGCTCGAATTTCACATTCACATGAAAGAACAGTCCTCGTAAGGCTCTACGTCGCCAAACCCTCCTATGAGTTGCAGCCTGTCTTCCTTCCGGGCAGCCCATGCCAATCCGTCGTCACTGACGTGGCGCTTGCACGCCTACTCCGTGGGTGAAGACTCGGGGGAGCCCTATTGCCTGGGCCTATCCGCGAGCTAAGCTCACAACACACGACTGCCCCCAATCCCCCAATCCCCACAGTCTTGACTCGCCCAGGCTCGCCCAATATGGTTGATGCAGCGTCGGGAGTTGCCGGCGCACAATCCTGCTGAGGAAGGGCTTGATGAACCAAAAAGCGCCAGCGTCAGACGTCCAACTCGTCAGTGAAGTCCGAGGCACGGTCCGCATTCGCAGGCGCGGCGAACGGGAATGGCACGTCGCCCAATGCAGTTTCGGGGACGAACACGACAACAACCAGAACGTGACCTGGTTGCGTCTCGTTAACCCGGGCCGGCAGACCACGATCCGGATCCATCTCAAATGGGCTGAGTTCAGGCACATGGACCTGCGGCGTATCGCCTATGTCCGGCAAGGTGAAACGTACGGAATCGTCAGGGCTGAAGCCGTAACGCCCACCACGTCGACCTTCGATGTCGCCGTCCCCGGAGGAGAGTCTCTCTTCGGAGCCTTCCCGTGGTACAGCAATGCCGACGGCGAGCAGTTCCTCGAACGCGTGCACACGCAAAGCTCCGGGTGCACCTTGCGCAGCATCGGCACGTCAGGCGACGACCGTCCCATTCAGTGTCTGACCATCGACACGGAGGCGCAAGGCAGCGGTGGGCCGAAGGGAAACGTCGTGGTCATCGGCCGAATGCACGCCAACGAGACATGCGGCTCCTGGGCCATCGAGGGCGCAACCGATTTCCTCCTCGGAGATGAGGGCAGAGACATCCGCGACAGGTACGTCTTCCATTTGATCCCAATCGTCAACCCGGACGGCGCGGCAAACGCGACGAAGCTGACCCGCATGGGGCCGGTTGCCCAGCACGATATGGTGCAGGGCGGAGTCACGTCTGACGACCCGACGATAAAGGCCTTGCGTGACGAGCTCTACCGCCTGCAGCCGGTGGCCCTGATCAGCCACCACTGCTATCTGCTGTCCGTGCCGTTCCTGGGCGTGTTTGAGAAGCAGGTCGGGCTGACACTTCTCGATGAGCTGGTCTGGCCACACTCACCCCGGGGATCGGCCGCCTGGATGCTGAGATTCACCGGCCCGGAGGCCAAGTTCATTCGGCATGAGTGCTTCAAACGCTTTGGCACCACTGTCGTGTTCACCGAGCTGCCGTGGCAGGGACGATTGCCCAACGACATCGCGCAGATGGGCGCTGACATCCTGCGCGCAACCATGATTGCGCACGAGGCGAAGAGCGGCCGCCACCACTACTGATCGGTGTCAGGTGTCTGGTGTCGGGTGTCAGGGGGCTGGTGTCGGGTGTCGGGTGTCGGGTGTCGGGTGTCGGTGTCTCGTCCTGGTATAGGTTGACACTTATACAAGGAGGAGACCGGTGTCACAGAGAGTAGTGCGATACAGTGAAGCGTTCAAGATGCAGGT
>Ga0209045_1000686_pt1 | contig 37409 bp, 20 predicted proteins | sample SaaInlLV_10m_DNA_4_FD_184664 | JGI IMG/M metagenome (GOLD analysis project Ga0209045, IMG submission 184664) | Marine microbial communities from expanding oxygen minimum zones in the Saanich Inlet - Saanich Inlet SI072_LV_200m_DNA (SPAdes) (version 2) | ecosystem: Environmental > Aquatic >...
CGTGCGGGCGGCCGAGCGGACCGACGAACTCCTTCTCCAACAGCTTGACGCGCAACCCACCCGCCCAGGTTGTCAGCCAGATCTCGCCCGGGGTGCACTCGAACACATACGGGTACGATACCTGGCTCTTGAGCCATGTTCCGTCGTGATCCCTAGGCACGCGAGCGACGACGACCGGGTCACTCCACGTCTGACCGTCGTCTTCGCTGAAAGCGATCGAGAGCTCTTGCCGCTGCAAGGATGTCGCCGTCCCGGTTGCGTGCCCGTCGCCGCCGTACGGGGGGAACCGATCGGTTCCTTCATAGCAAAAGCGGTTCCACGCCAGGAATATGCGTCCGCTCGCCAGTCGTCTGAGTATGGCTGGGGCCGCACTCGTGTCGATATCGCTCGGACCGATCGGCATCCACGTCATTCCGTCGTCCTTGGAAACGGACCGCCAGAGCTTGCCCCAATTCGTGCGCGCCAACATCAGCAATTGGCCGTTGGCGAGCTGCTCGATCGTCGCTTCCGTTACGCCGCCGTGATGCCCGATGCCTCCCAGATCGATCACATTGCTGCGGTGCCACGTTTGGCCTTCATCTTTGGAGGCATAGGTGACGACGGTGTGCCGGCCGGGGCTGTGACGGAGCATCATTGAGGTGAACACAATGGTGCCGTCTTTGGTCTGGATCATGTCGCGGATCGCTCCCGTCCAGTCGTCGTGCAGTTTCTGTGGTTCCTCCCAGGTCTTGGCACCGTCAGTGCTGCGGACGATGTAGGTTGGGAGGACCGGCTTTCCAACGGTGTCGTGCGTGTTGACGTCCCATCCGGAAAAGTCCCGCTCGGCCTCGTTGGCGAATGCGACGACTACCGTTCCCTCGCGGGTACAGATGATCGCTCGCTCGGGACGGATCTTGTACGTCGCAGTGTCGGCGAATATGGGGTGCTCTTGCCACGTACGGCCGCTATCGGTGCTCAACAGCGCATGAATCGATTCGTCAACGGTGATCAACTTGCCGTCGGGCAATGTCGCGAACGGTCCCATCGGCAATCCCTCGAGGTACTCAGCCCGTTCGTGAATACGCAATCCGCCCCCTGCCTTTCCCCAGTCGGACCGGGCCTCGTCGGCGAACGCCGCGGGGACGTGGGCTGGAACGGCCAGCCCCAACCCGAGCTTGAGGAGAGTCGGAACCAGAAGCCCTTCGCAGAGTCCGCAAGCATGTCTCATGAGTGATGTCCTCCTTCTGGTGGGCAGGGGTTACATTAGAGAACTGCCCTTGTCCCATATCGACCTCAGTTCGCGGATCCGGCACGTATCGAAGACGGCGCTACCGTCCTTGACCCCGATCCGAAGTGACTTGTCGGCGGTGGGTGCGGTCATGCGAGGTGAGTAGTACAGACCATGTTTGCCGAAGTAGACGTCCTGCGACGTGTGGTCGACGACAACACGGAGGCAGAGACGGGTGGATCCCGGAACGGTCATGCTTTGGCCCAGGGAGATCCCGGCGACTGTGCAATCCACGGCGAGACGCTGCCTGCGGACATCCAGGAGCAGCTTCGTCCCCGGTGACAGGTCGGCCTCCAATTCAATGTCATACAGGCCGCCTCTCAGATCCGCGAGCGGGTTCACTTGCCCGGGCTGGAGAACGAGACCGTCGAGTGACACGCTCCGTTGGTACAGCGTCTTGATCTCTTTGACCGGCAGCATGCAGAGCCGAAGCCCCAGCGGCGTTGTTCTGAGCGTGAGCTCATTGGGCAGTGATATCTGTCCTTTGCGTCCTCCCTGCCATGCGACTTGGATGCGTCGCGGCTGGGCGCCCTGCCCGGCTTCGGTGTTGTTGAAGGTCTGGGAGGCGTAGCAGTGGCCATCATGAAACATGGGGATTTGCGCCACAGTCTCGGGAGCGAATTTCGTCCCGTCAAATGAGCCGATGTGATATCGTCCACCGGCACCGTAGATGATCCACTTGACTCGTTCGGGGTCGCCGTCGATCGCAAGGGGAAAAAGCTCCGGGCATTCATGAAATCCCTGGATGCTGCCGTGCTGTTCCCAGTTCCTCAGATCAGGAGACGTGTAGATTGTGTGGCCCTCTCCTTTGAAGAGGACCATCACCCAGACCCCGTCTTTGGCGGTCGGATCACGGCCCTGGGTGGGCGAAAACCAGAAGACCTTCGGATCACGGGCGTTCTGGGAGTTCTTTTCCGGCCCAATGAAGCGCTGATCCTGCCCCAGAACGGGATTGCCTTCGTACTTGGTGAAGGTCCTGCCGCTGTCCGTGCTGTAGGCAATGCACTGGGTCTGAATCTGGTCGCCGCTCTCCCCACCGTGTCCCTGAGATGAGGTGTAGGCCAGAATCACCGGTGGCTGGTCCCCGTCTTGCCAGCCTGAAGTGTTCAGGAGATCGACAGCGGCTGACCCGGAATGCATGGACCCCAGAGCATCGTGGGAGATGCCAATGGGACGTTCCTCCCAGTGCATGAGATCACGGCTGACGTAGTGGGCCCAGTCCAGATGGGAGACGTTGTAGTTGAACTGATGGAAGAGGTGGTAGTCCCCGTCGTGGTAGACCAAGCCATTTGGGTCATTGAGCAGCCCAATCCGGTTGTGGATGTGGAAGGCGGGAGCCCTGTCCGACGTGTCGCGTCCGGGGATCTCACGTTGCACCAGGAACGGGACTTTCTCGGTGCCACCGTAGCTATGGAACAGGACTTTGAGCTTCTTACCCCGGTATCCGGTCAGGTCGTAGGTGGCTAGGTAGCCGACTGTCGCGATCGCGCCAAAGGCGAGCGGCTGATCGACGACCAACTTCCTCACGCCGTCTATCTCCACCGTAACCGCCTGAAGCGGGGTGCCTGCCAACGGGCCAACCGGAAGCAGCAGAAAATCGCCATCAATGGTCGTCTCGAACTGGTTTGGGAGCCAGCTTGCAGCGGACGTGATGAGCTCCGTTCCAGCGGGAGGGTGTTGGTTGGTGGCCACGATCCTGACGCGATCGAGGTAGCCGTCACGGTGCAGATCCCGGACCTCGAGGGCCGCTCTCTTCCCGCGTAAATCCCGGACATCGAAGACGTAGTCGGCAGCATCCGGTGGAACGAAGAACTCGATTTCCTCCCGGTGAAGCTGATAGCCCAAGAAACCGTACCCGGGCTCGGGGGAACAGGAACGGACGTCCTTCCCATCAACGATGAGCACGACAGCTATCAGAGTCGGGTGGTAAGTGCCTGCGCATGTCACCCGCAGGTAATCGGACTCGATCACGAACCGCGGGGAGGTCATCCGGCCGGTCTGGGCATAGCGCTGGTTACGGGCGGCAATCGCCGCCTTCTGGCGTTCCCCCGGTTCCGGCTGATGCGTGCCAAAGGCAAAGCCGTCTACATCCCAGTCTCTCGGGGGCGGACCGGCTTCGCCAAAATCGAGCAGCACGCGTTCTCGGGCGTCAGGGCTATGGTCAGAGCTCGAGGCGATAGCTATAGGAGGCTGATTCATGGGAAAAGGACTTGGCTCTCGTGTTTCCCTGCCCAAGCAGTACAGATCGTCATCAGATGCCCGCCAAAGGGACCGAGCTGAACAGGGAACATAATGGACGGCCGCGGCGCTGCACGCCATCGCCGTCCACGAATGTCAGTGCGTAGGACGTCCCTGGCATGCCCCTTCCTTTGGGGGGCGCCTGGTGAAACTCCCCATTGAGCGATGTCCTCCATCCTCGGGCGGCGTCCCGCAATTGACCAGGGCCCTGCCTCAACCGAGATTGTCCCGCCAGCTCATCTCCCGCGGCAGACATGACACCTGAAATCTACTGGCTTTCCTGTAATGCTGCAGGTGGCTGGATCAGCACCGATCCGCGGGTGGCTATTGTACAGACTTTCCCGTTTTCTTCTGGAAGTGCTTCAGTTCGGGCCAGCTCAGGATCCCATCTTGGTTGGTGTCAGCCTCGGGGTACTTCCTGAAGTAGCGATCCTTCCAGGCTTCGGCCTCGTTCCTGGCTGTCTTGGGGGGAGCCTTGGTGGTTTTGGGGATCAGAGCAAACATCCGTTTCTTGAGGTCGGCCTTGGTCGTTGTGTACTCAGGATCGGCGGCCAGGTTGTGCCACTCGTGGGGATCGCGCCGATGATCGTAGAGCTCTTCAGAGCCGTCGTGATAGCGGGTGTAGCGGAAGTCCCTTGAGCGCACGGAGAGGTGTTGCTTGGCCGGTGACTGGGATTTCCAGCTGGCGATGACGGTGACGGCGACGTCGGGGCCGTCCCATGTGTCGGTAGCCGGGTCTTCCAGGAAGGGGCGCAGACTGTGGCCATCGAGGGGAGCGCCCCTGCTGTTCTTGGTGGTAGCGCCAGTCCAGCCGCAGAGGTCTTTGATGGTGGGGTAGATGTCGATGAGGCTGACGGGGTGGCCAACGGTCTTCCCGGCGTTCGCGGCATAGCGGCGGGCCTTGATGATCAGGGGAACGCGGGTGGTCTTCTCCCAGAGGTTGTACTTCCAGAGGCACTCCTTTTCTCCAAGGTTGTAGCCGTGGTCACTAAACAGGATGACGATGGTGTTGTCTTTGAACCGACTGTTTTCGATGGTCGCCAGCGCGCGTCCCACAATGTCGTCGGCAAAGGCGACGCTGGCCAGGTAAGCCTGGGTGTGGCGTCGCAGGCCTTCATCAGGATCCTGGTAGCCGCTCTTGAGGCCCTCGAAGGCTCTCCGGCCACGGGAATCACTCCCCCACGGGAGATCGTCGGTGTCGTCCGACTTAACGTGTGGGAGTTGGACCGTCTCGAGCGGGAACATGTCAAAGTACTTCTGCGGCACAACCAGAGGCGTGTGAGGACGGATGATACCGAAACCAATGAAGAAGGGCGTCTCTGTATCCTCCTTCTCGAGTTCACCGATCGCCTTCTGCAGCCACTCGGCGCTCTTTTCGTCGGTCATGGAGTCGCGATCATCTTCGTTGACATACCGGAAGGGGCTTGGCTTGCCCCACTTCGCATTCCACCAGCCGACAGCGCCGGGGGCATCTGCCGAGGGGGCGACGGTGGGAACGTCCGACAGGGGTGCGAAAGTGGCATCGAGAGCGCCCAGAAAGCGCATGGTCCCCGGGCAGGAAGGATGCCCAACCGTCTTCTTGCCGTTGAAGGCGAGCGGGCCGTAGTCGACGGGCACGCCTTTCCTGGTCCACATGTTGGGTCGGGAATTATGCAGGACCTTGCTGGTCTGCAGAGCCCGGTAGCCGTTGGCCATGGCGTACTCGCCGAGGGTCTTGGTGTTGATCAGGATCGGGTTCTGCATCCAGTTCTCAAAGCCCCAGCAACCGGAGGTGGTGGGGGCGACACCAGTCATGAAACTGGCGCGGGAAGGTGAACAGACGGGCACGTTGCCGTGCGCGTTAGTGAAGAGCACGCCTTCGCCGGCCAGGCGATCGATATTCGGTGTGTGTGTCTGCGGGTGACCGCCCAGGACGCCGACGCAATCGTTGAGATCGTCCAGCACGATCATCAGCACGTTGGGGCTCTGTCCGGCAAGGGCGCCAGAGGCCAGTAGCAGACACATTGCGCGCAACAACATGGACTAGTCCTTCAGGTAGTTCAGCAGGTTTAGCAGTAGTGCCTGGGCCATGGCATTCTTCTGCAGGCCCTCGACAATTCGCAGAGTGGAAAGAACGAAACGGCCTCGGCCATGGGGAATCACGCCCAGATCAGTGCCCCGGAAGTTGCCTTTGGGACCCAGGTAGTGGCGATCCGGTTCGCCGCCGCCCCAGCAGTAGCTGATCGACCCCACAATGGGTTGTCCGGGCAGGCCGAGAATCGTGCGTAGCGGGTAGACGCCTTCGTAGGAAGCATCCATGATGCGGTCTGCTGGGAGTCCCTGTGAAATCGGGTGTTGGCGGATGATGTGTGGTACGCAGGTCCAGAGCCCCTTCGCGGGACGGACGGTGAGCCGATGCGGCAACCAGGGCGTCTCTACGTGGCGCTTGAGTCCGCCTCCGGGGAAATCCGTCCCCCACGGGAGTTGCAGACAGACAACCGTGCCGCCCTGTTCCGCAAAGGCGAGTATCTGCTCGGGGTTCTTCGGCGCGGGGCCCACCAGCAGAGGAACACCCGGGCTCAGGTCATCCGGGGGCAGACAGGTGACCCCGTGGTCGGACAGAACCTGCGCCACATGCTTCGGTAGGCCTGCCAGCATCGCGGTGGCAGTGCAGGCAATGGGAGCCAAGGCCAGGAGGGAGGTGGCGTTCTCGGCGACAAGCTCGCCGTTATCGGTCACGAAGCGGGCAGCGATGGTGTAGGAACCCGCGGCCGGTGGGGCAAAGGCCGTGGTGACGAGGCGTGTCGCGCCGGTAGAGGCGTGCGCACCCAGCGTCACGACCTCTGATGAAGGACTGATCTCCAACACGACCTTGCCGGAGAGTGGCGGTCCTTCGTTCACCAGGCTCACGGTGATGCTGGCCTGATCGCCCGCCCAAATGGTGGACTTGGTGTGGACGGCCAGGTACTGAGGACGGTTCGATAGGCAGACAGCGTGGTAGGCCTTCTTGGGGTTGCGGAAGAGGTCGAGCAGACCTGCCCCAAGCACCCAGTCGCCATCGGTGTAGGCGTGCAGGCAGAATCCGGCAATGGCGGGATTCAGCCTCACGGCCTCAAGCATTCGGGAGTTCCCGTCCGCATGGATCTCCTGCTGCTTCCGGCAGAAGTCATCGATGTCAGGGAAGAGGTGGCTAAACCCCGCGTCGGCGAGGTCGCGTTTGAAGCCATCGCGGATGTCGTGGTGATAGCGATACGCTGGAGTCAGGCACGAGGAGTTGGCACGCCGCTCGAATTCGGCGCAGTTGCTTTCCAGCTCCGGCGGGCTCCCGTAGCCGATCTCGCTCACGTAGATCAACGCATCATTCACATGTGAGCCGTTGTTGGATAGGGGGACGTCCGGATCGCACCCAATCTTGGTGAGCCGCTGGTATGAAGCCTCGTCCAGTGGGGCCCCGGGGTACGTGTGGACTTCGTTGTAGCTGGTGGCTTCGCGACTGCCGGGGAGGGCGACGCTGGCGCCGGTGAAGCCGCCGGACTCGTCCACAATCATGCGGGTGGGATCGAGTTCCCGGGCGAGAATCATCATCGGCCGTTTGAGTCGCTTGAGTTCGGGACGGTGGATCTCGTTGAACAGCTCCCACTGCACGATACAGGCGTGGTTGCGATCGCGCAGGATGGACTCGCGGACCTCAATCTCGATCCGTCGGCCCATGTGCGGCCCGGTCGCCGGCCAGTAGATCATGCACTCCACCGGCAGGCTGCCCACGAACATGATGCCCATTTCATCGGCCAGATCATACACGAAGGGCGGAGGCGGTTTGCGCCAGGGCCGGATCATGTTGAAGCCGGCGTCTTTGGCCAGTCTCAATTCCCGTTTGACCAAATCGGGCGTGGGCCAGGCGAGCGTGTGTGGGTAGAGGCCTTCGTGAAAGGCGGCCTTGAGGTAGATGGCCTGGTCGTTGAGGGTGAAGCGCTTGTCGCGGACGCTGAATTCGCGCATGCCGAAACGCGCGCTGGCGCTGTCCGTGTCAATGGTGGCGGTGACGGTGTGGAGCGTTGGGCTGTCCGGCGTCCAGAGCTCAGCATCCGCCATGGGAAGCTCTGAGGCAAGGTGGTTCTTGCCTGGCTGCAGGATTGCGGCGAAGCTCTGGCCGTTCACGTCCACCGTGGTGGTGGCGGCGGTGTTGCCGCCGTGGTCGATGCTCAGCTCCACGCCCGCGGCCATGGTGTGGATGTCCGGCTTCACGAAGAGGTCGCTGATGTAGGTGGCGCTGGAGACCTGGAGGCGCACGGGTTGCCAGATGCCCCCGGCGATAGCGCCGCGCCAGTGAGGGGCGTCGTTTCGGCCGAGGCCGTCGATGACCAGATCCTGGGCCACGATTGGCCCCAGCACCCGGACAATCAGCACATTGCCCGTGGGCTGGATGACATCCCCTACCTCCAGCTCGAAACCGGTGAACCCACCTTCGTGACTGCCCACAGGGCTACCATTCAGCCAGACTTCGGCCAGGTAGTTAACGGCATCGAAGCAGAGGCGCACGCTCTTGCCTTCGGTTGCCTCAGGGCCGTCGAAGACCTTCCGGTACCAGGCCACGCCTTCATAGTCCTGGCGGACGGTCTCCCAGCAGGCCGGCACGTCGCTGCACTCGACTTCAGCGCCGACGCCGAACGTGTCCGGCTGGTGCCACTGTTGGCCACGGCCCTGATTGTCGGGGTCGAAAGCAATCTCCCATTCTCCATCCAGATGCAGCATCTCAATCTCCCTGGGCGATGGCCAAACCGCTCTGCCAGATCAGCCCTTCCTGCCAGTTCCTGCCCTTGAGGCCGGCGTAGAGCATGTACCAGGAACCGTTCACGTTGAAGACCTGCGAAGTCAGCAGACCGTCGCAGTCCCAGGCATCGGGGTCTTCAGAAGGGGTAAAAACGGGATTGGCAGGGTTCGGCTCAAAGGTGCGGAAGTCCTTGGTGCGGACATGCCCGATGCGCCAAGTTGTGCCATCGGTGCCGCCGTAAAAGATGTGGAAGTACTCCGGTCCCCTGACGATCTCGGTTTCGCGCACGCCCTGGCTGTCCCAGACCTCGCCGCTGCCGGTGAAGACAGGGTTGGCCGAATCCTTGGTGACCCGGGCTGGATCGCTGGTCGGTGCCGTGGCGTGGCAGAGCACGTCCGGGCCTCTGGACTCGCCGGTGTAAATGATGTGGATGGTATCGCCGTCGATGGCCACGGATGGATGCGACGAGCCCCGTTCTTCGAAGTCGGTCTCTACCGCGATGACCGGGGTTGTGCTGACGCGAGTCCAGTTGCCGAGGTCACCATCCTCACTCACCAGCAAACCGGTCTGCTTCGGCGGCTTCTCGCGCTTGCCCAGATAGTACATGTAGTAGCGTTGGTCGGCGGGGTTCAGGAAAGGGAAAGGATACTCAACAGTGTGGTCGTCAAAGGCTTCGTACTCCGCCGGCAGCAAGACCGGGTTGCGCGGGTCGTGGGTAACTGCGGCAGGATCGGAGGCCGGGGCGGTGCTGTGGAGCAGTACCCAGCTGTTTCCTACGCGTCGCCTGGACCAGATATAGTGAACGGTGTCGTTCACCACGATCGCGTGGGCGGCGGCGGCCCACTCAGGCTTCTCGCAGGCAAAGAGTGGGCTGGCGTCCAAGACGCGCGTGAAGGTGGCAAAGGTCTCGAAAGGGATGCTCATCCGGCGTTCCTTTGATCATACACCTCGGAGTGGTTCGTTGTGCTTGATACGATAAGCTTTGCGACCCGAAGGACAAAGCTGAAACCAGGTTGAGAATTGTTCGGATAGGGGTGTAGATTTGTTCGCATGCCACGAAGAGACCACAATGATGTGCGCATCGCGCGCTACACCCAGCCGCCTGGCACGTGCCTGCAACTTCAGGGGGCAGGGCTACTCACGGGATATGGCAAGAGCAATTACCGCTGGGCACCCGCTTTTTTCGGTCCAAGCGTGGTGGTTCGCGGGCGTGGCACCTTTTCCTGGCCAGGAGGACGGGAAGAGGTGCAGATCGGTTCGCTGTTCAGTCTTCTTCCGGACATGCCGGTTGAGTACTGGGAGGACCCGCAGGATCCATGGCAGTATCAGTGGCTGGGGATCCATGGCAGTGGGGTCGTGGATTTTGCTGCGGGCTGCGGCTTCACCCCCGAAGAACCAGTCTGGCACGCTCAAGACCACCGACCAGTCCAGGAAGCCATGCGTGACCTCTGGGACTGCCTGGATGCCGGCCAACCAGCCCACCCGTACGACGTCCAGATGAAGCTCTACAGCTTCGCCAGGCAGAGCGCCAAGGCTTCCGGGAGCGTGCAACGCCGGCACCACGAAGAGACGCTGGTGGAACGAGCCAAAGCCGTGATCGAGTCACAGCTCCACACCGCCATCAACGTAACCGAGACTGCGGCCATTCTGCACGTCAGCCGCACGACACTTTTCTCCGCGTTTCGCCAGGAGTTGCAGCAATCTCCGGTGCAATACCTGCGGGGGCGTCGCATCAGCCGAGCGCAGGAACTGCTGGCTGCGCACGGTCCAATCCGACTGGCTGACGTGGCGCACATCTGCGGCTTCAACGACCCCAAATACTTCCTGCGCACCTTCAAGGAAATCACCGGGCAGACCCCGCGCGAGTGGTTGGCCGGGAGTAGGGAGCCTTGGTCGCCGTAGACACTCGACCTTCGGGGGAGTGTGGGCACGGAGAGTTGAGAAGGACAGGTGATTTGAGATGGAACAGAGGAGGATGAGCATGGTTGGAGGCGCTTTGGTCCGGGGAATGTCGCCCCCCACTGCCGTAGTCGTTGCGTTCAGCGTTCTGATTGGTTACTCGGCCATGGCGGCCGGCATTCCGGCGTTTCCCGGGGCGGAAGGGTTCGGGGCGTTGACCCCTGCCGGGCGAGGGGGTGCTGTGATAGCCGTGACCAACCTTGACGATGCTGGACCAGGGAGTCTGCGTGCGGCTTGTTCGGCGCCTGGACCGCGCGTGGTTGTGTTCCGGACCGGCGGGATCATCGACCTCGAGACAGATATCAAGATCTCCGAGCCTTTCCTGACCATCGCCGGCCAGACGGCACCGGGGAACGGCATTTGCCTGCGTGGCGGAACGCTTCGGGTCTGCCGCCATGATGTCGTCGTTCGATACATCCGGGCCCGGCCGGGGGACCGGGACGCCGGCGTTGTTTTCGGTAACAGAGACGCGCTCAAAATCGAGGGGACAAACGTGCACAACGTGGTCATCGACCACTGTTCGTTCAGTTGGGCTGTCGACGAGAACGTGTCTACATGGGGGACCCCGCACGATGTGACGATTCAATGGTGCGTTGTGTCCGAAGCGCTCTTTCGCAGCCGGCACCCCAAAGGCCCACACAGCATGGGTCTGCTTGCCGGAGACCGAACCGCACGCCTCTCAGTGCATCACAATCTACTCGCGCACAACCACTGGCGGAATCCGTATTTCCAGGGACGCGGAGAGGCACGGGCGGAGTACGATCTGCGCAACAACGTCATCTATGATGTCGGCAAGTTCGGAACCGTAGCACGCGGGAACCTGCTGCTCAGCTGCGTGAGCAATGTCTACCTCCCGGGGCCGACCACCAGTGTCAGTGAGGTGATCCATGTGGGGTTGGATGCGAAGACACCAGGGGAGCATCCGCTTGTCTTCCTGCGGGACAACCAAGCCCCAGGCTGCATCGACGGGGCGGCCGACAATTGGGTGATGGTCAAGAACCTGACTGACCTCGAGACGATTGAGTTGCATTGCACGAAAGAGCCCGCTGGAGCCGTTGTCGGGACCATGCCCGCCAGCGATGTCCTCGACGCCCTGCTTGCCGATGTCGGAGCCACGCGCCCCAGTCGTGATGCTGTGGATGCCCGGATCGTGACTCAGGTCAAAGAACGTTCAGGTCGCGTGATCGATTCGCAGGAGGAGGTCGGTGGTTGGCCCCAGTACCCGCCCGGAACGCCACCGGTGGACAGCGATGGCGATGGGATGCCCGACGCCTGGGAGAAGCGGCACGGCTTTGATCCCAACGCGCGTGCCGACGGCTCCGCGGATCGCGATGGGGATGGCTACACCAACCTTGAAGCGTTTCTCAATGAGACAACGCCTTGAGAACCGGGTTTGGGGGGAGGGAGGGTGCCGTTCCCACTGATCCTGCTTCTATTCAACGACGTAGCGTCACAAACGATGTCTGTTGTGAGTATTCGGTGAAGACGTTCCGGCACAGTGGGAGCAGTGGGCAACGTCACATTGATCCTGTCCTAGTGGGTAAGGCGGGAAGAGCCGCTCTGCGCGAATTATCCAGGCTAGCGCTGCCGTCGTGTAGCTGATATACTGAATAGTGCCTATATGGATGGGGGCCGCACTTCCACCTTGGAGACTGGGATGTGGCGTCGGTGAAGCAACCACAAATCGAGAGACCGGAAGAGGGAGCCATGCGAAGCCATCGGACTTTCACGCTCATAGAACTCCTGGTCGTGATCGCTATCATCGCTATCCTGGCGGCCATGCTGTTGCCCGCGCTGGCCCAGGCGCGAGAAAAGGGACGGCAAGCTGTATGCCTGGGCAATCTGAAGCAGATTACTTTGTCCACCTCCATGTACACGGACGACTGCGAATCGTTCATGGGAGGGTCCTTGAGCTATTGGGATGTCACCAACGCCAAGTACGCGGGTGGCTATGTGGATGTCCAATTCGACTACATCAACAGTGCCGAGGTCTTTCAATGTCCGTCGGATTGGGACATGAGCTGCATCGTGTCCAGCGGCCACAGCTACGCGTCCCAACACCTCGAACTTCACGATCCCTCTGCGAGTCGAGTCAGCAACTGCAAGCTGAGCTACGGGTACAACTACACCATGGAATCCAAGAAGCCCCGTGCTGTTCCTTCGCCGGTGGAGTTGGCCATCTACACCGACATGAAGGAACGTCCGTACTTCTACGCCAACGATGGGCGTATGCTCACGCCACGCATCGGGCGCAGCATTAATGGACACGATCGTCTCGCCCCTCGGCACAGCGGGGGCGTGATCGTCGCCTTCCTCGATGGGCACTGCGAAAGAGTCCATTTCGCGCAAACTTGGTCGACCATGGCGCAATGGTGGAACTGACACCACGACCAGACCTTGATGAACGTTCAGTTAGGGAGGGTGCCGGGCACAACGTCGTTCCGGTCCAGCACGGCGCGATAGACCTTGAGTACCGTCTCCCACGCAAGTCGGGGCACCCTGCGTGACAGGTCACGATCGACGCGGAGCCGACTGAAGGGAGACGCCCTGCACGCACGTGCAGGAGTGAGCGCAACGAACGGTAACTGAGCCGGGACCATTTCGGCATGGTGACCACCACCTGACGGTGCGGGACGGGCGCGCAGATGTGCTCGGGGAGGTGGATGGGGGTCAGCAATCCGCTTGGCTGGTGGCTCAGGAGTAGGTGCTGGCTCGACGAGCCTGCACCCATCGCGGCCGCATCGAGGCAGCGACTACTTGAAGCGCTCCGGTCATCGACGCACGTTATGGTCACCAAGACTTTCGGGCATCCGGATGCCTCCCGCCATTCCCGAAGCCACTGCGTTGCAGTTCACGAGTGGTTGCGCCATTCCGGGAGGCCGTCTGAGCTTGGTGGCTCCAAGCAGCCCAAGCGCCCCATACATGTCACCGAGAAGGAACGATCACCCCATGGGACGACACGTTTTCTGTATGTTCTGGGTGTTTTCCGCTGTACTGGTCGCGGACTCCATCGACATTCCTGAGCTGCGGTCTGCGCCCACGTTGGATGGGGCGCTGGACGATGCTGCCTGGGAGACTGCAAACCGGATCGAGACGCTGTACCTGCAGCGAACGGCGACGCCGTTCAGCGACACCACAGTATTCCTCGGGCGCGATACGGCGTGGCTCTACCTGGGATTCAAGTGCGACAACCCGACGATGCCGCATGTCAGCCAGACTGCGTTCAAGCATGACGACGCGGTCTGTCGCGACGAGTCGGTCGAGATCTTCCTTTCACCCGACGGGAAGCAGTACGGCCATTTCATGCTCGGCTTCGCCAACGTGACCCATGATAAGAAGATCGAGAAGGGCATGCGCGATGTTGGCTGGAACCCGGTGTGGCGCACGGCCACAAGGCGCTTGCCGACCGGGTGGACCGCGGAAGCAGCGATTCCTCTGTACGCCCTCGGCGGCGATGGCCTGGCCGAAGCCCACATCAACCTCATGCGCAACCTTGTCACGATCGAACTCGACCCCTACGGGGCCGTCCAGGACGAGAGGCGCGTTTTTCGCCTCCTCAATCCCAACGCCGGCAGTCCCCACGACATGGCTGGGTTCAGCAGGCTGAACGGTTTCGGCGGTTTCACCCCGACCATCCCCTTCGCACCCCGGATCGACACTGTCTCGCTGAGCAGTTACCAGCAGAAAGCCGACGGCCAACGTTTTTACAGCGTGGCGCTGAGCTTGATTGCCGGCACACCGGTCTCCGGGGAAACCACGGTCAAGATCCTGGAGGACAGCGGCTGGGGCTACGTCGAGAAGGTCGCCAAGACGATCAGGGTTGACGGCATGAACAGGCTCTCACTGGACGTGGCGGTCCGGGATTTCCAGCCGCGTGCGGTGACCGTGGCACTGGATGCGCCGGATACTGGTGACCGGTTGGCCGAGCAAGTCATCGCCGACACGTCCATGCTCAACGTCATCCAGGAGGCCGTTGTGGAACGGAACTACTACACCGCCGAGGAAGTCGCCAGGATTCGAGTCCGTTCCTCGCTTTCAGATGCGGCTCTGAGAACGTCCCGATTGCAGGTTGCGGCCGGTGGAAGGACGCTGGCCGAGACCCGGGGGCTACGTCCGGAGGAAGTCGTGGAGATTCCGGTCGACAAGCTCGCTCTGGGCGAAAACGCGTTGGCCTTGTCTCTGAGTGAAGGTGGCAGGCAGCTAGCGACGACGACGATCATGTTGAGGCGTCTGAAGCCCCGCCCCGGGTTCGAGGTCAAGACGGATCGCTTCAGAGGCGTTGTGCTGAAAGACGGAACGCCCTTCTTTCCGGTCGGCATCGTGATGCACGGGGTCACGAGCAAGCACGAGCAGGTGTTCAAGTTCCTGGCCGAAGAGATCGGGTTCAACACGTTGGTCAGGTCGGGCACGTACAAGGACAGCACGTACCGAAGCGACCTCAACGACGCCCAAGCCTATATGGACCTCGCGGTAAAGTACGGTTTCAGTGTCGTCAATTGGGGCACCGGCAAGCAGCCGCATCCGATCGACGGCAAACCGCTGCCTGAACGTCTGCGAATCCACCGCGCCAAGTACGACCAGCTCGAACCCGCCATCGTCAGGGAAACGGAGATTCTGCGCGACAGTCCGAACATGCTGGCATACTGGAACGTGGATGAACCCAACCTTCTCAACAAGGAAGCGCGTATCGCGGCGGCCGAGTGGTACTTCAAGACCGTGGATCCTATCGACCCGTACCGGCCCCAATTCCTGTTGTACTCCAAGCACATTCCGCATGGCGACAAATGGACTCGGTGGGGTGAGGTCTTGGGGTACGATGTCTACCCCAGGCCGTACGTCGGCGGCATGTACAGTGAACCGGGCCTGGCGACGGCGTACTATTCTTGCGATCTGCGCGATCGGTGCCGCCGGGACACCAAGGTCCAGTGGTTCGTCCCGCTCTCAAGTCACTTGGGGCCTCCGCGTGCGCCGATCGGCATGAGCCGCGCACACCTACTGTGTCAGGCGTACACGACCCTGATCTACGGGTCGCGCGGTCTGCTGTACTTTGTCCTGTCCAGCGTCGTCGGGGAGGAGGCCTGGGGCGGGTTGAAGACCATCGCGGCGCAAGTCAAGATGCTGTCACCAGCGCTGCTGGAGGCACCCCCAAAGCAGGTGGTTAGCTACACACCGGGCGCCCTCAGACCGGCAGAGCGTCAGTTCCCGGTGGTCAACGTCGCGACGTTCAGGTATCCCGACGGCGCCTACTTGCTCCTGGCGGCCAACATCAAGCCCTTCGCGGTTGACTCGACCTTCACAGTGACGGGGCTTACCGCGGTCGAGCGTTGTTTCCACGACGGCGTGCAGCCTCCGGTCACAGCGTCTGCATTCACGGAACGAATTGAGCCCTACGGTGTTCGCGCCTACAGGCTGAAGCTGGATCGGACCGACTGCATCGAGGTCGCCGTGGATATGGCCGTCGTGCCAGGAGAGGCCGCGCCCTTCGTGGATGTTGTCGCCATCGTTCAGCAGTTGAAGCGGAGCCGCAACCACTGCCCCAACCCCGTCTTTCGGCAGTGCACGAACCCCGGCATTCCCGACTTCTGCAAGCCGTTCTTCTGTCTGGGAATCGACCTCCACGCAGGACAGCAGGGATCGGACTGGTATCTGGACGGTGAGACGCCCTGGAACGGAAATCCATCCCTGAGAATGGCCCGGAGGCCGATTGATCAGGAGACCGCCCGCGGCGTGTTTGCGGTGGCGTACCCGCCGCCTTCCGATACGCCGCAGACTATGACGTTCTCCTTCTACGCCAAAGGGCAGGGCGCGAAGGACAGCGTCACGTTCGTGGGCCACGGACTCACCAAGACTCAGAAGGCGTTCCCCGTCAGTGAGACCTGGGAACGCTATCACCTCACCTTCGACGTCTCTCCGGCGGAAAACCGGGACATGGGCGGGCGCGTCTACATCCTCTGCCCCGGCATCGGCTCAACCGTGTGGATCAACGGGCTGCAGCTGGAAGAGGGGGACCAGCCGACCGAGTTCCGCGACGACAGTGTGCTCAAAAAAAAACGCTAGACGAGGCCCCCGGCAACCTCATCCGCAACGGGCACGCTGAGTACGGGGATGCGCGGTCTTGGAATATCTCAACTCGGAGGATCTGTGTCTCCACAGCGGCCAAGACCGGGAGTTTCGCGCTTTGGACGGACCACCCGAACGTGAACTTCCGCAGCGACCCCGTCCCGATCGATTCCGAAGCCACCTACGAGCTTTCCGGCGCGTTCAGGATGAAGCCGCAACCGAGCCGCCTCATCTTCGGGGTGCTCCTGTACGACCGACAGAAGCGCCTCATCCAGTCAATCCACGTGAACAGTGTGAAGGGGACGGAGACGGTGTTGGCGGCGGCCTGCACGGAGGCGGACCGGATTATCAAGGTCAAAGACGCCTCGAGCTGGCGTCCGCGGCAGCGCGTTGCCTTTGGGGCGGAGGACCAACTGCCCAACTTCAGGGTCACGGGGATGGTCGATAGTGGCTACCAGTCCGGCGACATTTGGCTGATCAAGCTGCGGGAACCGTGCGGGTTCGACGTCCCGGCCGGGACCCGCATCATCGCGCATCGCGCCGGGAACAACGGCGCTTTCCCCTGCGTCGGGGATGTCCCGCAGGAGTGGACGCAGTGGCGTGGTGAGGTAACGTCCACCATGCTGAAACGCTGGCCCGGCGCGACCTTCGCAAGCGTCGTCATGTTGCCGACATTGCCCCCCGGCGGCAAGGGCGAGTTCTTTGCGGATGACGTTGTCCTGAGACGTCAGTCTACATCCCATCGCGGTACGTCATCTGGACGCCCTTGAGGAACTGACTTGCTGCTACTTCCGCTTCACCTCGAGATTGTCAATGACGTAGGTGCCGCCTTGGGCAAAGCCGATCACTAGGGGCAGACAGATCTTCTGATCGTTCGTGAGGGTTCCCGTGACTGTCTTCCGCTCGCCCTTCTTGAGCGGCACCTTCACGAGCTTCGACTTCACCTTGCCCTGAGCGAGAAGGTAATAGAAGAAGCCCTTTTCACGCGTCTCAACAGCCTGGCAGTTGAAACGAACGTTGCAGGTCATTCCCGGCGGCACCCCGATGGTCTTGAAGCTGATCGTGTTCCACGGGCTTCCGGAACTGCGCATGAGCAGCGAGGCTCGGCCGTCAATCACCTGCGATCGGTTGCGGGTGATGGTTGAGCGGTTCGCCGCCGGCCACGTGGAAGTGTCGTCTGCCAGCTCGAAGTCTTCGAACGTGAAGGCCAGGACCTCGCCCTTTTCCAGTGGCGTCGGTTCTCGGGGGGGAATGATACCCACCTCGAGGCCCGTCATGGCGTTCAGTTCCTCCCTGAGCGCTTTCCGTACTGGTTCGAACTCCGGCTTCCCAGCCAGGTTGTCCCATTCGTAGCTGTCGTCCCGATGGTCGTAGAGTTCCTCGAACCCATTGTTGTAGCGGATGTAGCGGAAATCTCGGCTTCGCACGGAGAAGTGCTGCATCTCCGCGATCTTGGTGTATTCACCCCCGGAATGGACCATAGAGAGGGCGGCGTCCGGGCCGTCCCACGTGCCATTCTCGGGATCCTCGAGGAACGGGCGCATGCTGTGGCCGTCAAGTTGCGCGCCTTCGTCGTTTTTCCGTGTGTCGCCCTGGAGCCTGCACAGATCCACCAGGGTCGGGTACAGGTCCACGAGCGACACAGGATGCCCAGCTTTGCTCCCCTGCCTTGCCACGCCCGGGGCGCGGATGATCAGTGGAACGCGGCAGCTCTCTTCCCACAGCGACATCTTGAACACCCAGTCCTTCTCGCCCATGTTCCAGCCGTGATCGCTGGTGACGACAACGATCGTGTTGTCTCGGAAGCGGCTCTTGTTCAAGGCATCGAGGACCTGCCCGATGCAGTCATCGACCGCGGCTATCGAGGCAAGATAGGCTTGGGTGAATGCGCGCAAGCCCTCCAGCGTGCCACCGTACGATTCCTGCAGCATGCGGAAGTAAATGGGCCCTTTTACCTTGTCGTGCATCACCTTCTCAAGGCCTGTGTCCTCCTTGTCACCCTCTTTGCGCACGGGCAGCTTGACGTCCTTGAGGGGGAAGAGGTCGAAGTACTTGCGCGGCACGACGAGCGGCGTGTGCGGGCGGATGAAGCCCACGCCGAGGAAGAACGGCTTGTCCGAATCGGCTTGCGCGAGCTGCCCGATCGTTGCCGCGGCCCAGGCAGCATTCCTCTCGTCCGGGGTCGGATCCCGGTCGTCCGCGCTGTTGACCTTCAGGGGGTCGGGCTTCTTTCCCCACTTCCCGTAGATCCAGCCTTCTCCTTTGGCACGATTCTCCGGCGAGGGAATGTCTTCCAGCGCGCCGTACGACCCGTCAACGCAACCGATCGAGGCATAGGGCTCAGGCACATCGGGGTGCGCGAGCCGCTTCCCATCCCGATGCCAGAACGGACCGTAATCCGCCTTGTGTTTGAACTCCGTCCACTCCTCCGGCCGCCCATGATGCATGAGTTTGCCTGAGCCCGTAACGTGGTACCCGTTCTGTTTGAAGTGGGCCATGAGTGTGCGCGAGTTCTTGAGTACCGGATTCCTGTACCATTTGTCGAAGTGATGGTTCTTCGAGGTATGCGGGTAGATGCCTGTTAGGAAGCTTGAGCGGGACGGAGCGCAAATGGGGTTGTTCGTGTAGGCCCGGGTGAAGGAGACCCCAGTCTCCGCCAGGCGCTCCAGGTGCGGTGTCCGTGCCTGGGGATGGCCATTGTAGCCGGTCACATAATCGTTGAGGTCATCGCAGACGATCAGCAGCACGTTGGATCGACTCTGTTCTGCTGCTCGCACGGGCAAGCTCAGGACGAGGCAGAGAGCCATGCCTGTCAGGCTCAGATAGGTGAAGGCATTCCGTTGCATCATGTTTCTCATGGTTGTCGTAGTTTCCTTGAGTCCTGCTGTCTCCACAGTGTCTCGAGCATGCACGCCGTACGGGGCCGAATCAGTGGTCTCCGGCCTTGATGACGCGAACGAAGGCAACCACCGCTTCCGGTGTTCCCTCAATGATAAGGTCGTGCCCCGGGCCTGAACCCAGTGTGTCGATAAAGAACGTGGCTGTCTTCACGTTGCCCGAGCCAAGCAACGTCACCTTGCGTTGAGCGTGCCGACATACGAGTGTCAGGGAGCCTGCCTGCTGGTCAAAGTAGGTCACCTTGATGGCAACCCGTCCGGCCCTTGCGAGGAATCGTTCGTCAACGTTGAAGCCGATGCGCCTGCCGCGACGGGCAACGTAATCGTGGTAGCTGCCGTCACCAGTCTGGCGATTGCCATGCACCATCCACATCCGAATGGCATGGTCGATCTTGATCGCGGGCGTGGTTTCGAAGCCGGCGCTGTCCCGCTGGTGGAGCCAGCGCTCGAAGTTCCTGACCGGCTGCGGTGCGTGACTGCGCTTCTTTCTCAGGTAGCTTTCGCGCAGGGCACACCAGACGTCCGGCGTGTCCTCTACGGTACGGCCCATTTCAAGGGAGATAAAGGGCAGCATCTCCGGATAGACGCAGAACGGGTTGTTCAGGAGGTAGTTTCGTCGCATCTGCAGCAGTCGAAGGCTGGCGGTGAAGTAGCGATAGACAAACGAGTCGAGCTTGCCGAATCGAGATGTCCAGCTCTCCTCGTACTCCTCGTTCTCGTCGCCAAGGAAACGGGAGGCCTGAGTACCGACCGCGTCCTCATTCACGACGAGGTAGCCGTTCGGGGCGATCGTCTGGCCCAGATGGGGGTCGGGAATCCGGTAGAGGTACATCTCCACGAAGCCGCCGCGGATCCCGAAGCCCTTGCTGAAACCGTACTCGCTCGTTCCCCCCATGCAGACCTTGTGTTCCACGCCCTTGCAGACGTCCGCCCACGCATCCAAACGCTCTTTGACGTGCGCTGGCTCCTCACCACCTTGAGTCTCAGGGCGAGGCCCGATGCCTTCATCACCCCAGCTTGGAGACTTGTAGCCGACGATGATCCCCTTGACCACGTCCATCCCCGGGATCCCGCTCTTGCCCAGTTCGCGGACGAACTTGATGTACCGTCGGTGGAACGCCGGGTGCGCGGGATCGAGGTTGATGATGCGCCACCCCTTCTTGGGGGGCTCGGGGATCTGGGTCACGCCGTACTTCTCTACGAGGTAGGGAGGAGCACAGGGCTTCTGTCGCCACTTGGGCGTGTGAGATGGATCGGGGTAGCTCGGTCGTGCGTGGGCTGCAGTCATCGGCCGGATGATCGCCCCGTAGCCTGCTTTCTCGATGTCCTTGAGCTGCGCGAGGAGCCTGTCGAAGCGGTATTCGTCCTCACGCGGCTCCAGGTCACTCCAGAAGACCCATAGCGAGACCACCGGATTGGCGGGAAACTGAATCGCGGGAAGTCGGTTCGCTCTGCGGGAGATGCAGAGCAATGAGTTGGCCTTGGGGCCCACACTGGGTGGCAGGGACCAGTCCCATCCCTCGATCACGTCCTCGTGCTCACGCCAGATCTGGGCCTGAATCTCACCCACAGGAGTCTTCGCGTAAGCAGGCCAGTGCCGGTATTGAGCCACATCGACGTCTACGGCCGCTCGCGTCCCGTCGCCTGCAGTCATCAGCGCCGCCGGCAGAAGGAGAGCGGCCAACCGGACGCTTCTTCTCAGGAACGCTTTGATCCAGGACTGCGGAGAGACACCGGCCTCTGCCGCCGCAAGACCGGTGGGAGCGCCGGGGGAAAAGGAGATCAATCCGATCAGTGCATGGTGTCTTCTCACGTGTACTCACCTGTCTCCGTTACTTCACCGTCACCCAGATGGGGCTGCCCCAGGCGTAGGCTTCTCCCACCTGGAAGACGCGGACGTAGTAGTAGCTCTTTTTCCCTCGAATCGGCGCCGCGTCCACGTATTGGAACGAGAGCTCTGCTGCACCCGTTCCCTGCCGCGTGTGGATGTATTCGTTGTTGCGGACAATCTCGACTTTCTCAACGGGGGCCGTCCCGATCACCCGGATTGCCAGCGCGGGGTTGCCGCGTACGATCGTCTCCTGGCCCATGACGGCGGCCCCCATGCGGACGTCCACAAATATGGGCTCCCCGCCCCGAAGCGCGTAGGCTCTGCGTGCTCGCCACGCCTCGAAGATCGCCTCACGGGTCAGGTCTTTGGCGATGATCGCGGTCATTCCCGTCCGGTATCCGGCCAATCCGTTATGGCTGTCGCTGGAGCCCACGAAGGCAAATTGATGCCCTTGACCGAGGCCATATTGCAGGGAAGTGAAGTCCTGATCCCCGATTGGCTTGCGGAACGTCGTGCCGCCGCGTTTGGAGGCGCTCCTCGGGATCTTGGTGTTCCGGTCCGCGATCGGTGTTTTGGTCCAACCAGCGATCGCCCGATCCTGGTCGTACGTTTCGTACACGCCGTGGTTTGAGGTCAGTTCGACGACTGGCTCAATCTCCGCGGAAAGGGTGTCCCAATCCATGATCGCCCAACTTGCCCCCACATGATGTGGCCAGTCGATCCCTCCCCATTTCCGGAGCCCCGCGTGCAGCTTTGCCGGTGTATTCCCGATATCGGTGATTCGGAAGATCGGTGTGTATTCCCTGGCGAACACGACCGTGCGGTCCCCGTAACGCTTCCGGGTCGGCCCGTGTCCCGACCACTCGAATCCCGAGAAGGCGATGAACTCTCCCGGCTTGTTGAGCACTCTACTGATGCCCTGCTGGACCATGAATTTCGTGTACGTCATGTTCGGCCAATCGTGGTCGCTGGTGGCTCCGACATCGAGGCCGTATTCGTGCCGTGCACGCAGGTAATAGCGGTCGACCCACGTGCGGATCGTGCGGTCGGACGGATGCTCGCCGAGATGGGTGTGAAGCTCGCCGAAGTAGACCCCATAGCGTTCTCCGGCGACCATGATTTCCCGACGTTTGCGGGGCAGGACAGGCGCTTTCGGCGGGGACTTCTCCCCGGCGGAAGGGGCAATCACAGCCAGGGGCGGGCCGGTCGGCAGCTTCTTCGGCAGAATCAGCGGCCCGCGATATACCTTTGCCGACCCCGCATGAAGGAAGGTGTTGTCCCTTCGTATGACCGGCGTTCCCCACGTCATCGGGAGGTGCATGATGCCGGCGGGCCGAAGCGCATCACCGGCGAACAGGATCGCTTTGAACACGCCCTTACTGCGTTTGCCGGCTCCTCCGCCGGACACCAGCCAAAAGCGTCGGGCCTCGTCTTGGATCATGGCTACGATGGGAGGGCCTTTGAGGGGAGCGGTCTTGGCCTTCGGGACCACTCGGGTCATGCCCTTCAGTCCTGCGAGGCGGTTCGCGGCCGCGATCCACACGGTCCCCGCGGGGTCCGCACACGCAACCGGCGCCATTTCTTCGGCGTCGGATGCGAAGATCGCAACCGGTTCGGTGAGTTTCCCGTCTTGCAGTCTCACCGCAAGGACATCGTAGTCCCGTCCCACAAACGCGTCGAACGCGACAACGATATCATCGCCCCCGCCTGCTATCACGGGCCGGAATGCAGGGCTGGGAGCCGCAAGCGTCAGGGGGACTTCCCAACTACCGTTGCGCTGTTCACTGATCCTGATTTGGAAGGGGCCGCCCGATTCCCCGCTCTGCCAGGCGCAGAACGTCCCTTCGGCGCCGTGATAGAGGGATGGGCAGAGCGCGACGTCGGCTGTCGACAAGGTGATGACTGGACCGAGTTCTCCCGCCTCCGGATCACACTGCCCTGTCCGGACTTCCCAACGGTCATTGCGGAGTTCGCACCAGGCCAGCAGCAGCGAGCCATTGGGTTCTGCAACCGCGGTCGGGAAGTAGACGGCTCCCGGGCCGGCGACAGTCAGCTTCTTCTGCCACTTCGTCTCTCCCACCCGCCCCAGCATCACTGTCTGCCGCGTCGTGGCGCTCTCCAGTTTCCCGTTACTCGCGATCCCAAGCGTCCAGATACGGCCTCGGGTGTCGGCAACAACAGTGGCACATTCCTGTCGCGGCATCGCGACTCCGACGTCATTCGTCCTCTCCACCGTCAGCCAGGCGTCCTTTCCCTTCGTTGCCCGGGCGCCCCCCGGGGGCAGTATATCCAGCGGGAAGGTCTTCTCGAGAATTGCGCTCTGGAAGACAAGTACGGCGTCTGTTCCGGTTTCAACCGTGATGATGAGCCCATCCGTCCCGCCTTCGGTGAGTGAGACGAATGTGATGGCGTTCTGCCCTTTCTCCTTCCAGGCTTCTTTCCCGTCGAACCCCGCATTCAGGACTGACTTGATCGTGCCTCCGCGGATGGAGATAGTACCGTCCCAGTGCATGGGGTTGCCACGGTTCCCACCTGCCCACTCAAGCCTGAGACTGACCGGGGCCCCATGGGTCCCAAGGCAGGCAGATAGGCAGACGACGAGCAGGAGTGCGTTAAGGCGTGACATCGGCCAACTCCGGGCGGAATGCGTTTGGGACATGACACAGAGAACCATAGCGTACTTTCCGGGTCAGGATTGTCTGTGTCGCTCACGATACGCGGGTAGCTGTTGCTCCAGAATGTCGTGCAGCACCCGGAGCTTCTCGCCGATTATGTATGGCGTGTAGACGTAGTCCATCTCGCATTCGTAGCCCAGTCGTGAGTCGCGCCGAGACGTTTCCAGAGCGGCCTCCGTTCGCTCGACCTCGGCCGTCAGGATGGTAGCCATCCGGTCGAGCAGCGGCTCTGCTTCGACGGGATCTTCCATCTTCACCAGGCGGAAGCGGAGGTCTTCGAATTCCAGAATGGCGTGCGTGCTGCGCAGCATCCGCTGCATCTGCTCGACGATCAGCACGTCCTTCATCGCGCTGGCTCGTTTCGCTTCCGGTGCGCTGAGTGCGGCTTTGCGGTAGAGTTTCAGCCCGGCCTCGAACTCGTCGGCCGCCAGCAAGAGGTACTTGTTGAAGGTCGGAAGGACCGCCGTTTCCGCCAGCCGCTCCGGGGACTCGATCGCACCGATCCCCGACCTGGCGCGTGCGTACGATTCAGCCCGGTTGACGCGATTCGTGAAATCGGGGGTGAAAACGACGACAGGATGTGCGTACGGCCAGTATGGGTCCATGCGATGCCGCCAGTGCGTCTTCCGGGCCTCGTCCCACCAGGAGTTATTCAGCGTCATGATTCGTGCCGGCGGTTCGTCGAAGAAGATAGGGTTGGCGACCGCCGCATTCGTGCCCATCGACGGGCCGGTGTCCGGTACGAACTGAATTGCTCGACTGAAGTGGTCCCATGCTTTCAGGACGAGATCTTCCGAGCCGCTGCCGAACTCGCGGCGTGCGAACGATCGCAGCAGTGCATCGAATTCGATCGGGTTGGTCCAACACGACCAGGCGCGCAGCTCGGCGATGAAATTCGGCTTGTAGCCGTTGCTCCACGTCTCGAGCGTGCCGTTGATGCCGTGTTCGGCGAGTGCGTCGTAGCGCTTCTGCCATTGCTGGGGGCAGGGGAGATACGGTGTCGTGCCGAACTGCCACGTGGCGAAGCAGTCGACCTTGCAGTAGACGGGCATCTCTCGGCGCTTCGCCTCGGCGATCTGGCCTTCAGACACTTCGGCAGGGCCGACCTGGCTGATCGAGTAGTCGCGCAGATATCCATGCAGGCCGTCGATCTCGAATGCCTTGCCGTTCTCCCAGGTGAGAAGCGGAATCGTGTCCGCCGGGAGCAGGCTGGTGACGTGGCGTTTCAATTCCACTTGTTGGGGGCGGAAGTCGATGTTGTATTCCCACGGCAGTATCTCGATTTCGGGATTGATTCGGTGACACTCTTCAGCAGTGATCCGCACGGCCTCGGTCCAATGCTGGGCCCAGTCGCGCAGGTCCTGTTTGCCATGTCCTCCCGCCCCGAAGAACTTCTCGAAGTAGAAGCCCTCGGTCAGCAGGATGTAGCCGTGTATATCGGGGAACGCGGTGACGATGTCCCGCACGTGTTCCCGGAGCCCAACTTTGTTCTCCGGTTCGCGCGTGTTTGCGTAGAGAATCGGCGTGTAGACCTTGATGCCATAGCGCTTCGCACGCTGGATCACGTCGTTGAGTTTCGCGGCGTCCTGTTTCCGGATCAGATCGTAATGGGGCGGCCCGGGCACGCCGTTTGGATTGGCATAGACCGACGCGAAGATGGCGTCATAGCCGTCGTGAGCCAAGTGCGAGAGGTATGAATCTGGCCACTGCATCCAGCCAAGCCACGACAGCACCATCCGCGCGCGGTAGCGACTGTGCCGCACGGTGGTGAGGTCCTGTGGCAGGAATGGACCCTCGCGCAGACTCATCCGAGCTTCGAGATTGAACAGCCCGTGCATGACACCGAGCTCGTCGTAGCCGCAGACGATGATTTGGTCGCCCGTGACGCGAATCTCGTAGTCTTTGGAGCCTTTCAGTTCGTCACCGATCCCCGGCATGTCTTCGCGCACACCAGCCAGGATGACACCGGTCCGGGTAGACCAATCGTCCAGCGATTCCGTTCGCTCGACCGCCACGAAGACCTGCATCGACGTATTCAGGTACTCGCGCACATCCGCGGCTGCGAACTCGACAAGCGGCCCTGCCTGGGCGTGGATCTGCACGTCCCAGCCTTCGGCGGGAACGGCCATCTCGCCCTGGGCCGGACGAGCCGCGGGGGCGCGCCGCAGACGATGGACAGGACCTTTTTTGAGCGTGCGGTGATAGTCGTACGGCTGTTCGAGGGGGAGTGCTCGCGCGGCTTCTCGCATGAAAGCGTCGGACATGGGATTTCCCTTTGTTGTCGAGAATCCAGGAGTCTCTCCTGCAGACGTCGGTACGGATCCGGGGGCAACCATACTATCTGAGGCCGGGATCAGCCATGCCATCCGTGTCGTCTCGATTGAGAGAGACGCGAATCGGGAATCGGGGAGCATGCGGCGGTACAGGGCCTGTTCAGGGGCGTCGTTTCGTGGAAGCAAGGACAGCCGAGTCGGGGCCCAACCCCCTGCACTTCGGCCAACCCTTTGTATCCTTGCCCACCCAACGCTATCATCTTTCCCGCAGCCGGGAAGCGATTCTCGATCTGCATCTGCATCCATTCCGGCACCGATAGCGACCTGAGCTCTGTCGGGTCGCGCAGTTCTTCTTCACAGGGATACATGCGTGAAGCATCAATTTGTGGACCAGCCTGAAGACGTCGTACGAATCGCACAGCGGCTTGCGAGCAGCCGGCGATTCTACGTCGACACCGAGTTCGAAAGCCGACGGGGGGGAGCAACGACGTGCTGTCTGTTCCAGGTCTCGGATGGCGACACCGCATTCATCTTCGACACCATCAGGTTGCCCACCCTCAAACCGCTGGCCCCGGCCCTTGCCGCCGAGGGTGCGGAGTGGGTGCTCCACGCCGGCGGCAACGACGTGCCCCTTATTCTCGATGCGCTCGATGTCAGTTCGCCTCCCCTGCTGTTTGACACTCAGGTGGCCTGGGCCTTGCTGGGACCCGAGGCGCAGGTTGGGCTCGCGTACCTGGAATACCGACTGCTCGGCGTCAGAGCCGGGAAGGAGCATCAGACGGCTGACTATATGCGTCGTCCCCTTCCGGAGGCGCAGATTCTCTACGCGGTCGAGGACGTCGAGCACCTTCCCGTCATGCGGCAAAAGCTCGGGGATCTCCTGCAGGCAGAGGGCAAGAACGAGCTGATCTGGGAAGTCTCCGAGGAGCGTTGCCGGAGTCGAGGTCAGTCACAGAAGACATTGCCGATCACTATGGCCGACTTCCGAAACGCCTGGCAACTCGATGCCGGTGGTCTGGCAGCGTTGGAGTTCCTTGTAAACTGGTACAACGAGCTGAGCGAGGGCCAGCGGCGGAGGGTGCCCAAACCCCCTATACTGCTGCATATCGCCAGACAGCAACCCAAGTCGGGTCGGGAACTGGCAAGCATGAAGGGCATCTACTATCGCTTCGCTGAGGAACGGGGCGACTGGCTGACGGGGCGGATCGCCAAAGCCGCCAACGAGGCACGCGAGGATCCCACGAGGAATGCGGAACCGCCTCCTTACACGACCTTTGAGTCGATCAGGGCGGATGCCTGGTTGAAGATGGCCCGAGCGGTGGTGGCCGAGATGGTGAACATCGCGCCGGAGCTCGCTTTCCCAGGCCCCCTGATGACGGAACTGGCGGCAGTTGTGGCCGAGTCCGGGAGCAAGGCCGCCGCAGTTGACGTACTGACGGGTTGGCGCCGGCAGTGGCTGAGCCAGGCACTGCGCGAGTACTGTGACCTGGCTGTCCCCGGTCCCGCCGCGTGAATGACCGAAGGCCGGCAGGCTGGTCTACAGACTGTGTGGACAGGCGTCAGCAATTCTGCCGGGCTAGCCGACCTGATCAGAGCTGGGGACCCCTGGCAGGTGACTCGGGACCTCCGGGACCGAGAGTCTTACGCTCCGGATTACCCTATTTGACCGGTTTCCCGACCTGCACCTCAAGGGTGTGGGAGCCGTTCCCCTCAGGCAGGAGGAGGGTTCGTACCGTGGCCGCGTCGCCGACGGTCAGCCCGAGGCGATACGTGCCGAAGAATCCCTTCCCGGTCAGGACACCGTTGGTGTCTGTTGTGCCTGTTTTTCTAGTGTGCCACGTCTCGTACGCGAGCTCGCGGTAGGCCTTGCCGACCGGAGTGAGGTCCCCTGTCTTGGTGAACATCTGCCCGAGCCCCCACATCTGCACGCCGATGACCGAAGGGTGACTGAACAATACCGTGTAGAAGTCGCGGGTGAAGTCGTACAGCAGGTCTGGATCGTCGGCTTTTATGTCGAACTCGGTGATCCGGATGGGCAGGTCGAACTTGGCGAAGCGGTCCAGCACCGAGAGCATACGCTGAGGGCTCGGCGGCGAGCCCCCAATGTGTCCCTGTAGACCGAGGACATCGAGCGGGGCTCCGTTGTCGAGCAGGTACTTGATGCGTTCTTCGTGCTGGCCGACCTTCTTGCCGTCGGACAGCGACGACAGGATGTTGTACTCGTTCAGTGCGAGCTTGACTCCCGGCATCAAGCGTCGGGCCTCCTCGAGCCACTCGACCATCACGTCATCTCCACAGATGTCCTGGACGTCGTGGCACGGGATGGATTCATTGATGACGTCCCACTCCTGCATCCAGAAATTGGTCTCCGGGCTGATGCTGCGCAGGTGCTCAAGGATGCCGGCCCGGATTGCGACCGGATCGGGGGTGTCCGCCTCCATCATCTTGCGCATGGCTCTGCTCACACTCGAGAAACGGGGCCACACGAGGCAATGTCCGCGAAACGGCAGTTTCTGCTCGGCCACCCAACGCAGTGCTGTTAACGAGACGTTTCGCTTCATTCGAGGACCCCAGTCGCCTGCCCACGCATGCCACTTGAGCGCGTTGACGAACGAGGCCGAACTGAAATTGTCCACAATGCGTTCGCGGGCTATCGCGTAACCAGGATTGAACTCCGGGACGACGTCACTGGCGCGGAAAGCGGCCCCAAAACCGAATGCGTGCCGGGTCAGTTCCAGCTCGACTCCGGCCCCCTTCACCGGCTTCCCCTCAGCATCGAGAACGCGGAGTTTGAAGTCGCGTGCACGGTGTTTCTGAATGCGTTCCCTGGCCTCTCTCCGCCACGGAGCGTGGAGCTCGCGTCCGGCATATGAGGAACGCGTCACCGGCAGGGATTTGGCCGTCACGGCGTTCCCATAGTTCAGGATGGTCAAGCCGCCCAGCTGAACGCGTTGGCGTTCGGAACCACAGCGGAAGACCAGAGCGACGTCCTTTGCGGGCGTGTCTCGCGGGCACTCTGCGGGAATGAAGTACTGCTGCCATTTCGACCCCGCAGCCGTCAGTACGCCCCGTGTCAATGGCTTCAACAGGTCCCTTTCCTTCTGAGGGAGCTTCCACTGGTTGGGGACCTCGATGGCCGTGGGGATGATGCTCTGGCCGCTCTCGTCCGCCGTGAAGACTGTTCGGGCCCAGTAGTGCACGAGCAGCACATCCCCCTTCTTGAGCGGCGAGGTCACCCCCAGTCGGAGCTGGTGCTCCCAGTTGTTGCCTCTGACCTTGGATTCCGCTTCAAGAGCCCGGGTGAAGCCGGGGCCATCCGCTGCCACGACGCGGTTTCCCCCCTTCGCGTTCTCTCGCGGCTCCGAAAGAGCTTCCAGGGGATCGCGCAGGACGGGCTTGCCGCCCTTGGGTATGGGCGTGCCGGCTTCTTGGGCGGCCCCGGCAGAGAGTCCGACCGTCACAATGGAACAGACGATCGTGGGGAGAAGGGAATTGAGCGCGACCATGAGGTTCTCCTTTGAGTTGGAGGTACGGTGGGGCTGTTCCCAGGGCTCGGGATCCGCCGTCGAATGTCCGGCAGTCAAGCCGGAGGGTGTCACTGCCCTTGAACGTGTGGAGGAGCCGGTTCTCCTACAGTAACCGGCCAGGCCGCATGCGGAGATGCGGGGCCTCCAACGGTGTGTCCCATGCTCAAATCGAGTGAAGCGACACAGGAGTCAGGTTCACGACCCGCGTCGTTCAGAGCGCGTCGATGATGGCGTTGAGTGTCTGGCTCGGGCGCATGGCCGCTTCTGCCTTGACCGGATCGGGCAGGTGGTATCCACCGAGATCCACAGGCGGGCCCTGGGCCGTGAGAAGGTCCTGGTTGATCGTTTCTTCGGCATCTGCCAACGCCGCTGCGACCGGGGTGAAGCGAGCCTGCAAGTCGGGATCGTCAGCCTGGGCTGCGAGGGCCTGGGCCCAGTAGAGAGCGAGGTAGAAGGTACTTCCGCGGTTGTCCAATTCTCCCACCTTGCGTGACGGGATGCGCCCTTCGTCGAGATAGGTCCCGATCGCCTGATCGAGAGTACTGGCAAGGACAGCGGCTTTGCTGCTGCCGGTCTGCTTCGCCACCAGCTCCAGCGATGGCACAATGGCGCAGTACTCGCCCAGGGAATCCCACCGGAGATGCCCTTCTTTGACAAACTGCTGCACGTGCTTCGGGGCTGAGCCTCCGGCGCCGGTCTCGAAGAGCCCCCCTCCATTCATGAGCGGAACAATGGAGAGCATCCGGGCGCTCGTGCCGAGCTCAAGGATGGGAAAGAGGTCAGTCAGGTAATCGCGCAGTACATTGCCGGTTACGGAGATGGTGTTCTCCCCTTTGCGGATCCGCTCGAGGCAAACAGCCATGGCTTCCACAGGCGGGAGGATGCGGATGTCGAGCCCGGCCGTGTCGTGTTCGGGAAGGTACGCGTTCACCTTGGCGATGATCTCTGTATCGTGTCCACGCTCCGCATCGAGCCAGAATAGGGCGGGGGCTCCAGACTCACGGGCCCGAGTGATGGCAAGCTTGACCCAGTCGCGGACCGCGGGGTCTTTCGTCTGGCAGGCGCGGAAGATGTCGCCCGTCGCCACGATTTGTTCGAGCAACACCGTGCCGTCGGTGTCCACAATCCTGATCATTCCCTTACCGGGGGCCTCAAATGTCTTGTCGTGGGAGCCGTACTCTTCGGCTTTCTGCGCCATCAATCCCACATTCGAGACGCTGCCCATGGTGGCGGGGTCGAACTGTCCTTTCCGTCGGCAATCTTCAATGACAGCCTGGTACATGGTTGCGTAGCAGCGATCGGGAATGATGGCAACGGTGTCCTGCAGCTCGTCGTCCAGATTCCACATTCTTCCCCCGTCCCGAACCACATTGGGCATAGACGCATCGACGATGACGTTGTTGGGCACGTGCAGGTTGGTGATGCCCTTGCGTGAATCCACCATGGCAAGGGCTGGGCGTGTGGCGTAGACTGCGTCGATATCGGCCTCGATCCTGGCCTTCTTGTCCGCAGGAAGCCGCTCGAGCTTCTCCAGAACATCGGCGAGGCCGTGGTTCACATTTGCCCCGATATCTCTGAGAACGTCCGCGTGCTTGTCCAGTGCTTCGCCGTAGAAAATCGAGACGCAATGGCCGAAGAGAATGGGGTCGGAGATCTTCATCATTGTCGCTTTGAGATGAAGTGAAAGCAGCGCTCCATCCGCTTTGGCTTCAGCGATCGTCCTCGCGTAGAACTCCCGCAGAGCAGCGACCCTCATCACTGCGGAATCAAGCACTTCGCCGGCTTGCAGCGGCAGGCTGTCCTTGAGTATGGAAACCGTGCCATCGACCGCAACGAACTCGATCCTCGCCTCACACGCCTTGTCGAGTGTGGTTGAGCGTTCGCTCCCGTAGAAGTCGCCGTCTGTCATGTGCGCAACACGCGCTTTGGAGCCGGACTCCGGCCAGGGCTTCATCATCCGATGCGGGTTCTTTTGGGCAAACGCCTTCACTGAAGCGGCTGGACGACGATCGGAATTGCCTTCTCGCAATACGGGGTTGACGGCTGAGCCGAGGACTACGGCGAAACGCGCCTGCAACGCCCGTTCCTCGGCGTTGGACGGCTCTTCCGGGTAGTCCGGGATGTCGTACCCCTCAGCCTGCAGTTCCTTGATCGCCTCTTGGAGCTGGGGGACAGAGGCGCTGATATTGGGCAGCTTGATGATGTTGCCGGACGGCGTCTTGGCGATGGCCCCGAGCGCAGTCAGGTGATCGTCGACTCTCTGGTCCTCCGTCAACGCTTCCGGGAAGTTCGCGATGATGCGTCCCGCGAGGGAAATATCTCGCGTCTCAATCTCAACGCCGGTGCCCTTGAGGTAACCCTTGAGAACAGGCAGCAGAGACCACGTGGCCAAGGCCGGGGCTTCGTCGATCTTCGTCCAGGAAATCGTTGCCGTTGTCATTCTCTATCCCTATCCATAAGCAGGAGACATGCGTGCAATTGTGAACCGATCAATATACCCGCGCAGGGGGGGACAGGAAAGGGGCGGGGGCAGATACGGAGGGCGGCTCCAGCCCGGTGACAAAGGACAGGAGAGGATAGGCGAACTGTGCACGTTTCACCGTGAACCACCACAGCCTGTCCATCCAAATGCCCGGTCAGAACAGGCCTTCTTCGAGCGCCCATGCAAGTGCCTGTTGGAGGCCCTGCTCGCCGGTGAACTGCGGATCGTATCCGAGCATGCGCTCGGCCTTGCCGATGTCGAAGCACATGTGTTCCATGAGGAATTGAAGGCCCTTCTCCGTCGCCTCTTCGGGATAACGACGGATGATCTCCTCAGGAGTCACGTACTCGACCGGGGAAGCACTGCCGAGGAACGCCTTGGCAGTGGCCACGTACCGGTCCAGCGTGATGGCCCTGCGAGTAGAGATGATGAAGATCTCCCCTGCGATTTCAGGGCCGCACGCGACGGCATCCACGAACGCCGAGCCCAGGTCGTCGTTGCACCCCGATTGCACTAACGTCTGGCCGGTGACCGGAATCTCAATGGGCTCACCGGCCTTGAGGCGTCGCCAGTAGGCCAGGCTGCGCCCACCCCACGTATCCAGCGGTACCCGTCCCGCGCCGATGATGTTCGTCGGACGCAGAATGCTGACAGGGAAACCGTGTTCCTCATGCAGGCTGAGAGCAAACGAGTCGCGTTCACACTGTGGCCAGAAGTTAACCGGGGTCTTGGTTTCCCAGGGATGCGTTTCATCGGCCGGCATGGCTTGAAGCGGCACAAACGTGCCTGTCGAACTGCACATCAGGTAGTGCGTGAGCTGGTTGCCAAATGCCTTGAAGGCAAGGTCGACGTGGGCGGGTGTCGGTACGCTGTCGACAACCGTATCGAAGGCATGCTCCGCGGCCATTTTCTGGACGAACGCCTTGTCGCCTTTGTCGCCGGTGACCATCTCGACGCCCTGCAGGTCCACGCGATGGCGCGTGTTCGTGCCGCGCGTGACGCCGACCACACGATGCCCCGCCGCAACGCACCCGTGAGCAATGCGGCTGCCGATTTCACCCGTAGCACCAAAGATCAGAACGTGTTGTGTTTGGCTCATAGTCCTTCAATCAGCGATTGTGCCGTTCCCCCGCCCAGGGATCAAAGATGGGTACCCCCGTTGGCAGGAAGTCGGCTACATTTCGGGTGGCCACGATCAGACCGTGGGCATGGGCCGTTGCTGCCAGCAGGCCGTCGATGGCGGCCACCGGTGTGCCTTCGCCTTCTGCTGTGGCACAGATCCGGGCCCAGGCTTCCATCTCGCGGAACGAGAGCGGCAAGATGCGCGGTGCATAGACGTCACGCAATTCCTGGAGCCACCCTTCCAGTTCAGCTCTTCGAGGCCCCGGGGGCAGCCGCAAAATGCCCTTGGCCAGCTCACCGATCGTCAAGATGCTGAACGCTATCTGGTCGTTCGAGATCGCGTCAAGCCAATCCAGAACGGCCGCGGCCGGCCTGCGCCGCTTCCACTCTGATACCACGCACGTGTCGATCAGGAATCGCATAGATCGACCTCGCGCGGCAGGGATCGGTCGCGCTCCAAGGCGACCCCATCCAGGTACGGACCGCGGCGAAAGAAGTCCCGTGGCTTGCTCGGAGCATCGGCACGGAAGTCGGCCGCCGCCACCACCATGACTGCCTCTTGCCCCCGACGAGTAACGGTCTGCGGGCCGCTCTCAAGGGCCTGGTTCACGAGTTCACTGAAACGCGCCTTGGCTTCCTGCAATTGCCAGGTGCTGCTGTGCATGAAAGGAGTTCTCCTCGATGGGTAGTCAGTCGCGATCGCTGCTTCCATCTGACTAGACAGACTGGTTTAAGGGGAATCTACAGCCAAGGTCCACCGAGAGCAAGTGCGTTCGGTCACTCGCTGGCATGTTGCGGAACATAGCACTCCGCAGCACTGCTGCAGGTCGGCCGACCAGCCCGCCTGTTGCTGATCCGGTCCTGCAAGCCATGGCATCGCCGTGAGTTCTTGACTTGGGGGCTGAACCCAGTCAAAGTTCCCTCAAGTGACCTTTTGGGGCGGATGCTCGCGGCGAGGAGATGCATATGTCATACCGAAACGTCCATCGATCCGGCTTGATCGCCGCGTTCGTCGCTTGTTCCGTGGGCCTCGCGGCCGAGGCGGACACCATCCGGATTGTGGAGCAGTGCACGGCCGCGGCGACGATCGTGGTTGCCGACACGCCCGCCTCCGTCCCCGTCTACGGCAAGAAGGCCACGGTCCGCGACGTTGCCGTGGTCTTGCAGGACTATGTCGGCCGCGTGACCGGCGTGCGGCTGCCGCTTGTGTCCGAGACGGCCGTGCCTGAGAATGCGGGTACGCTTATCCTGGTCGGCGACACACAGCGCGGACGCGCCCTCGGCGTCACCCCTGCCGGACTACCGCCCGAGGGATACCGTATCCGCAGTCTTCCCGGTTGCATCGCCATCGTCGGTGAGACCACCAGCGAAGGGATCGACCGCTCCACCGCTTTCGGGGTCTACGACTTCATCGAGCGTGCCGCGGGCGTGCGCTGGTATTTCCCCGGCGAGATCGGCACCGTGATCCCGAATCGCGACTCACTGAGCATCGGACCGCTTGACGTGACCAATGCACCGCATTTTGAGGTGCGGATCGGCGGGGTGGATCACTGGCAGACGACCCAGGCCAAGGCCTGGCATCCGGCCATCAGATTCGGCAGTCACGACGGCATGGTGGCCAACCACACACACGAACAGTGGCACCGCCTGTACGGGAAGACCAAGCCGACGATATTCGCGATTCGGGAAGACGGTTCACGGGCGATCACCACCGAGCGTCACGCCACCGGCCAGAACCGCAGCTACCTGTGCTACAGTTCCCCCACCTTGTTGGGGCACTACGGGACGGTCATTGACGGGTATGTCAACGATGGCAACATGCGGCCCTGGGCAGGTGCAGCCGCTCGTCCGAAAGGACATATGATCCCGTTCGGACCCAACGACAACCGCGAGCTCTGTCTCTGCCCTGAGTGCAAGCCCCGGATCGACGAAGAGCGCGGGCGCTGGGGCAAAGGCTCGGATCTCATCTTTGGGTTCGTCCGTCGGTTGGCTGAGCAGACAAAGGCCAGGCATCCTGACCACGTCATCTGGACCCTCGCCTACGATCATTACCAGCTGCCGGCTACAGACATCACCGAGTTCCCCGACAACCTGGGCGTGACGCTCTGCCTGATACCGACCGTCGTGCAGATGAACCATCCCGGCGTTCGTGCACGGAATCGGCAGCTCATCGACGACTGGTACGCGCTGGTCCGGGGCAACCGCCGCCGCCTCGTGGTCTGGGACTACTTCTGTTACCCAAACTACTGGCTCATGGCGCCAACCGAACTGCCGCGCACCATGAAGGAACATGTCAACTACTTGCGCGACAAGGCGCTCGGTATCTTCAACAACGGCTTCAGCATCAGCCGTAAGCCCGACCCCAAGGCCTATCTCACATTGCGAATGGTCTGGCTTATGCACCAACTGCTGTGGAATCCGGACCTGGATCTGGACGCCGCCCGCCGGGACTGGTGTCGGGACTTGTTCGGTCCCGCCTCCCAGGAGATGGACGGCTTCTATAGGATCCTTGAGGATCGCTGGGAAGACGTGGTGTGGAGCCAGGAGCCGAAGGTCGGCTATGTCGGCGAGAACTCGGTCTTCGCTGAAACGTATCCTGCCCCTGTCGTGCAAGATCTCGAGGGCTTGTTGGACAAGGCCCAGGTGGCAGCGGCATCCGGGAGCCAGTACCGCAAACGGCTTGACTGGTTCCGGGAGAACTGCTTCGGCCCTTTCTTCCAGGAAGCGCGCCGATTCCACGCGGCCTCCGGCGTGCTGCGCCGTTACACTCCCACGGCACGCTCGGGGAAGATCCGGATCGATGGCAATCTGGACGAGATTGACTGGCAGAAGCTGCCGACACTCAAGCTCGCCGATCGACGCCTCGGCGACGAGGCGCCGGCGGATACCAGGGTCATGATGTTGCATGATCCTCAGACACTCATGATTGGGGCGAAACTGCGTGTCCCGGAGCCGGCCGAGATGGTCGCCGAGGCACTAGGCCCTGAGAACCTGTTGGTGGAACGTGACGACATGTTTCTGCTGCACCTGCAGACGCCCAGCGGGTACACCGAGCTGGCAGTCAACCCGAACGGCAGTTTCTCAACCCAAGCTGATGTCCTGCGCAAACGTGGCTTCTTCCCTAGTCACGACCTGGTCCCTTGGGACACCAGAGGGGTGACGGTCGCCTGTCATGTGGCAGATCAGACGTGGTCGATTGAGATAGGGATCCCTTGGGAAGCCGTGCCCGGACTGGATGGACGTCCGAAGACTCTCAGGGCGCAGGTGGTACGCTGGTGTCGCCGGGATAAGCACCACTTCCACTGCTGGTCGCCGGTGCTCAGTTCCTGGGACTATCCGGTGTCGCGCTTCGGGCGCCTCGTGTTCCACCGCGTGCCGACCGAGCAGCTCCGCCTCGTGCCTGCTGCAGAGCAGACGGGACGCATCGCCGCGGTAGCGCAGCAACCGGCCCAGCCTACCGTTCCGGAAGATGCCGACCCCAAGACTGACACACTGATCGTGGGAGAACGCGACATTGGCGGGCGGAGCTGGGTCGAGCAGCGCAGTGTCATCATCTTTGACCTATCATCCGTACGCGGCGGCCCCGACGCGGTCGCAGGAGCACAGCTGACCGTGCACCACGTGAATGCTCTCCATACTCCGCCTTACGCTGACATCGTTGTCGACCACATCCCCGCAGCCAACCCGAGCCGTGTCAAGCCGACGGATTTTGCTTCCAGGGCGCGACGGGCAAGCATCGGGACCATCCTCCCGGGCACGCACGTCGGCCGGTATGCGCCCTACAGCTTGGACGTCACCGATTGCGTCCAAGCGGACCTGGCTGCCGGTCTCTCGCACAGCGCCTTCCGGCTCCGCATCGTCGACGGTTGCGCCTGCAAGGACGGCAGGCTCCACTACAGCATCTTTACATCCGCTGCGGCCAAGGCTCCCGCAAAGCCACCGTCCCTCACCATAGAGCATTACCAGGTGGAGTAGTCCGGGCAATCGTCGCCGTTGCCGGGAACGAGCCAGGCTCCTTCCCGGATCTCGGCCTCACATCTATGTGGAATGGCCCTGCCCTTGGTCAGAAGGCGACCCGCGCCGTCCTGGCCGCATCCCGTGACCACGTTGTCACGTGGAACGGGACTCACGTGGCGGCCCCCCGGGCGGCATTTCCACGTTGGCGTTCGGGGGCCTCCCGCCGTACCAGACAGGGGGAGGCGTCTTCCGCTTGTACGCCGCACGGCCCCCCAGGCGGCCGGCGCTGGAGATCCGGTCATCCGTGACCGGGGGCCTCCCGGTTTGGGAAAACCGGCCTCCAGGGAATGGCGTTCGGGGGCCGCCCGCCG
>Ga0209045_1000687_pt1 | contig 37314 bp, 20 predicted proteins | sample SaaInlLV_10m_DNA_4_FD_184664 | JGI IMG/M metagenome (GOLD analysis project Ga0209045, IMG submission 184664) | Marine microbial communities from expanding oxygen minimum zones in the Saanich Inlet - Saanich Inlet SI072_LV_200m_DNA (SPAdes) (version 2) | ecosystem: Environmental > Aquatic >...
TATTCCAATAGGGTAATACGATAGCAATAGAAAAGGACAATCGCGGAAGGCTATGGGGGACAGGAGTTTGGCGCGCGCGCTCGGGGCGGAAAGGTGTACTACGGACCCAATCTACAGTAAACTACCGTTAGGCCAACCTGTGTGGTGTTGTCGGCTGAGGAACGCTGTTTCTGCCACATCGTGCCGGGAGGGACGTGGCAGGCGGCAGAACCGTTGGAGGGCACGGTGTTGGTGGGGTGTTCCGTGGCCCCGGGGTTCGAGTTCTCGGACTTTGAACTCATGGATCCCGAGTCTGACCTCGCCAGGCGGCTTGCCGCCGTGGCCTCGGACCTTCGGCCGCTGGTTGGCCCCTGAGACGCCTGCTGAACTGACCAAAGGGGGCGGGGCGGCCGAACGGTCGCCGGGCCCTCCCGTCTCCCGCGCAACTCTGTGACGCCCCGAGTGAACCGCTTCCGGCTAGCTCAGTTCGGTTGCTGGATTCGCCCTCCTGCTATCGCTGTTTCGAACGAAGGTACAGTCATTCTCTCCCTGGACCAGAGCAGCGCCTGCTGCTCTGAGAAAGTCGAGGGCTTCTCGACCAAATGCAGCGGTGACCTCCTTGGGGCGAGATGGCCCGATGATGTAGAGATCCTGGTCTGGTTTGCGGTACCATTCCTTCTGCTGCTCGCTCTTGCCTGGATCACCATGGTCGAACCACAGCGTGACATGCCAGTCATCCATATCCCGTCCGGCTAGGCTTGTAGCCTGGCCAGTGTGCCATTCGAGGCTCTCAATTTTGTTCACCGGTATCGTCTGATAGAACATACGGTGCCCGAGACAGGAGAAGCCGAAACGGACGTCCTGCGGAGCCGCCGCTGGCTCAACGATCTCGGCGAAGTGCTTGAGTGAGAACTCTCCGAGGATGCCGGTAAAGAACTGTCGCGTGCCTTCTTCTCTCCAGACTCCGACAAACACTGCGGTTACCAGCAACAACCAGATGAGGGAGGGGATCAACGCGAGTCCGTCGGCCAGATTGCTTAGCGCCAGAGCGACGAAGAAGAGGATGAACGATGTCATGACAGCAGCGCCAACCACGTCGCTGCCCGGTTTCGGAACACGGAGTCGTGGCGTCGATTGGTCGTCCATCTTCATCGTGCATCCAGAGGCTGAGTTCGTTCATTGCCATCTTGTTGGGTAACGCCTGGCGACAGTGGCACCGTGCTGCGCGACGTCGCTACGGTTCCCACGTGAGGGTGAAGTCGATGCAGATGTCAGTGACCGGCTGCGCCGTGTCGTAGCGGAAATGGCGGAATATGGCCCGGGCACTTGAGTAGCTGTAGACTTGGTGGGTGCGTTTGATCGAGGCCGTAAGTTCCACGTTGTCGACGATCGGTTGAATGGCGAGTTCGGGCGGCCCGGCGAGCCGACCGATCAGGCCGTCGAGGGAGAGTCCGCGTTGCTCGTCAGCCTGAAAGAGCCACGACAGTTTCCGGGGGCGCTCGAGCAGGACGTGGTCTCGGATTACCAACTCTCGGCCGGGCTGGATAAGGATGTCGCGCCAGTACCGAATCAGATCGGCTTCGTCCGGATACACCGGAGTCAGCTCGAGTCGGATCAGGCCCGTTCCGGAATCCTCGTGCCATTGCACTCGCCGGATTTCCTCACCGCGGTGTGGTTGGGAGGGGAGGGACATGGGGTAACCAACGTCGCAGCGCTGTCCTGCATCATCGATCAGCATGACTGACCCCGTGCTTGAGTGGAGGGCGTAGCCGCTGTCGGCGGGGTTCAGCATGGTCTGCCCCGCCAAAGCCAGCCGGAAATCTCCCGCGGCGACCTTCATCATCATGCGGTCACAGGGATCCGGGGCGTGGTGTTCCGCGTGGTATCCACACCAGGGGCCGCAACTCAGGCTAAGTGTCGTATCCAGGTTGTCATCCCGGAAGTGCACGAGGGCGCTGTCTGCCAGGTACATCAGTCTTCGGGGCGGCACATCCGGAACGTCGGGCAGAGGGGCGGGGGGAGGCGCGCCGGCGAAGAAGGGCCAGAATCGGCTGTGGTGGTGCGATGCGCCGAGATTCTTCCGGTGGTGCGGCTGCTCGCCCTTGTCCAGCAGGAGTCTGAGCAGTCGCGCGGCATGTGGGTCACCGGTTCGGGTGAACATGTGACTGAAGAACGTGGGACCCCCAATCAGCTGGAACAACCCGGTATCCATGTCTGCGAGCTGTTGATGGTCCTGCTTGCGCAGGACGTTCCACACGAATGGGGCAATAGGCTCAAACGGTCCCCAGTCGTAGATGTCATCCCCTCCGAGTGCGAGCAAGGTCCATCGGAACAGGCTGAGTTCTTCAAGATAGAGGTAGGTCGAGCGGTGTGAACTGGGTGGGATTGACCCATCCCGTGGCATCGCGTCAACACAGCGTCTTGCTCGTGGAAGGACGAACTCGAGCCATTCCTCTGCTTCCGGGATGATGCCATACAGGTTCAGGGCTGCCGTCCCGAACGTCCACAGGGATCGCCAGCCGTGGTCCTGCAGGATCGATCCGCCCCAGTAGTCGCGATTGAGGAGGGCGCGACTGACGAAGCTGTTTCCCTGCAGGCGGAGCTTCTCGGTCAGGCGCTCCCGCAGGTCCGTCCCGAGCTCGTTGTGGAGCATGTGACGTGCCCATGCCATGGCACGTATGATCAGGGCAGCCCCCATGTCGCCGTTGTGTCCATATCCGTCCGCCCGAGGATTGCCCCAGTGTTCGAGCTCGACGGTTTCGGTGACGAGGGCTATGGCTCGGTCTCGGGCATCAGCATCGTCGAGCAGTCCCCAGGCGGCAGCCAGCAGGGGAATGTCGAGCCGGTTGGCTGCTCGGATGTCTTGCCCGGGACCACGCGTGAGGGCCCATCTTAGTGCTGCGGTGAGGGAGTCCCTCATGGAGAATGGTACCGTCGCCAAATGCTGCTTCTGTTCTCTCCAGGAACCCGGGGCACTCCAGGGAGTTGGGACGTTCCCGAGGGCAGAACGGAGGGCGGGAGGGACGGTCTGGAGCCGGTCGACGGGATCCGGCTCGAGTTGAGCCGAGAGCCAAGCGGCTTCCGGGTAGTTATAGGGCACGAGTTCGACCGTGTGGTTGCCGTCGTTCTTGAGTCGGCAGGCAAATCGGCCGCGGAAGCGTTTGGCTGCCAGGTCTTCCAGGGAAATCCTCTGGAAGTACCAGAGCCCGATGGGCTGGTCGTCGACCGTCACCCAGTAGGATGGGACAAGGGCGTTGCTTGGACCAAGCTTGAAATCCCATGGGCCGGTTCGCTGGCCGCTGTTCCCGTAGTCATACAGGTCCGTATACAGGCTTTCCCAGTCGAAATCCTGTGCGTCGATAATGCTGCTGAACTGGAACAGGCCGGGAGGAGCCGTGAAGGAGAAGCTGAGCGTTCCATCAGGTCGGGCACTCAGCGGGATGCGTGTTGGACATCCGCTCATGGTGGACGTGATCGATGTCGCAACGGGGGGTGTCATGGTTTCCGCCTCTCGCAGTGACTCGTAGCCGGGGCTGACCAAACTGTGGCCGAACGAGTGGTAACGTCCCTCGCTTTCAGCCGATTGCCAACTCAAAACGCCGGCTTCTGCGGCAGCGATCGATCAACCGCAGAACGCGCTGCTGAGGGTGTTCTCTCCTCAGGTCAATGTCCCTATCTCTGGGCAGCACCCGTCCTGCTGACCCACTTCACTTAGGGGCAAGGCTTGCGTGATCGCGTCGGGGGTGACAGATTGATCGGCACGAGAGTCCAGGGCTTCATACGGGCCAGCTGTGGAACGGTGTTCCCCGCATAGGCGAGCAGGCTCGGGACGGCCATGAGGAGACTCAGAGGCGACATGCAGCACAGTGACAGTCGGAAGCCTCAGCATCGCGATCATCTTCCCGGGGAAGCGCTTGTCGGTGAGTCTGACCTTCAGTACCTGCAGACCCTGGCACGGAACACGATCGGCGAATGCAGAACACGTGTGACGATTGGCGGTCGCGTTTATCCTGCCTACATGGCGAGCGGCAGTCGGCAATACCCGGCCTTCTGGACTCGGGACGCCGTCTGGATTTCCGTCAGTGGGCTTCTCACGTCGGCGGACGTTGAGTCCATGGTCGGGATCCTCGCGCGCACGCAGAATGGTCCCGAGCCTCGTGAGCTGAAGTACGGGTTGAGCGTTCCGGCGTGGGCGGTTGCTGATCACGTCCTGTGTGAAGATGGTGGCGCCGTCTTTTTCCCGGGGACCTACAGCGCCGGTGACGACCAGGGCGACGGCAGGTTCGGGACGCGTGCTGCTCAGGACGCCTGTTACATGTTCATCGAGTTGGCTTACCTCTGGCATCGACAGACGGGAGAGACCTCCCTGTTTGAGCAGAAGATAGCGGGAGTCCGCCTGCTCGACCGACTTCAGTATGCGTTCGAGTCACCAGACCACGATGAGGCCAGTGGGCTGGCCGTTACGCGACTCGAATCCCGGTCAGTTGCGTTCTCGGACGCCATCGTCAAGACCGGTTTTCTGCTGGACGGCTCCATACTCCGCTGGCGGGCGGCGTTGAGATTGACGTGCATTATGTCTGCACTGGGACAGAGTGAGTGGAGCGCGTTCTACAGTGAGGTGGCTGCCCGGATTGCGGGCAGTTTGCCGGGTGCGCTTTGGCACGATACGCGACCCGATGAGGGCTGGTTGCTGTCGGCTTCAGAGATCGGGTGTCAGGATTGCGTCCGCGGAACGTCCTTCGCTCTGGCCCTGGGCATTCTCGATGCCGACCACTCAAACCGTGCTTCCCGTGCGTTAGCTGCGGCCTCCGCCTCGGCCACACTGGACGCCACCCCCAGGCCAGGCCAGGTCACCTACCAAGGGCACATCAGACATCTCCGCAGAGGGGAGTACTGGGAAGGAACGCCGATGGCCCCGGGGACGTATCAGAACGGCGGATACTGGGGCATGTTCACCGGGTGGTCTGTGAGAGGCGTAGCTATCACTAACCGGGCGTTGGCATGTGAGTTGGCAGGAGTGTTCGTTGAGCACATGCGGAGATACAGCGCGTTCGATGGGAGCGACGAGGCCCACCGTGGAGCGCCTTGGGAGTGGGTCCATCCCGACGGCACGCGAATCGGTCCTCTTTACGGCCCGACGATCACGCTTGCGTACCGAGGATTCTCCGACGGGTTTCGGGTTGACTCGATGCCCCGGCTGACCCCGCCATGTTGATGGACATGTTCAATCAAGGAGAACAACTATGCAGAGAGTGACGCCTTTCTGTTTGGCATCGCTGATTGTTTTCGGCGCGTGCAGAATGCTGTTGGTCCCGGATCCGACTACAGCTCAGAACCCCGGGAAAGTCGCTTACCCGCCAGTCGTCTTGAGCGGAGCGGAGCTCGCCGCCGAACACGCGCGAATCAAGAGTCGCTACACCACATTTCTTCTTGGCACGGAAGGGACGTTCACCGGGGCATATGGCGAGGAAGCCGCTGCGGGATTCCTTGACCGGATCGGGTGGGGGATCGGGAAGGCAATAGCATTCGACTTCTCGAAGGATGCGGACAAGACCTTCGCTGCCTTCGAGGGAGCGCCGGGCTACAAGGCCGAGAAATCGGTCTACTCCGTGATTCTCCAGCAGTACCTGTTGGGGCTTGCCTACGGCTACTGCGTGAACGCCCCCGGCAGTCCACACTACCGGAACCCAGCCGTGCTGGAGCGCTATATCCAGTGTTTGGAGTACCTGTATGGGCGCGGAATCCGAGCCGGCATGACGTTCCACAACAATGAGAACCGGATGAACATGGTGGGTGCGCCGAAGCCGGAAGGAGGGGCGGGCAACATCGTCAAGATGGAGCTGCGAATGGGGGCTTACTGCCAGTCCGTGTTGCTGATGGAACCGCACTTCCGAAACACGCCGACGTTTGCGAAAGCCCGGGCCCTGGTACGGCACCTGGAGATGCTTGGGAAGACCTCTGGCCACGTTCGATATTACGAACCCTATGTGAGTCCCCCGGGTTTCACCTACCGGATGCAGTCGGATGCCATCCAGAACTATGGCGACACGACTTTGGTTTCGGCGTTGCTTGAGACGGGCGCCGAGCGACGCGCAGAGATGCTGCTTGAAGCCCAACGAGTCTTCACGGATTCGCTCAAGGTCATCCCAGGCTGGGCTGACACAATCAAGCCGGACTTCACGGGGTTCCACCACCGTGGAATCTATGGGAGTGCCTACACCGGCGGCTTCATTCCGCAGGCGGCCTTCGGAGTTCACCTACTTGCCGGGACACACGTTGCGGTTGCGCCGGAGTCAGTCGAGAATCTGAAGCGACTGATTCTGACCTATCGTCTGTATTGTCAGAAATACGCGATGCCTTTTGGTATCCGTGGGCGCATGCCGGTGAGTACGGCCAACATCAAGATACAGGCGTTCAGCGGCATCCTCATCTACGCATCGGCGCTTGGCCTCGATGATGCCGAGATGAAGGGCGTCTTTGCCCGCCTGTGGGACAGAGACAGCGTGGGGCTCCGTTTCCTGTTTACCGGAGGGCGTGGCAAGATTCTCCGCGGCATGTACGCGCTTGACATGCTGCGTGAGCTGGACGCTTCTGCTCCGGTCCCCGAACCTGACCCAAGTGGCTTTTGGTACAAGCCGTACGGGGGACTGGCGATTCATCGTCGCGACAACTGGATGGTGGCCATGAAGGGGCACAGCAAGTACATCTGGGACTTTGAGAGCGGGAAGGAGAGCGAGAATGTCTACGGTCAGTATGTCAGCCATGGGGCCCTGACGATCTTCTCCCGGGGTGATCCGATCAGCGACATCGCCAGTGGCTACAATCTCAATGAGGGATGGGATTGGCATCGTATGCCCGGGACCACCGCGGTCCACTTCCCAATCAAGCCTCAGGAGCCGCTCAAGCATCGTCAGTTCAGCCCGGAGACATTCCTTGGCGGGGTGTCCCCTGACGGCGAGAACGGCGTGTTCGGCATGATCCTGAACCGGGACGAGGCAGCAGACGGAACACGGATTGGCCTCAAGGCACACAAGAGCGCGTTTTTCGTGGATGACAGCATCGTCCTGCTCGGGAGCGGAATCTGTGGGGGCGATGGCGTGCATCCCGTGGAGACCACCTTGTTCCAGTCATCTGTACCGGGAGAGGCCGAGTTCGAGCTTTCGGAGACAAACCTGGTTGACCCGAGTGGGAACACCTACCATGTACCGGATGCGTCCCGGTTGCGGCTTTTCGCAGGCGAACAGGAGTCGTTCCGCGACGATGGGAAGACGCCTTCCAAAGGGAACTACGCGGTCGCCTGGATCGATCATGGCCTGCGACCGGTGAATGCGGGCTACGAGGTCGCTATTGGCGTGCGTGGTGCGGCGCGGAGGCGCTATGAGGTCCTTCGCAGGGACAGCTCTCTACACCAGATTCGCTTCCTGGAGGAGAAGTTGATGGGGTACGCGTTTTTCGAGGCGGTTCCCGTTGACGGGGCGGTGGTCGAATCGGTGAGTGACGCATGCCTGGTGATGGTCAAAGAGACGACTGACGGGGCCATACTTGGGGTTGCTAACCCGGATCTCGGGTTCCTCCCTCCCGATGCCGACACGCCGACGTTCAGGTTTGTTGCGTCGGATCAGAACCAGTACTTACCGAGCCAGCCGCGTCCGGTGGTGGTAACGCTCAAGGGATCGTGGGGACTCCCGGCACCGGCTGGGGGCGTTGCTGTGGTCTCTCGGACCGGGAAGCACACCGCCCTGCGGTTTGCGTGTCAACACGGCATGGGGATCAGAGTGGGGCTTGTCCGGCGTTGAGGAGGATGCGGCTCGGCCCCCAATCGGCAACCTGGGAATGGCGCTCGGGGGCCGCGCGCCGTACAAGCCAGAGAGGTCTGCCCGGGTGTCTCACTTTGCAGCCCTACTGAGTTCTGGAGACCGGGGGGAGCGGCGGCTCCGCTTTACCTTACGCGGTTTGAGCGCATCCGAACTCCCTGGAGGTTTCGACCAGAGCGTGGTAGCTCTCTAGAGGCGTCCCCGGGGCGGCTCCGCCACCGACACTGAGTACGTAGCCGCCGCGGCGTCCCAAGACCTCGATATACATCCTGGCTGCGGCTGTGATGTCGGCCCATGATCCAGCCTTGAGGAGATACGCGTCCGGACCTCCCCGCAACACGACGCGGCCAGCCATCTTCTCGGCCAGCACGTGCGGATCCACACAGGAGCCGAATCCGTTGTGGCGACCGATCTTCAGTTCGTCCCGGATGATGTCGAGGAGGTGTTCGTTCTTGCCGCAGTTGTGGAACCCGCGTCGGCCGGGATAGGCCTTCCACGCTTCCTGGTAGTAGGGAACGACGAATTCCATGAACATCTCAGGGGAGAGCATTTCACCGGCATCGCATCCCAGGCTGAGTGGATGGCCGATGTCGCGTCCCATCATTCTGTCAAAGTAGGGGACGCAGTTCAGGTGGCTGTCGGTCACGATGCGCATGAGGTGGTGGGCCCGTTCTGGCTCCAGGGCCATCCAGAGGAACAGGTTAGCGCCTGCCAGGGCGAACGCTGCTGGGATCGGGCCTCCGCCGTGCACGAGGGTGAGACGGATCTCGATGGGGCGCCCATTAATGAAGATCTTCAGATCGTGACTTGCCTCCACCATGGCGTGGTACCACTCGATCCGGCGAGCGTTGAGCCCATCGGTGGGATGAGGCACGGCCAACGCATCGATCTGTTCCGGCTCGGTGAGTGGATGGGAGCACTTCGGTGGCCCGTCGTCGGGCCAGACGATCTCCATGTCGAACTCGACCCCGCGCAGGCAGCCGAAATCCGGCTGGAACTGAAGCACACTCGGTATAGGGGAATCGTCGTGGACGTTCTCGATCCGCCACTTTGCATTGAGGATTTGCTCCCGCAGGTTGTCGGCTGGGGACCGGATGTAGTCGGCCGTGGTACGCCCTCGTGCTGCCAATGCGGTCCATTGGTTGGTGTTCAGGACCACCGGCACGCGGTCCGTCGGCTCGAAGACGTCTGTTTTCCGCAGGCGGTCGCCCTTCTCGGGATTCAGCGCGAGTCTCCGCTCGTCGACCTCAATGTCAATGCGTTCCATCGGGTGCCTCCCACGTTCCTGCGCCCACTTGCCGGGCGCGATGTCTTGGCGTCTTTTCCCCCAACATACGCTGTGTTGCCTGTCTCTTCCTCCCCCGGCGGCTTGCGCAGACGGCAGGATCCGGTATCCTTCATTTCCGTTCCCTGTAGCGAAGCTGAACAGAGGAGAGCATCCGGATGCCTGAGAAAACACCTGCCGGCGAGGAGATCAAGGGTGAGACGGAGTGTGCGAGCAATTCTTCATCCGTTTCCATGGCATCGGCCCAGACTTTTGCCCAGGAGGTGATCCGTGTGCTCCCGCCGGAGGAGCCGTACGCTTACCACAGGCGGCTGTCAGAGGATCCTGTACATGTCGCCAGGCGGGATCCTGACGCTCTGCCGTTGGATGGCGAATTGGCATTGCCTGACCAAGGCTGGCGACTCGTCTGGGGGGCGAGAAGTTCGCCGGTTCTGGAAACGGCCGTCCTGGACTTCCAGGACTACCTGGCCACCTCGATGCAGGTTGAGGTCGAGGTCCAAGGCTGTGACTCGTTGGCGCATTGCGGGAGCCTGGGGCAGTGCATCGTCGTGGGGACGCGGGAGCAGCTGCCGGGATGCGGGGAGATACTGAGAGGTCCGAAGGACTACGAGATCGTGGTCACTCCGGACCGCGTGACCGTATGCGGCTACGATGAACGGGGGGCGATGTACGGGCTCTTCAATCTTGAAGCCCGGATGAATCTACGCGGAGGTCCGTTCGTTCCCGGGGATCTCAGAACAGTCCGGCACAGCCTCTACGACACCCGTATGGTTCAGTCCTGGATGGGCTGGATGGAGTGGCCGGACTCGCTCTTGTCGCACTTGGCCCATGATGGGATTGACGGCATTTTCGCCTCGGTCTATGCGAACCCGAATGGGGACTGCACGACGGCGGAGACGTCGACCGAGTTCTACGCTCGTCTGCTCCACAAAGTGCGTCGCCAGGATCCGGCTCGGATGCGGGACCTGATCGACCGGGCGACCCGCTTCGGCATCAAGGTCTACACGCCCATTATCTACCAGTATCTGGGCACCCCAGAGAGCGAGGAGGGCCTGCGCTGCCTCGTCCGCGACATTCTTGGAGAGTTCCCGGATATCCAGGGCTATGTCCTACTCACTGAGGGATTTTGGTACGGCAAATGGGGTGGCGGCCATGGTGCGGATAAGGAGCGCCTGCAGGAGTGGGCGCGGCACTGGTGCCGGGCGGTCGCCATCGTGACTGAAGAGTGCCACAAGGTCAATCCCGATATCGAGATTTTGCCGTGGGAGTACAACATTGACTTCCGGCCTCAGAACGTCGATATGAAACGCTACTTCATCCAACAGCTCCCCGATGCGACGATCCCGCTGCTTACCTGGGAGAATGGAAAGAGCTTTGAGATCGACGGGATGCAGGGCTTCCTGCGTGACTACTCGTTGAACGAAATTGGTCCGGCGGAAGTGACTGACGCCCAGATCGCGGCAGCTCGAGAGCGGGGCATGAAGGTCTACTGCAAAGCAGACTCGTTCGCTTCATGGCAGTTCGGGACCATCCCCTACTTGCCGTTCCCTTACCAATGGTACGAGCGCTACAAGGCGCTGGAGACGTACCGTGTGAATGGGACGCTTGAGAGCTGGAGCAGCGGGTACAAGCCGAACTGGATTGCCGAGATGCGGGCCTGGTATTGCTGGAGCGATGCTCCGCCTCTTGACGAGTTGCTCGGGGCGATCGCGGTTCGGGACTTCGGGGGCGGGGCCGAGGACACCGTATTGAAGGCCTGGGATCATTTCAGCCGGGCGATTCGCCTGGTGCCGGATACTGGACCCCGGATGGGGACAAACAGCGCGGTCGGGAACCCGCTCTTCTTCGAGAAGCCACCCGTCCGGACCGCGACGTTCAACTACTCCTGGACGGACCAGGGCCAGTGGGGCGGCTATCTCGGATCAAGCCTCGTACCGTACTGGCCGTTCACCGTGTTCTATCTGATCTTCTGCCCTGACTTCAGCAATCGAACGAATCGAGCTGAGGCCTATGCGAGAACGGCCTCCGGCATTCAGGTAGATGAAGACACAGCCGTTCTGCCGGTGTTCCTCAAGTACCTGAGGCAGGCAGCGGAGGAGATGGAGAAAGGGCTCACGTTCTACCGAGCCGCAGCGCTTCGGAGTCCGGAAGCCAAACGGAAAGACGCGGTGCGGGAAGTGGTGGTCGCTGAGCAGCTTCAACGGATGATGCAGAGCGCTGCTGCCATCCTTGAATTCGAGGACTTGCGGATGGCGTTTGTGACGGGGGAGAACGGGCAGGCGGCAGCGGCCTTGCTGGACCGCATGGACTGTATCCTGCGTGAAGAAATCGAGCGCACCGAACAGTCCCTCGTCGCCGCTACCCGTGACTCGCGCCTGGGGTTCCAGTTCGAACAGGACTACGTGTACACACCGTACTCGCTTGGAGAGAAGCTGCGGGTGCTGCGGGAGACGCTGGAACGGCAACTGCCGGACGCACGACGCGGGCTGTCGACGGAGGCGTGAGCTCGTGTGTAGCTTCTCCGCGGTTGAGCACGATTTGATCGCGGGATGGCACCCGCTCCCACATTGGAGGGAAGGGGGCAACGTGAGGGGCTTCGCCCCGCGACCGCGCTTGGGCTGACTGTCCGAGCCGCGACTAACGGGAGCGGTCACCATGTCCGTCAGAGCCGCGACTTCCGGGAGCGGTTTCCCTTGCCCAGAAAGACCGCTTACGTTGTGCGCGGCTCGGACAAGCAGGCCGGTTACGGCGGGGGTTCGTCCGGTCAATCCGGGGAGTCGCCCCATGACCTGGCGCCTTTGATTGTCCGGTAGTGCGTGCCGATCTCGATGGCGATGTCTTTATACTCTTTCACGACGCCCTCAGCTGCGTTGGCGACGTCACGGTAGCGCTCGGCGCGTTTCTGTACCTCATCAATACGGGTCCTCACGGTAGCCCCCCCCTGGGCGATGATGTCCCGCAATGCCTCGGACTCGCGAGTCGCTGCGTCGTGGTCAGCCGCGTCTGCCTCATCCGCCTTCTCCAAGACGGCGCGCACTGCTTCGACGAATGCCTCATACTTGATGCGTCGCATCGCCAAACGCCCGAGCATGTAGTCCATGTCATCAAGCAGCTTGAGCATTTCCTCCTGGGCGCCATCGGCCAGTTCCGGCTGTTCGGTCATCATGTGCTTCAGCTCGTCCGTCGACCCGCAAATATCGCTGTATGCCGTCTGCCGTGTGGCAGGTGTTTCAGCCGGGGCCTGCCAGAAATCGACTTGGTTCTCCTGGGCCCGAGCCCGGGGCAGTTCCAAGACGCCACCATCCTGGAACACCAGTAGCGGCGGCTCGCCATGTCCACGCTCCTCGATGTGCGCTCGGCCGCGGCGGATCTGCTCCAGCACGGCTTCCCTGTGCGGGGATGGAGGAAGCCAGCGATTTGTCTCATCAATCATTTTGGTCTCCCTCTGTCGCAACGAGTGGGCATTACGAGCTCGTCTTTGCCTCACGGCGGCGGATTGAGATTGGTCACCAATCCCAGGTCCGTCCTTCCGGGACGAAGGACAGGTCGTTCGTGACAATTACCCGGTCGATTGCAGTGGCGCGACGGGTGAAGCCTGGTCGCCCCACCAGCGATATGATGACGTGGTGCGCACCTTCGTCGAGATCCCACAGCAGCGGCGTCGCGCCGCTCACCGCCCCGGCCGGTCGCCACATGAAGCGCGTTGCCACCTTCCCTTTGAGGGAGTTCTGGACATACATCAGGTGCCTGGGGCTTTCGTCGATGCCCAACTGGAGGTATGCGTGCGTGTCAACGACCGGACACAGTTCGAGCCACACGACATACTGGTCGGTCCGAGGCACTGAGAAGGACAGGGCGAGACGGTATGGATCGGCTGTTACCACCTCCGCTGGCGTGACGACATAGCGGCCCGCGGACGCCGCGGGAGCATCAACCACCTCGTGGATTCCGTTGACGGTCTGGCCGGTCTCGGCCTCAAGTTCAACCCGAACGAGTTCTTTCAGGGGCGTTGTCCCCGACGTTAGTCTGGCTGGCGCCGACTCCTCTCCCCAGGTGTCCACAGCCGTGACGCAGTAGTGGTATGGGCGACCTGGAGTCAGGCCCCAGTCGAGGAACGTCGATTGGCTTGGAGATGCAACCAGGTGAGCCTGTGCGGGCCTGAACGACGCGTCGGTGCCCCGGTAAACCTGGTAGTGGTGAAAACTCGACTCATTTTGCGCATTCCACTTGAGCGTGATATCGAACCGGCGCTTGTCCGTTGCGCGCAAGCCTGCCGGCGTGGGCGGCGCGGCGCTAGATGTATCACCCAGTCCTCGCGGCTCGAAGGCGGTATCATCAGTCACCAGGAGCTTGTCGACTGCCACGCCGCTGTCGCTGCTGTGCAGAGCCAGGCTGATTCTGCCTTCACTGAAGGGCACAGCTTGAGCGAACCTGCTCCACGCCCACGTTCCAGCGGCAACTGCCAACGACGAGGGCTGGGCCCCGGGGCGATCAAGCGTGAGCCTCCCCGCACCGCGTACTCGTGCCCACACCGCGTACGTCCCGGAACGCGGCACACTTGCTTGAACCAAGAGCCTGCCTTCGCCCTCGCCCTGCCGGTGAGCGATGTAGCGGTCTGCCGACGCCTCTCCCGCGAAGTCTTCAGCCAGTGGCGCCGTTGCCGCTCCCGTTTCGGCTTCGATGTAGCACCGTACGGGCCCCGGCCAACCCACGGACCCCGGGGCGGGCACGGCCGCTTCCTCGGAGAAGCGACGGCTCTCCAGGGTAGAGTGTTCGAAGCTGGTGACCACGTAGAAGGCAGGACCGCCAACCGGCGCTGCGGAGTCAGTCCATGACATCTCCGGGATCGGCGCCCGGCCGCTGACCAGCCGGTACGGGCCACCGCTGTCGGCACTTCGCCACACTCGGTAGCCCGCGATCTCCTTCCTGACCGTTGGCACCGTCCACTGGACCGTCACGTTGTTGCCGACACGCTTTGCTGCGACCGTGGGAGGCGGCTCCGGTCTGTTCATCACTGACCAGTACATATCACGAGGGCCAAGCATGGTGGAGGAGTACTCGACTTTGGTCCCATCCGGACTCGTATTCGCGAACAGGTAGCTCCCGTACGCCGTGTTGGCCGTCTGTCCGTAGGCGATCCGGCACCAGTTCCCGGTGTCCACGAAGACCTGGACGAGTTGGCTCGCGAATTGCGAGGCGTTCGGCGAACCGCTTGTTCCGGCGAGGCACCACTCGGTCGAACTCATCCAGGGAATGTGTCCTCCGGTGCCGATCTGCATGATGAACTGCTGGTTGTCCCCAAACCAGTCGGTGCTGTGGATGGCGCCTCCGGAAAAACCTACCTTCCGATCACGTGCCGGACTCGTTCCGCCATGCGACAGATAGCGCACCTGCTGATAGTCGCCGGTTGCCAGGTTCATCACCCACTGTTGGTAGCGATGCTCGGCGGAAAGGTGTGGGAGATGGTTCAACGAGTAGCCCACATGCGGAGTGTTACCGATGAGAGTGACGTGTCCGCTGTAGAGCCAGTCACCACTGAAATCTGCCGAAGCTGTGCGCAATGACACGGGCCGGATAGCACCATCTTTGAGATCGACGACGGTCAGCTTCCCGTCGTCGCCGAAGCCTTGCCTACAGGCGACTGCATAGCGTCCGTTCTTACCGAAGGAGACGCGCCCGTCCACGCGGTCCGGCAGTTCGCCGACCTTGGTCTGCTCTCCTGTCCGTACATCGATGCGGAACATGCCGCGCCCACGCGAGCACAGCACGGAATCCGTCTTCGCAGGGGACCAACGCGGGTGGTTCATCGAGTCGTGCCCCGCCGGTCGCCAGATCCGTGTTCCCGCGGCGTTCATCAACATGATCCAATTGCCGTTGATCCGCTGGCGGCCCTGGAACATGAGCAGCGATCCGTTGGCGTTCCACGGGAAGACATTTGCGTACGACACGCCATCGGCGTGCGGGTTGAAGGTGACGCGCCAGGTTTCCGCACCGGTTCCCTGATCGCGGAAAATCAGACGCTCACCAACGTTTGCCTCGCCCTGGATCAGCCTGGCACAGGGCTTGGCCCACACATTGGTTTGCTTGACCGCAACAAGCCCGTGGAAGGGGTGGACGGACACGCGTTTCCCTTTGAGTTTGGCGACCGCAGCTTGACTTGAGGCCGTGTGTCGGACCATCACCAAGGGAGCGTAAGGTCGGTCGCCGTAGGACCCACCCCCCGGAACACTCGCGCTGAACAGACGTCCCGGTCGGTCGCGGTCGGTGGTCGGCGATCGATCCCAATGCGTGCGGCAGAACTTCACCCCCCAGACGGTGCCCGGACTGGCCGCCGCGCCGATGGCCGCCGTGTCGATGGCCATCTCCAGGTGCATGATGTTGCTCGCGATGCGCACTGCCACCTTGGGCCGAGGGCTCAAGTCGAAGTCGCCAGCGGACATCGCGCTTCCCAGACGTCTGTCGTAGATGCCCCCGTCGCTGTTCACGATAAGCTGGATTGCCCCGGGCCGGCCGAGGTCGGGGGCGAGGAAGATCTCCAGGCAGTCATCCTGCCACAGATCAGCCGCATCGTCGACTTTCGAGAAAGACCGGACCTGGTGTCCCGGCCGGAAGTGAAGCTCGGCGGCCAGGTAGAGCCGGGCAGCATCGCAGGCGAGCACGACCCGAGTCGGCACGGGTACGTCCGCCCCTCCGTTCCGGTTGGTAAAGCGTGTGATTTCGGTTGCTCCTGCCCACTCCTTGGCCTCGACCACACCATCCATGACCGGGGGCGTCGTCAGGAGTGGGCAGATCAGCGCGGGAATGCGCGCTGCAAGAGTCGAAGTGGAGATCGCTGCGGCGAGCAGGACCGGTGTGAGAACGGCAGGCGATCGCTGGTTGACCATGCTCTGATCTCTCCTGTGTGCGACATGATGAGCGCCGAAGCCCGGTCCCGGGGATGGTTGGGGTCTTACAGCTGTGCGAGTGCGGTCAACGCCTGGAGGATCTCGATTCGGACCGCATCAGCGACGGTGCGATCCTTGACCTCATCCCACCGGTAGTTGGCCCCATCCTCACCAGCCAGCACTCGGTCACAGGCTGTTGCGAGCAGCTTCTCTGCTGCCGTGAGGCGGTTTGCCGAAACGCCTTGCTTCCGGAGTTCTCCGATACGGCTTTTCAGCATGGTCAGGTACTCGAAATCCTCGATCCCCTCGCGGATTGCCTCCATGTACTTGGCTGCAGTCACGCTCGTCTCGTCCAGGTAGATGGGGCAGTAGGGGCCGTTTCCGGCGGCCGGGTACTCATTCCAGCATGAGATGGTCCTGCGCTTTTTGTCCCGCCCGGAATCGGCAAACGCCCAGAAGCACGACCCTTTGGCGCCGATCTTGAACGCGTGCCACTCCTGCAGGAGGTAGAACGAGAAGGGATCGAACGAGCGGGCGGGACCATCGGCGTTGTAGAACCAGAGCTCGCGTCCCTGCTTCTGTTGGTCCAGAAACAGGTCCCGGTACCACTGGTCACGGGCGAGAAAAGGGTTCCGGTACGGACACAGAACATCGACGCTCGCGAACATCTCGAGGCACTCCTTGCTTTCCTTGGGCTGAGGATCCTCCCAGGTCACAAGCTCCGGTTCTGCGGCCTCGATTGCATGGGCCCACGCTGTGATGAGATCGTACGCTTTTCTGTCGTGTGGCTCGTCGTAGATGAGCAGACCCAGTTGGCTTGGCCTGAGCCCCAGGTCGCGCATGTGTTCGGCCCAGAAATGGGCCCAGGTTCCGACTTTGGCATTGAAGCCATCCGTGCCCACCGGTGATCCGTTGAACTCGTTCCCGACGGCAAGGAAGACCATGTACATCCGGGCATCCGGCCAACGTGTGACGAAGCGGTCAAAGTTCGCAGTGTCTGGAGCTCTCAACATCTGTCCGGCTTCGTTATGCGTGCCGCGGGGCAGTGCTGCGGAGGTGGCCCACGGCGCGTTCACGAAATGGGCCTGAAGGTGGCTCAGAATCGCGTCACGGTTGGCGGGGGTGAGCCCATACTGCTTCTCACTGTTGCTGTAGCTCCAGCCACCAACACAGAGGCTTGTCTGGTCGGGGAATCGCAGTGGATACACATGCAGATTCACTGGCACGGGAGGGGGCTGGAGTCCATCACCGCGGATCTCTACCTGGCCCGTGTAGGTTCCGGCTGCAGGGACATCCCGTCCAAAGCTGAACCACATTTGCCTGGTCATCCCCGACGGGATGGTCACCGCGTAGTTCTCGCCCACCTGTTTGGCCTCAGGGAGTGCGGCGGCGACAGAGGTAAACCTGAGGGTGCCGACGTGTTCGACCGTATGGACCTTCAGGTAGTCCGGATTCGGGCCTCCCGGCAGTCCGGTGATACGCAACTGCAGTGTCTGTTCACGATCGGTTGCGTTGCTTAGGTTGAGTACGCCGGCCCTATACTCGTTGCGCATCATGTGCACGTTGACGGCAGGAAAGGGGCTGTCTTCAGCCGGCTCAGCGGATGGGGCAAGGGGATCCCAGCGGTGGTTCGACCAGAGGCGGAGAGCAGGCTTCTCCGCAGCGCGCCACACCGCTGCCTGGAGTTGGAAGACGCGGCGTTCGAGATCGGTCATTGGCAGCACGGCTCTGAAACCGGCCATCGGTACGGGTGCCATGTCCCGGATCGCGTCGTCCAGTGCGGCGGCCTGGCTCGAGAGTTCGGGGCGGCGGCCGGCCGGGAGCGCGGCGATGTCGGCCTCGACGGCGGCTAGGTCACGCCTGAACTGGGCCTGGATCAGATCCGCGATTCGGCGGTCCTCAAGGGATGCCTCCAGGTCAGGTGCTCCGGCGTTCGCGTAGGCGATCGAGAGAAGAGCCGCATCTCCCCGGTACACTTCTATTTCGTCCAGGAACGTATATGTCGCTTCAGGTTCAACGTAGACGGCGATGTAGCGGCCGTGAGTTGCCAATTTGTCCGTCCACAGTCGGCAGGTCACATATTCCCCGTATGCGGGCAGAGCAGCGCGTTGCTGGTGCAATCGGACGAGATTCCCGCTTTCGTGCCACAGCTTGCCGTCGGGGCTGACGAACACCAGAATTCGCGCCGGCAGGTGAACGTCTGCGACCCCGGCGGCGGTACTGCAGGAGAGCCCTTTGATCGGCTGGTCCTGGCCGAGATCGATGGTGATGAGTGCAGGCCGTCGGCCACCCCATCCCACGGTTGTTTTTCGGGTCCAGAAATGGCCTTCCGTGTAGGCGCCATCGGTCAACTGCACCGCGTCTTCGGGGTCCATGCACAGCCGGTAACTGGGCCTGGTCATTGTGTAGGGCCTACCGAGTGCCACGTTTTTGCCCAGGTCGGGCAGCGTAGCGGTATCTACGGGCGCCGTAGGCAGGATCTCGACCTGGGCGATCCAGACCTGACCGGGTGCTGTTTTGATTCCCTGGAAATGCTGTGGATCGGCGGCGATTTCCACCGCGATGTTGGCCGTCTCCGCCCGGAAGCGGACAGCACCCGACGTCCACTGTTTTCCGGGGGGGATTACCAGAACGGTCAATTCGCGCTGGAGGTTCTGGTCGAAGAGTCGGAGCGAGGGGGTCAGCTGACTGCTGCTCCTGGCCATCGCCTTGAGCTCGTACCAACTTCCCGGGGTGAGGAAGTCACAGCTTGCTCGGACTGGTTTCGCGGCCACGTGTCCAGCGTCATAGCGCAGGCAGCTTCCACCATCCGGCCCTCCGGCTTCAGACCGGGCCCAGTGTCCGCCTTCCGGCACTATCCATCCGGCCGGAGAGGCGGCATTTCCCGGTACAGGCTGGGAGAAATCACCGTTTTTCAGGAGTCCTGCTTCGGCGCTGAGGAGAAATGCAAGGCTGATTGCATTAGCACTGAGAAGACGTGCGATCCTGGAGATCATCATATGGGTCCTTTTGGTTGTTCGAGGGGGGCTGGGATTTCCCAGGCCGTTTCCAGGCTGTGCCCAGACGCTTCTGCCACAAGGATGACCCGGTGCGGCGAGGTCCCTGGAAGTGTGCTGCTGACTACCTCCTCAACGCGCGCCATAGGGGCGCCTCGGTGCCGGTGGAGGACCGTACTCCCGTCGATGATGACCGTTACCGTGCTCGGGAGCAGGATACGTTCATCGGGCAGGAAGGTGTCGTCGTCGGCGAAGGTGACACTGAGTCGGAGCTGGCCATGGTCAGCAGGGCTCAGCTCCAGCCGGATACCCGATGTGTCCCAGGCCACCGTGGGAGCGCTGAAGGGGCTGTTTTCGGCGACCTGGGAAACCGGACGGTAACACCAGGCGTTGTAGTTCTGGTAGAAGAAGGCGCCACTGGTGCCCATCTCCTTCTGCTGGCGGACCTGTTCGTACAGTTCCCGTTCCGTCAGGTCGCGGCATTTCCCGGCTCCTGGATCAGTCTCATCGTGGCAGCGGGTGTTGACGTAGAAGTGCACAGGCAATTGGCCGCCAATTCGGCTGAGCCAGTCGTGGGTCCACTGTATGGGGGAACTCCTGCCGTGTCGCTGGACGGCTTCGGGATAGTCCGAAGTGAAGAGCAGGGGGTCGTAGTAATTCCACGATTGGCTGCAATACACCAGCACGGCATCGATCAGGTTGCGCGCTGCCCAGTCCTCCACGTCCGCGAATGCGGCCGTCCGCAGGGGATCGTTCAGGGGGACCATCGCGACCAGGAGCTTGTTGGGGAACTCCTGTCTCAGTTCCTCTATGAATCTGGTCGGGCCGATTTCGGCTCGGCATCTGATCCAGTCGGGATCGTTGTTCGCGACTCCATAGGCGTCTTTACCGTATTTCTCGCGGAACAGATCCACAGCCGGCTGTTCGTATCCGGTGACAGCCACGCCGTTCGCATCGGTGATGGGCACATCGTGGTCGTCGGACCAGCGATGGTAGTCGAGGATAAATCCGTCGCAGCCGTGGGCTGCTGCTTCTCTGAAGAGCTGCATCTTGTAGCGTCGAACAGCCGGATAGGCATAGCTCAACATTCTGCCCATCCTGAATCCACCCTTGGTAGCGGCGGCATACTCCGGGTGTTCACGGGCAAAACGAGTGAGGCAGGACCAGGGGTGTTCGGGTGGGAGACGCTGGCTCTGTTCGACGGCCGGGATGTGCCGTGCGTACTTGGCCAATATCTCCGTTTCCGGGTTCTCCAGCCATTTGCTCAGGCTGTTGAGTCCCGGCTTCTTGATGTAGTCATCATCCTGGATAAGGAATTCGAGCCCTTCCGAGCGGTAGTAGGCCTCGACATTCGGGGCCAGGCCTTTGAATCTCGGGAACCAGCCTTCATCACACATGGTCAGGTGAGGAAGGAACGCGATGCCATGCTGTTGCGCGGACACAGCTCCGAGTTTCAGGAAGTCGTGCTTGCGCATGGCACGGTGTCCGGCCGAGTCCGGCTTCCCCCCCCAGCGGCAGTTGTCAAAAGGGGAGTTCTCGATCTGACTGTGGTGAAGGAAGTCGCCCACGCCAGAGAGGCGCCAGCCCACCACGTCGACGCCCCGTGCCACACAGTCAGCGAAGTAACGATTGACTTGGGCAGGGCCCCGCCAGCCGTTGGCCAGCACATTGTCCGCCACATCATGGACGTCGCCGATCGTGAAGTCCCGACTCATGCTCGTTCCTTCCGCTTGTCTGGCCTGTTGTGTCACGGCTTCCGCAGCCTGCGAATTTCCTTGGCGATCCTGAGACGCCACTTTTCGCAGCGCGCTGTGTCGTTGAGGTCAGCGAGGATGTCGGCTGTGGCTTCCTGCAGCAGTGCTTCCGCTTGATTGATGGCTTCTGGACCTGCTTCCGCCGCCGCGTCCTTTAGAGCCAGGATGTAACGAAAATCATCCACTCCTTCCCGGTAGAACTCATAGCGGCGAGAGTGCAGGACTTGGTCCAGGCTTTTGTGTTTGCAGGTCAGTGCGTAGTGGACACAACGCTGGTTCTTGCTCCAGGGGTTGCCCACTTCGGAATAGGCCCAGACGCCCGTTCCCTTGATGCCGTGCTGGTGGTTTCGCCATCCCCATACGCGATAGTAGTCGTAGAGATTTTTGCTTCTTCCGAGGACGGCCTTGCAGCGGTAGGTCCTAATCGGCTTTCGGCTCATCTTGACCCAGTCCAGAAGGTACGGGTTTGTCTCGATAGCATCGAGGTTTGGTTCCAGATAGTCGAAGGCCCTGAAGAAGCGGATTGAGAGGAGCGTGTCGCTGATCACGGTGCTTGTGTTGCAGGAGAGCTTGATGGCCGGGGCAACTCGTTTGATCATCTCGGCCAGAGGGATCTCGACGCTGACAAGGGCCGCCTCGCTCGACTCGTCCGCCAGAACCATGTACCAGTCGTCGTCCTGAAGGCCCAGGTCCGTGATCACGTCTCTGAGGCGACGGAGCCAGTCGGAGAGAACCTGCTCCCAACGCTCCTCTGGGAACCGTATGTCACTGTCTCCAGTCAGCTTCTCAGCGATGCCGCTGACGGCGAATGCCCAGGTCAGATGCTCATTGCCCGGGGCGTCTTGCCAGGCTTTCTGCACGAGGCCTACTCGTCTCTGCAGACGCGATGCGTCAAACGTCGCGATCGCTCCCTTGGCGTCCAACACCACCGGGAAGGGCAACTCGTTGGGGTCCACGTAGACCGTGTTGAGCCCATACATTTTCATGTGCCGCGTGCCCTCCACCGGCAGTTTCGCCCCGACTTCTCCACGCGTGTAGATGGCATACGCGTTGTTGGGCACGCGGTCGTAGGATGGCAGGGCAAAGTCCCATACGGTGAACTGCCCGGGGATGACCTTCGTTACCCCGCTGCGGACATCGCGAACATTCAGTCTGCAGGCATGGTCTCCCGGACCGATCCCGCTCCAGCGGGCGTCGAAACGGAGCCACAACTGCCTGCTCTCTCCGGCACGAATGAGCAGCGGGGACTCGAGCGGAGCCAGGAAATCCCCGTAATCGTCTTCCCCGTACCGGTAGTAAACTGTTTGCCGGAGCAGCAGGGCATTCTTTGCGGGGCCTGTGTCGGCCTCGATCGCCACCTCGAGTTCGACGTCCTGCCCGCACGAGCTGACCGTGAAGGGGAGCGTGCGGAATTCATCCTGCGCCATCTGCATTTCGAAACGCTCAAATCCGCTGCTCTCAAAGCCGGGGTATTCCTTTGGGCGGGTATATCGGTAGGGCGAGCCCCGCCAAACATAGAACGCCTCTTTCCCGGACAGCAGGGCGCTTCCAGCCTGTTGTATCACTGAATTGAGTGTCCGTTTGAGCTTCCCGTATTCTCCTTGCAGCCCGGTCGTCAGTCCGGCTTCTGTTGCGCTCGCGACGGCCTCCAACTGTTTACTCAGTCCTGCGAGTTCATTCCCCGGGGAGGCGTTTCCTGCCAGTTCGTTCAGACGTTGGATGCCAGCTTTTGCCTCGTTCAGCAGAGCTTCTGCCGGGCATCCTGAGCCAGGGTCGTACACCGCCTCGATTCGGTCGATTCGGTAGACTACCTCCCGCTCAATGGCAGGGAACACGATCGACAGGAAGCGGATGGTGGATGGTTCGTTCTCCGGATTTTGGAACAGGGATGTGGGCAGTTCGCATACCATGGACGTTTGCCCTGGGATGTGGAAGACTTCGCCCTCGAGGTTGCGGCCCCCGTCATTGTAGGGCAGGCTCGAGATCACGAACTGCACTGGGAACAACCCCTTACCATCCACATAGGCTGTCAGCCGTATCCTGGAGTAGAGGGAGAGGTCAATGGGGGAGGTGATGTAGTCCTTGCCGAGGGCGACATAGGGCCAGCGGTCCTGGTGGAATGAGAAAGGCGGGACTCGCACTTCCAGGGCCCGTTTGCCAGTGACGATGTTCTTCTCTGTCAGGGAAAGTGAGACCGATTTCTTGGTGTGCATGCCGACAAGTCGCGTGAGCACTTCCGGGTTCTCGAAGTCGGCGATCATCAGCGGAGCACGGAGGACAGGTTTCGATAACGCGGCCACTGCTGGTCTCCTGTTTCCTCCGAGGCTGGCGGCAAACACCAGGAGGAACGCTGTAACTGACTTCACGTCTTCATCCTTTCCGGTCCCACCTTCTTTCCGCACCACAACATGGTTGCGGGAGGAAGAGACAGCAAGGGCAGTACGAAGGAGAGCTTGAAGGGAGCAACTCTCCCAGCCGCGAATGGGGGCGTCGATCAACGGTCTGAGAAGCGGTGCCAGGCGTCTGCCAGCACATCCCAGGCCTCTCGTGGGATATCCGGCAGACCATCGGCCGCTGTGCAGAGCAGGAAGTTCTTGTCTTTCATTCCTGGCGGCAAGGCACGTTCCATTGCGCTCACGATGTCTCGAGTCGGGCGATGGATCCAGCGGGTTGGGTCGAGGATGCCGTGCACGATCAGGTTTGGCCCGATCACATCCCATGCATCTTCCGGCGTCGTGTTGGCCGTCGGGGGCGGGGTCAACGCATCGATACCGTCCAGTCCGGTGGCTGCGATGTCCGCAAGCAGGTCTCGGATGTGGCCGCACATGTGAACCATCGCGACCTTGTTCTGGTCGTGGGCGATGCGACAAAAATCCGCGATGTGACGCTGACTCCAGCGTCGGTACATTCCCGGCGAGATCAGCAGCGTCGAGGTGTTCTCCACCTGGATCAGGACCTTTGCGGGAGTCTCGGCGGCGATCCGGATTCGTTCGAGGTCCCGCAGGTGCAGCAGCTCGATGAGCTTGTCCATCTCATCCGGGCAATCCGCGCACAGGTAAGCGAAGTTGTCGACGCCGGCATCCAGTTGGACCAGTTGCTGGACTGCTGTTGGGCCGATGTGTGTGGCAACGATGCCGTCGTCTCCAACCTGGTCGGCCAGTTCTTCGTACCGTCCGGGGTTGGGGGAGAAGGATGTGTTCTCGACCAGGTATCGGTAAGCAGGGAGGTCATCTGGCGATTCCAGCTTGTGCTCAAGCAGGCGACTTCCTTCCTGAACTTCGCGCAGCCTGCCCGCCGGGGTCTCCCACACGCGGACCCGGCGGTCTGCAGTCCTTGTCTGTCGGCATGCCACCGGGCTGTGCGTGACCAGGAAGTCACCCCAGCGCCAGAGAATGTCAGCGCCGATTCTTCTGGTGAACGCAATGGGGCCTGACTCTCGTTCCTCGTCTGAGTATCGGGAAATCGTGTCCGGGAAAACGATAGGCACCCAGGGAACACGGTCCTTTGGGCGCCTCGTGTATGCGGCGAGCAGCCGTTCGCGTCCTGTCATCATCCCTCCAGAGAGGCGCGTCCGCCATGGAGCTGTGGGTAAGCACTGCAGCGTCGGTGCACGGGTGGTTCCTCGAATTCCAGCTCCAACACTGTGATGTTGGCGATGGGATCGCGTAGTGGTTCGGGGCGCGGGTCCACCAGAATCTGCCGGTCGGTTTGGCGGAAGCCAACGGTTTCCCCGCCGGGAACGGTTCGGATCGCTTTGAGCTTGGTCTCGAAGCCCCCGAAGATCAGTTGGTCACACCAGATCCACTGCCAGAAGTAGAGTCGGTTCCCCCGTCGGGTCCACGCCCCCGTGCCACTGGCTGCGTGGACCGAACAGCGATCCAGAGCCCCGTAAACGGCTGCATCACCATTGGCACTCAGCCATTTGCCGACGGCCTTCAATGGTTCGACGGCCTCTGTGGGGACGTCTCCCGCAATGTCCGGGCCGATGTTCAACAGCAGGTTTCCATCCTGGCTGCACACGGTCTGCAGCATGCGCAGGATTCCCTGGGCATTGTAGCTGTATGGGGCGGCCTGGGCGCTGTCGAGGCGTCCCCAGCTGATGCGGTTGAACGTCATGCAGGACTCCCAGCCACGGCTACCTTCTGCGGCGGCCAAACGTTCCTCGGGAGTGGAGAAGTCCTCTTCCAGCTTGGACCGGTTGTTGATGATGATGTCGGGTTGCAGTTCCCGGACCATCTGGTTCATCTGCAGTGATCCCCATCCCTCGTGAGATTCCATTGGGCAGGAGACATCGTACCAGAGGATGTCGATCTTGCCGTATTCTCCCCCGAGCAGTTCGCCCAGCATGCCTCTCAGGAAGCCCTGGAAGCGCTCGCGTGCGTCGGGATCAAAGGCACAGCGCCAACTGTCCGGATGGTGCCAGTCCATGAGCGAGAAGTACAGGCCGACACCCAAGCCGAACTCGCGACAGGACTCGACGAATTCCTTGACGACATCGAACCCTTCAGGACAGCAATTGACGGTGTTGTAGGGATTGGTCTGGCTATCCCAAAGACTGAAACCTTCATGGTGTCGGGAGGTGAGGACCATGTACTTCATGCCGGCCTCTTTGGCCAGCGCAGCCCACTTGCGGGTGCAGCCGGGTTCGGGTTTGAAGTCCGCTGCGAGTTGCTCGTAGTCCTCAATTGACCAGTTTTCCATGGCCATGGCCCATTCGTTGCGGCCAAGGACGCTATGAACGCCGTAATGGATGAACATGCCGAAACGGGCATCCTTCCACCAGGCCATGCGATCCGCGCGATTTTCGGCGCTCTTCTGTTCGTATTCGGGCCGGCTCAGGTACGCACTCATGTTTTCCTCCGGTCACTTTTCCCACACGGTTGTACACGGTGTTCAGATTCACCTGCGAATGTACCACGACATCCAGGCAGGTGAAGGCGCGATTGGTCGGGCGTGCAATGCCTCAGCTACGTGGGGGGAAAACTCCGAGATGGCTCGACGGAGTCTCTCCCTCCAGGGATTCTCTGGGCCATCTGTGTCCGATGGAGGGAGAGACTCCGTCGAGCCGCCTCACGTAACTTAGGGGTTACTCGGGGGTAGCGCTGCGCTACTTCGGCCCCCGTGTTTTCCGTAGCTCCGCTCTCCGGGCGGAGTTCTTCTGCTGTCCCGGGAGTCGCCGCTCAGAGTGCGGCGCTTACTTCGGCCGTCGCCGCTCAGAGGGCGTGACAGGCACACGGGAGTCGCCAGATCCGTTTTTGCGGCTACTTATCTCCGAGCCAGTTCCCGCCTCATCCGAAGGGGCAGTGACTATTGGGGTTCTCAGCTTGCGGATCAAGGACACCATCTCTGCCCGGGCTGATGTGAACGTTGCAGGAGGGACGTATGGGTTTGTGTGGACCGAGGGATCGGGTGGAAGTCTGGCTGCGTCAGACACAATTCTGGTCATTTCGGCCCGAGCATTTCCGGCAGCTTCTGTGTTTCCCTGGTTGTCGAGCTGCTCAATCATTTGCTCCAGGTATGTCAGGTAGCGGACATCATTGATCCCGTGCCGGCAACCTTCCCATTGCAGCGTTGAAACCGGGCCTTCCTGGCTGGGGTATGTCAGGAACCACGAGCGGAAGGTGCGCTGTTTGCCACCGGCCTTCACGTTGTGCATTGTCTGTCGAGTATCGTTGGTGTAGGGAAGCATGGCAGGTGGGCACTGGTACTCGTAGGGGAAGGCGCCCTGGAGTCCGCTTGACCACAGGTAGAACCCACAGAACAGCCGGTTACGGGTGGGGTTTTCGAGGTAGACTTGCCAGTAATAGGTCTCGAAGGGCGCCGTCGGTTTCGTCGTGCCGGCTCGGAGTTTGGCGAGGTAGAGCCCCGAGTGGCCGTTGCTGATCGCGTGGTTGGCCCAGTCAAGCCCTTCGCCCTGTTCCTTGAGCTCCTGCGCCGTTCGGGGCACGATTGCCGTCATCACGCGACCACCGGCGCGATGCTGCAGCGCGGAGAGCTGTTTGTGCAGCTCAAACTTCTCTTTGCTGTTCGGCTCGTCTACCCCATAGAAGTAGCACGCCATCCCGGCGTTCCGGCAGATCGACATCACCTTCTTCGCCGACTCTTCGCTGCGTCCACCGAGGACCACAATGGGACCACGCATGCCGACCGTCTTCATGGCGGCCAGCCATCGGTCGAGATTGCCGGGGTCATAGCAGCTCAGAGAGTTGAATCCGGCTGCCTTGAGCTCTCTGAGGTCTGCCAGGAAGCGGTCGTCGGGTATGGCTACACTGCCTTTGCTGTCCGGCCGCCAGCGGTAGTAGATTCCGAAGGTGTGTTTCGGGTCGGGGAGGCGGAAAGGCAGGACCTCCAGGGCAATCGCCAGGCGCGATGTGGCGAAGCCCCCTCCAGCCCTGAGCTCCAGAACGCCCTGGTACGCGCCCGGATGGGCGTTGTCTGGAATCGAGACGTTGATCCATACTTGTTTGAGAGTATGAGCCGGGATGTCCGTGCCAAACGGGACATCCAGAACGTGGGGCGCGATGTACTGCTTTGTCTCATCCCGTTTCTCGTCGATGGGGACACGATCGTCCCTGAGCAGAAGTTCGGGAACCAGGATGGCGTCCTTCGCACTGAAGACTTCCCAGTGCAGGGCGGCCTGCTTCCAGACCTTCACGACTCGTGGGTCGAATCTGCTGGCGGAAATCACCTTCCCGGCGTCCGTTTTCAGGTTTGACACCTCGATAGTCAGGTCATGAACGTCTGCAGCCCCGGCAAGAACCGCGAACGTAAGAGCCGTGACTTCGCCCTGTGCGGCCGTGAGGTTGAGACCGCGGGCGGGATCGCGCTTCGAGAGGTCTGTGTCAGCGTAGATGAACTCGAGTGGCACGACCGGATAGATGACCGGCTCTCGCTGGCTTTGGTAGGACTCCGGGATCTGAAGTAGTGTGTTGGCAGCACGAATCCACTCGCTTCCGCCGATATCTGCCACGTCTTTGAGGAGGCCCACGTCATCGAGATGGAGGATCAGCCTGTCGCCGTGGTCGTACCAGTTTTCCGCTACATAGAAGCGTATCTGGGTTACGCGTGTCAGTTCACCATCCACGTTCCCTCTTCGCAGTGGCAGGATGACTCGAGCCCAGTCGCCGGGGGCGAGCGTCTCGGGCGATACGTTGCGCCAGACCATCCGCCCGACTCCTCCTTCAGTCTGGACGCCGACTTTCAGGACCGCGCTCCTGATCGGGTAATCTCGGGGCAACCGGAGATGGAACTCAAGTGCCTTGTAGGCAGACCAGTCCTGAGGCTCCTTGAACGTCCGGTTCAGGAACAGCCAGCCTTGCGGGTACTCCGGATTGCCGCCGGTCTTGTGATCGACGTTCACCTGGAAGCGTATTGAGTACTTGCCTGACCGTTTGACTGAGGAGTCGTGGACGGCGCTGGCTTCGGGGCCTCCGGCAATGGTCCACTGTTCGTAGGCGTGGTAGCTCTCGAGGTCATCTACCAGCAGGGGAGGGGGGATGGCAGGCTCCGTTGCCGTGCCTGCCTCGGCCTCAGTCGTTGCTGATGAGCGTGGGAGGACGTGTGCCGTCGGGATGTCCTGTGCGCCGGTGAGAACGGTCGCCGCCAGAAGGAACAGAGCAGCTCTTTGTACCATCCCTGTAGTCATCGCGTTCTCCCATCACCGCTATCCCCCTCCGTCGTATGATAGTCACACCATGTTACTTCGCAATGTGTCCGGATTTGGGGCACATGTTCGCGCGCAACTCCGAGTCGACGCGTCACACGGAGTTTGCTGGACTACCGTATGGCAAAGACCAACTGAAGGCCGCAGACTGGCCTGCTGCGTCAGCCGACACGTTCCAAAGGTATCGACCTATGACAACAGTACTGAGATTGGCGTGGTGTCCTGTGTTGGCATGTGTGACCGCTCTGTCGCCCATGGGCGCAAGGGCCGAGCAGACCACGTTCCGGCTTGACTTCAGTCAGGGGATCAGCCCTTCTGTCGGGGGCGACCATCTGCACGTGGAGAACCGTGGGGCTCGTCTCGTTGAGGGCGCTGAAGGGAAGCCCAACGTGTTGCGGGTTGGCCGGAAGGGCAATGAGCGTTGGGTCGTGAGCTACATCGTCCCTTCAGAGAAGCGGAACGAACTGCAGACCGGGCATATTCCCTGTCCGTTTCCACTCCGGACAGCTACGGTCGGGTTTCGATTCCGCCCGGTTGACTGGGAGATTGGGCAGGCCCGAGGCGTCCCTTTCCTGCACATACGGACGGACGATACGGGATACCTGTCGATTTCCTATCGCATGTTGCGCGGCACACCGCAACTACAGGTGGTCTATGGCGTCCGTGACAAGGACAGAGCGGCGGCAGGCCGGATCCCTTATCGCTACAGCTTTACGCCTATCACCCCGAAGGTCGAAGACCACTGGTACGACGTCGAGGTCTCCTACGGTGGTGGTGGACTGGGGCTCCGTATTGACGAGAGCCGGAAAACCGACATCCTGGGCACTAGCACGCTCCCTCCACGTGAAGGGTGGCAGTGTGAAATCGGCTCGTTTGACAGCTGGACCGTTCGGGACGAGGCGGATGGCTTGACCGACATCGCGGAGGTGCGGATTGCGCAGATGACGGATTCAGTCACTGGTGCTGCCACGAAGGATCAACGCTATCCCATGGTTCGCGTTCCCCATTCTCGTGGCGAGATGGTGATCGATGGGGTGATTGGGGAATCGGGGTGGAACGGCGCGGCTTTGTTGCGGGGCGTGATGGAGATACGCGGACAGGCGTTCGCTGCGCACCAGCCACGGTTTCTCGTCACCTATGATGAGAACCATCTGTATCTCGCGGTGATGTCGCCGTTTCACGGCAAGCGCGAACTCGTGACCAACGCGGCCGAGCGGGATGGAGATGTGTGGTTGGACGACTGCGTCGAAGTGTTTCTGGATCCGACCCCTGATACCAAGGACTTCTACCAGTTTGCGGCCAATTCAAAGGGTGTTGTGGTCGATGCCGGGTATCACGTGATTCCCGGCGAACGATTCACCCGCGGCTGGGATCTTGAGGGGCTCCAGGTGGCTGCACGCCTGACAGACGATACCTGGGTACTTGAAATGGCCTTTCCATTCGCGGCGTTTGGGGCAGGCTTCCCGGAGGCCGGTGCGCGATGGCTGTTCAACCTGTGCGAGAGTCGGGTTGGCCTGGGGAGCTTCTCCATCTGTGAAGTTACACGCGGGTATGCCCACTATGAACGTTTTGGGGAGCTGCTCTTCGGGGGGCGTTGCCCGGGAGTTCGGATCAATGACTTCGGGCCACTGGCGTCCGGGAATCTCGCCATCGACCTTTCGGTTGCGGGGTTGCCAAACGGTAGCACGGCCCAGGTAACGGTCCGGGCATCGCAGCACGATGAAACGGCTGACACGTTCTTTCCTGTGTTCTCCCGCAGTGCCGAGGCGGGGGCGGCACCCCGCGTGGTCGTCACGGCCGACAGGCAGGCGCTGCGGAGTCACGGTCGGCTGGATACCACGGTCGAGCACACGTCGGGCGTGTTGTATGAGGGTAGACTGAACTACCGGGTGACGACTGAGGTCAAGCTCGAAACCATGCGCCGGATCATGGCTGATTCAGGACCCACGCTGCGGGTGACCACTGTGCAGCCGCCAACCGGGCCGGATGGCGGGCATCGCGTCCGCGTGCGGATCCTCGATGCGACGGGGGGCATCGCCCGGGAGGTGGTGGCGAAGATCACCGGTAAGCGCATGAGCACTCCGCTGGAACTGTCCCAGCTGGCGCCAGGGAACTACCAGGTCCTGGTTGAGCTGATTGATGCCGAGGGGGCTGCCGTGAATGCTGACACACCTCGTCCGTTCACAGTTTGGCCTGACCCTCCGCCGTGGGATTCGAACACCCTCGGGGTGAGCGAGAGTGTACCTCCACCTTGGACGCCGGTTGCGGTTGAAAGCATGGAAGGCGGAGTGATCGATGTCGCCTGTTGGAACCGTGTTTACCGCTTCGGTCCGCGAAGCTCATTGCCCGTAGCCGTTCGGTCAGGCGAGCGTGAGATCCTGCAGCAACCGTTCCGCGTGGACCTCGTTCTGAATGGGAAGCACTGCGAGATTCGCAAGGTCAGCCATCGGGTGGTTAGCCGGACGGACAGAGGGTGCTGCGTCGAATCGCAGTGTGTGGGTGACTGGGGCACGTTCGTGAGCCGCAGCACAATCGAGTTCGATGGGTTCATTTGGTCAGAATTCGAGATCCGGCCGACACCCCGTGGTGAAGGACGGCGCACCAGCGTCGACCGAGTCTCTGTGCTTTGGGACATGCCGTTGGCGGGGTCTACCTTGTTGAATGCAGGTTTCCGGACCCTCGAAGGCACTGGCCTGACCCCTGCTGAGTGGCACCGCAAGATGGATGGCGCGTTCTGGGTGGGCAACGAGCGCGGCGGGATCAGCTGTGCCGTGGAGTCGCACCAGTACTGGTCCAATGCGGACGAGCACCGGCAGGCGTTCGTCCGGCGTGACGCCGAAGGTACCCAAATCGGCGTTCACATGGTGGATACCCCTTTTGAGACAGAGGCCCCCGTTTTGCGCTACGGCATCGCATTCCTGGTGACACCGACTCGGCCGCGGCCCAACGGCTACCGGAAGCTCCGGGAGTGTTCCTGGATGGGAACAAACCATATGCGCAAACCCTACCCCATCAACATCTCATTCTGGAATGCGACGCCTTTCTTCATGGGGGCTCCGGCATGGGCCACGAGCGATGACGAGGTCCGTGCTCTATATGCCGAAAGGAAGCGGAAGCACGTGCCGCGGGTCCACAACTTCCACGGTCTGCGTGAGTCGGGCGCGCGTTCTACCTGGTACTCAACCTTTTCGCACAGCGCGCGCAACAGCCCGGAGTTCATCTGGTGTGGTGAGGACTGGCGGACAGGACCGTCGGACCGGCTCTACGGCAACACGCTCTACGGCTATGTGCTGGACATGGTCGCGGTGTGCAAGACGGAAGACTACAGCGACTATTGGCTCTGGCGTTTCGACAAGAGCAGACGCGAGGCCCCCGTGATCGATGGCATTTACTATGACCTCATGCATCTTCAGCGGTGCACCCGCGAGGACCATGGGCACGGGTACACTGATCGTGAGGGCAAGCGCCAGGCAACGGTTCAGATTCGCGAGCATCGCAAGTGGTTGCTGCGTGTTTACAGCTACCTCAAAGCGAGGGATCCGCAGACACCCGTGATGAGTCACCTGTCCGGGCACAGCGCATTTCTCATGGCCCACTCGTTCTCCGATTATTTGTGGGATGGGGAGCTCTGGGTCCGGGAAGTGATTCGGGACCTCTCTTACGAGAATCTGTCGCTGGATACCTTCCGGTCTGAGACACTCGATACCATCTACGGGCCTCACATACGCTGGATCAGTCAGTTGGGAAGGGCGTTGACCTTTCTGACCCCCAAAGAGCGTAAGAAGAAGAGCCTCAAGCCCTACGCCCAGCGACATTGTTACGCCATGCTCTTGGTACACGATCTTGTTCCCGCGGGTAACGACCGATTCCAGCAAGACACCATCACGCTGTGGGAGACACTGGACCGGTTTGATCTGGATGACGCGGATCGGTTGCTTCCGTACTGGGAGAAGGGCACCGGTGTTGGCGTGATGCCCGTGGATCCCAGCATCGTGGTCACGGCCTACGTCAAGCCTGATCGGGCGCTGCTGGTCGTGTTCAATAACACCGATTCCGCTCAGGATATCACTGTCACCCTCGATCCCCAACGGGTGTTCGGGGGCGTCAGTGCAGGGGGGATCGTCTGGAAAGATGCTGAGAAGCCTGATGGAAGTCGATTGGGTGAGGGGGCTGAGCTTGCGTTGCCAATCGCTCTCCGTGACTTCAGACTGCTGTGGGTAGACGTTGCGGAATGAGCATGTATGTGAGATCTGAAGGGAAAGCGACGATGAACGCACGTGAACGTTTTCTGGCCGTAGTCAACCGCCAGCCGGTGGACCGCATGCCGTATGTGTTCGGTGGACCACGCGCTTCGACCCTTGCAGCGTGGCGCAAGCAGGGCCTGTCGGAGGAGCAACAACGGACCTTCGGCAGCTGGATTGGAGCCGATGGGGCGATGGGTATTGGCAAGCTCTACTGCGGACCCGTGCCGCCGCTGCCGGAGACGGTCATCCGGGAAGAAGGCAATTACCGCTGGTGGCGCGACCATTGGGGCGTCTACCGGATGGATGCCATTGCTCAGCCAACCGATGGTTTCGTGACCAGGAGCTACCTGGAGTTCTTTGTCAAAGACCGGGCAAGTTGGGAGGAGATGCGGTCGCACTTGGATCCGCATTCCAAGGAACGAACCGGCCCGGGTGGCGATGGTGCACCCCTCACGAAGCTGAATCCCAATGGTTACCGGAATGTCGGTGACGGGCCGGGATGGGACGCCTACGTCGAGAGAGCGAAAGCCAGCCAGGTCCCGATCGGGGCCACGGTCCCCTGTCTCTACTGGACCCTGCGGGATATGTGCGGCTTCGAGGGATTGTCCATGATGTTCTACGACCAGCCGAAGTTGGTCCATGAGATGATGGAATACTGGACCTGGTTCCTGATGGAGATTCTCGAGGAGCCGCTTTCTCACATCACGGTCGATCATCTCATGCTCAACGAGGATATGGCCTACAAGACTCAATCGATGATTTCGCCGGCTCACATGCGCGAGTTCATGCTGCCGCATTACCGCAAGCTGTACGCATTTGCGAAAGGGAAGGGGGTGTCTGTTGTCGATATGGATTCGGATGGCTACAATGGCCAGATCCTCCCGGTGTTCTATCCGGAGGCGATCGATGGCATTCAGCCGATTGAGATTGCTGCTCACAACGACCCGGAAGTCATCCTGCGTGAGAACCCCGGCATTTACATTCAGGGGGGTATCGACAAGCGGGAGTTACGCTTCGGCAAGGCGAGAGCGCGTGTGGAGGTGGCTGAACGATACCGCGTCGCTCGCGAACACGGCGGATACATCCCGTCGGTGGATCACGGTGTGCCCCCTGATGTCCCGCTGCGGACATTCCTCTATATGGTGGAGCTGATCAAGGGGTTCGCGAACGGTGAGGATCTGGACACCTATGAACCGCCTTGCGAGTTCGAGCAGCAGCTTGGACCGATCGAGAAGATGTTCGACCCGAACGACGCAATTGCGGCAGCGTACGCGTTGGACGGGTGAAACGTGCTTACGCTGTCCGCGGCTCGGGGCCGTCAGAGCCGCGACTCACGCATTCGCGTCAAGCTACGCCGTAACCCGTTGCGGCAGAAGAATCGGGGCTCTGCCCCGAGACCCCGCCGGGGAAGAAGCTCTCCCCCAGACCCCCGCGTGTTGGGGGCGCGAACGCCAGCTGGGGAAGCCCCAACTGACCTTCGGGCCCCCGGTGGCCTCCGCTCGCGCGACGGGCGACCACGTAGACGGTGGCTGTGATGCCATTCCCTGTCGTGGTGTAAGGCGCTGTCACCCGAAGAGATGATGTCCATGGAGCAGGCCATGGCGGACGCAGAGGCCCGGAGTGGTCCGGAGCCGGCTGCAGTTGCGGAGTTCGCGGGGAGTGTGTCCGAGCAGGAAATGATGATGCGGGAACAGGCTATGGCAGATGCAATGGCCCTGGAGGAAGAGGTTCCATCTCCATATCCCGAGAACGACATGCTGGAGCCCATTCAGAACCGAAAACGCATCGAGAAACTGCGTCGAACCCTCGCCGCCAAGGCTGGAAATGAGTGTGTGGCGAATTCGCTACACACTGGAAGCAGCGCAGCGGGAGTGCCCAGAGCCCGGGTCATCGCGGCGGACATGATGGGAGTGGGAGACAACTACGTGGGCCTTGCCAAACGCATCAAGGACGCTTCGCCGGAGCTCTTCGAACGCCTTCGCGCCGGAGAGCTGTCCCTCTCAGCCGCCCTGGACGAACTCAACGGCGTCCCGGACGACCCGCAGGTCATCCGTATCAAGCGGGACCGCAACAGACTAAACAGGATCTTCCGCAGCCCTGATCAGGCTCCCCCCTTCCTCGACCGTCTGGAAGCCCTGCTTGCGGAGTTCGCCAGCCCCTGAGATCCCCTGGGGCCGCCTTGTCGCCCACGTCCTGTGCCGCCGACCGCGTTCCGGCCGCGTCTCAGCCGATCTCCGGAACTTCTCCGTCAGACGCAGAAGCACGGAATTCCCGGCAAACCCGTCAACGGCCCGACGCTGAACAGGGAGTTTGACAGCCCAACAACGCGGCGATATGTAGGTACGGGCGCAAGGGAATGTACCAGGGACTCCGACGCAAGGGCCGATGCTGACTGCCTTCTTGGGCAGTCTTGAGAAAATGTGCCCGGCCCGGCAAATGCGCACTGACGGGAATCAGAGTTGGCTCAGAACAAATGGACCGGATGTGAAGAAGCGATACATCGGGGACTGGCGAATTGCCGAGATGGAGTGCTGGGATGCCGACTACATCGATCTTGTCGGTCCGGGCCGAATGGAGATCGGGCGCGACGGCACCGGATCGTTTCACTTCGGAACGGTTGACGCCGAGATCGACTCGAAGGAGGGGAAGCTGGGGCACCAGAGCAGACTCGAGTTCACGTTCGAGGGCTCTGCCGAGATGGATCCGTGTTCCGGCCGGGGTTGGGCAGTGGTCGATGGCGAGGAGATGACCGGCCGGATCTATTTCCACCTCGGTGACGATTCGGGGTTCAAGGCAACCAGAAGCGGATGATGGCGGCGCCAACCTGCTGCTTCTCCTGACCGGAGAATCGCGCCGCGTCACGATCCCCGGCGGGAGAGCACGTCGTTGGCGACAGGGAATTACGACAGGATGGGACAGGCCCTGCCATTCACGCGAAGCGCCACGAGCACCGCCCTGGACCGTACGTTTAGATGGTGCCTATGTTCTCTGCTGATTGCGTGGGGATACGCCTGGCAGCGATGCGGCGCGGCGGATGCCGTGTCGTCGCGGACCAGACCCCTCGCCGCTCAGGACGTACTTCAGCAGTTGCGTGACCATCCCGGGGATCTAGAGAAGGGACTCGCGCTGATGATCGGTTACGGCACGCAACTCGCAGCCATCACTCGGAAGGCTGCCCCCGAGCAGGCTGACCATGATGCGCTCTGGGAGTTGTACAAGCCAGACGCTTTCCTCGCGGCTTACGACACGTGGCGCGACATGCTTCACAGAGCCCGGGAAGACGGTGTCTTTCCCCACACTGAGGAGCGAGAGCTCCGCCGACAATCCTCAGACACGCATATTGCTCTTGCCGTACTTGGGAATACTGCAAGCACGCTGAGGAAGGCCTCGCGACAACAACAGCGTTGGGATACTCCAAAGAAGTACTACGCGGCCCTCTGGCACCCGCCTCCCACTGCCCGTGCAGTGGCTGCCAGCCGAGCGAGCATCGCGCAACACCGGGCGTGGGAAGAGAAGGCGCGGGAACAGGAAGCGCACTTGCAGGCGCTCGGAATCAGCCCGCGCCTCTCCGAGCTTATCGCGTGGAAGAGACGGGAACCCGTTGACTTCGCTGAGTCCATGGCCATTCTGGGAGAGTACACCGACGCCATCGGGCGGGCGCACGAGGCGCGCGCTGGGGACGGCGAAGAAGCGGAGCGTGGTCGCCTGGCTTTGGTTTGCTTGGGAGAGCACCAGACTGTCAGCTATTTCCACAGACATGCCCGCGCGGTGCTCTCGGCCCACAAGGGCGATCGTGCTGCTAGGCCTGAGACAGGCAAGGAAGAACTGCGGCAACTCGAGAGAATCGTCAAAGAACTGGGAGAAGTGCGTAAGGCCAGTTCGCGGGAGGCGACAGAGCAGCTCGGACTGTCATCCGGCAAGCTCCTTCCCCAGGCCAGGAGTTTCCCGCCTGGATACCCACGGCGAGTCACCGGCGGGGAGGCCAGCATGGCCACCAGTTACCTCCAGGCTTTGGCCCAGAAACTGAGCCTGGGGGAGTATGATGCGGTGGCGCGGGAGTTGGCACACATCCATCCTGTCGAGAGGGCAGAGGAGGAATCGGCTAGAAAGGCGATTGTCAGCACGGTCAAGAGGAAGCGGGGAGAGTATCTGGAGCTCATCGCGCTGTTGATGAAGAGAGACAACTGGTTCGCCCTCTCAGGAAGGGAAATGTGGCTGATCCGACCTCAGGCAGGTAGGAACATGCTGAAGGAGCCAGCCCCGGTCCAGGTCCTCAAACTCTACCGTGACGGAGACCGCCCACAGTGGCGATTCAAGGATGGCTACAGCATCCTTGCCGAGATCCAGCAGCTCGGCCTGAAATGAGAAATGAGCAATCGCGCCTGTGCGATTCGCCCTGCGATGTCTGAGCAAGGAGTGCTCCCTGCTGACGGACGCCGGATCGCTGAGCACGTGCACACGCATGAGAGAGACCGGGACGGGAATGGCTTTGCCAACATCCGGATGCACTTGATGGCTCTGCTTCGCGCCGCCACAAGTGATCCAAGCGTTGGCAGGACACTGATGACGGAGCGATCCGGGTCCGGGTTCGGGAACAGACCAACCTGAAACGGTCGGATGCCGGACGGGTACCTGGAGGCCGGTTTTCCCAAACCGGGGTCCCTGGAACGCGCGGTTAGGGAAGAGCGCTCAGGG
>Ga0209045_1000688_pt1 | contig 37248 bp, 32 predicted proteins | sample SaaInlLV_10m_DNA_4_FD_184664 | JGI IMG/M metagenome (GOLD analysis project Ga0209045, IMG submission 184664) | Marine microbial communities from expanding oxygen minimum zones in the Saanich Inlet - Saanich Inlet SI072_LV_200m_DNA (SPAdes) (version 2) | ecosystem: Environmental > Aquatic >...
CCCACACTCCCAATCCCTCTTTCCGGTATCCGTGGAATCAGTGTAATCCGTGGTCAGTTCCTTGGGTTGTTCTCAGGGGTAACGTGGGTGTGTCATTGGCACTCGCGTTTGCCCCGTGAACGCATACCTCGTCCCGAACACCATCGTCGTGTCGCGGGGCTGCCCGCATCGCTGCGATTTCTGCTACCAGGAGAGCTTCTTTGGCACTGGCCGGTCGTTCTACACCGCTCGAGTCGACCGGGCGCTTGCCGAGATCACGGAGCTTCCCGGCCGGCACCTCTACTTCCTTGACGACCATCTGTTCGGCAGTCCGGAGTTCGCCGATGCCCTCTTCATCGGCATGAAAGGCATGGACAGGCTCTGGCAGGCCGCGGGGACGGTGCGGACCGTGCTGCGAGGCCACACGTTGGAGCACGCCGTTGCGTGCGGACTCCGCAGTCTCTTCATCGGGTTTGAGACGCTCTCTGCCGAAGCCTTGGGATCTCAGGGGAAACGGCACAATCTGGGACACGACTACGCTGAAGCCATCCGCAAACTGCACGATCTCGGCGTCATGATCAACGGGAGCTTCGTCTTCGGCTTTGACCAGGATGACCCGAGCGTCTTTGAACGAACCGTCGACTGGGCTCTGAGACAAGGGATCGAGACAGCAACATTCCACATTCTCACTCCCTATCCGGGCACGCGTATGACCGCCCGTCTCAATGCCGAAGGACGCATTCTGACCAGAGACTGGACCAAGTACAACACCCGGCACGCCGTATTCCAGCCGGCCCAAATGTCTCCTGAGCAACTCGAACGGGGATACCGCCAGGCCTATCGTCAGTACTACAGTTGGCCCGGGGTCATCCGAAGTGCTGCGACAAAGCCCGGTCTTGCCGGCAAGATCCGTCATGCGGCCTACACCTGCGGCTGGAAGAAGAGCGAGACGATCTGGAAGTGGATCATCCGCTCGGGTGCGCTGGGGCTTGCGCGTCCGACACTCGAAGCCGTCCTGGCGTTGGGGAATCGGGGAGCGACACATGGTCAAGCGGCGGGAGACCAATCCGCACCATGGCTTCTCCCGGGCCAAGCTCACGTCCCCGAACGATCGAGACACTCTCAACGTGTCGTCGTGTGAGAGCCCGGAGACGCCACTCCGGCAAGGCCTACGTAGCTAACTACGAACGATTTCCGTCACCAGAGATGACCCGTTTGTAGTAAGGCACGTAGCGCAGCGGTGTGCCGTTCCTCCTGCTTGTCAACGCCATTCCATCTGAAGAACGGGTGTCCCTCAATCAACCACGACCAACTGACCAGTCACGCCCGCCTCCGGTTAGCTCTTGCGCCGCCGACAAAAGCAGGTTAACATCATCTCGTCTCAGCCCGGTACGGAACCACATTGCCCAAGAGAGGCCGGGCGAGCAGCGGCCCGAATTAACCCCCAAGGAACGGGAGCAGCAATGAAGCTTGGACTGGTCACCTACCAAATCGGCAAAGACATGGATGTGCCGACCCTGATCAAAACCTGTGAAGAGACGGGGTTTGAGGGAGTCGAACTGCGGACCACGCACGCCCATGGAGTGGAAGTGACGCTCTCCGCCGCCGAACGAGCTGATGTCCGCAAGATGTTCGATGACTCGAGCGTCGAACTTGCCGGGCTCGGCAGCGCCTTCGAGTACCACTCGGCGGATCCCGCAGAACTGCGCCGGAACATTGATGGAACCGCAGCGTATGTGGACCTGGCCGCCGACCTGGGGTGTTCAGGTGTGAAGGTGCGCCCCAATGGCTTCCCTGAAGGCAAGAGCGAGGAAGAGACGCTTCAGCAGATTGGTGAGTCCCTCCGGGAGTGTGGTGAGTACGCACAAGGGAAAGGGGTCCAGATCCGGCTCGAGGTCCATGGACGTGGCACGCAGTACGTGCCGCACATCAAGACGATTCTTGAGGTAGCCGATCACGCGAATGTGGTCGCATGCTGGAACTCGAACCAACCTGAGGCCGAAGAGGGATCGATCGCGCCCTACTTCGACATGTTGCGGGGGCGCATCGGGCTCGTACACTGCCGTGACCTGTGCCTGACCAACTACCCGTGGCAGGAGTTGTTCGGTCTGCTGTGCGGCTCCGGCTACCGGGGGTTCGTGCTGATCGAGGCGCCCCAGACGTCCGATCCGGTGCGAGTCATGAGCTACATCCGTACCCTCTTCGATGCCTACATGGCCCCGATCAAGGGGTAGGGGCAAGCCTGTCTGAACCGAGCCGCGCACAGCGTAAGCGGTCCCCTCCCGCTGGTCAGGGCTCTGTCTGAACCACGCCGCGCACAGCGTAAGCGGTCCCCTCCCACGACCGGGCCTCAGCGCAGGCGCTGGAGGCGTTTCGTTATACGATCCGCTTTGCGCTCATCTCCTGCGTTCTCGTAGGCAGTCAGCAACAGGCCGTAGAGAGCGGCCTTGTGGTGGGGATCGTCGGTGCGATTGATCATGCCTTCGAGGAAACGGCCAAGGAATCTGGCGGCCTCCCGCTGTTGTTTGGTCTCAGCGGTGAGCGAGATGTAAGCCTGGACAACCGACACGATCTTCTGTCCCTCATACTTCTGTTTCTTGAGCAGGTCTTCCACCAGCATCCGGGCCTTCCGGTAGTCTCCGCTGTCGTAGGCGATCTGTACCTGCTCCGAAGCGAGAGCCCGGGCGAGGTCATCCCGCTTCTTTCCCAGGCGACTCTCGTTGATGCGCAGGAGCCTGGCAGCTTCCTTGTCGCGCCCCAACTTCCGTAGAAACTCCGCCTGTTCCTGGCGAATGGCGGCGGCTCGATCCGGGTAGCGATGGAACGCTTTCGCCTTGCGGCTGAATAGAGACAGCAATGCGTCGGCGTCTTTCTCTTTCCTCAGGATCTCTTCCTTGATCCGCCACGGCCACTCCTGAATCGACACCTGCAGGAGGCTGAGATCGGCGCACTGATCGGCTTGCTTAAGCAGCCCGAGCTGAAGAAGAACGGCCGCCAATCGAGCATGCTGCCTGGCAGAACGAGCCCGGGGCGAGTTGAGGGCCCGGTCACAGGTAAACTCCACGTCATGGTCGGTCATGGGACGGTTCAGCTGGGGGTGCCAGGCCTGCCCGGTGGCATACTTGTCGTACGCGTACCGTCCGGCATCCAGCTCCCAATTGCGTTCGTCCCTCATGTAGCCGAACCAGGCGTGTGGGCCACGTCGTCCCTCGCCCAGAAAGATCAACGCGGGGATCCCGTACGCTCGGGCTGTGAGGGTCGCATAGTAAGCCTGGTCGACACAGATCCCTCCAAGCTTCTCAATTGCCGGAAGCGTGTAGACACCGTGTGGCCATTGGTAGATGCGCCGGTCCATGCGGGGAACGTCGTACTCGATGTCGCTGAACTTGCGTTTCCACGTGGGGGCTGAACCCTTGACATTCTTGATGATCCAGTTGAGTTCCGACGCAGGCAGAGGCAAGTGGACCATGAACGTGAGGGCAGGGACGGATAGATTTCGGTAGGCGATCTTCGCCCGATTGCTTTGGTACAATTTCAGGAAGTGGTCGTAGACCTTGATTGGATCAGCCCCAACGGCGGGCTGAGCGCCACCCATCTGCCCATGCATTGGGGGTTGGGGGCCATCCCACACGACGCTCAGAGCCAGAATGAGCCGGAACAGGCGGTCACGATTCTCCGGGTCATGGTCATAGAGAGCCTGCAGGACCTTGTAGAGACGTCCCCGATCGTCTTCGACGGCGATGGTGTCCACCACCAGTCCCAGCCTCTTTTCCTTCCCCAGCATCCACTCAGCCACATCCGAACGGAAGCGGAAGCCATCGCCCAGGTCATGGAAGTAGATGAACAGGAGGAAAGCATCCGCAACCGGCCCCAACGCTTTGATTTGGGCTGTGTTGAGGCGCTCTGCGCGCCCCTCAATCTGCTCACCCACCAAGCGACTCAGGAATCCCAGCCCTCTCCCCGTGTCACCAGTCCCGAGAATGCCGGCCCCGTACTCCCGCAGGTCCCGCTCCTGAACCCGCCCGCGCGACTGTGGGAGACGCTTCTCGAGCTCAGCCAGGTCCGCAGTTGCAGCGACGACTGCTGCTGAGTAGAACACAAAGGCAGTTGCGCAAAAGACCCCCTGGATCCTCATCCGACTGCTCGGCCCCCGGAAGCAGTGCATCAATGGTACTCCTCGAGCGTCTCGATCATGGCAATGACGTTCTCGATAGGGGCGAGCGGGACCACTTGGTTGCTTACGCCGCAGAGCACCCCACCAAGCTGGAGAGCCGCTTCGGCGTTGTCGCGACACTCGTGGATGACATCCTCCTTCGTCCCCAGGTGCAGTGTGATGGTACTGATGTTGCCGAAGCAGGTCAGATTGGGGTACCGCTCCCGCAGGCGCCAGTGGTCCATCCCGGCAAGTCGATCAATCTCGTGGAAAGCATCCATACCCGAGGCGTCGAACAGGTCGTCAGCGACCGGCCACAGATTGCCATCACTCGCGAATACCGTGTACTTGCCATACTTGTGGGCGACATCGTTGATACGTTTCAGCCGCGGCAGCATGGCCTTGTGGAAGAACGCAGGCGAGTAGTTGGGGCCGTGCTTGCCGCAGAAATCACCACCCCCCATGAGAATGTCCAGCGGCAGGTCTTTCTGGGCTTCGACTCGAGCGCAACTACGGACGCACTGACACTCGAGGAAGCGTTCGACCAGATCCGGGCGCGCAGCGACCGCCTCAAGCCAGAGCGCATCACGGTTGGACACGGCCACCCCGGGCCCCGCCCCCGGAATCGCGTAGTCGGGGCCGAAGTACTCGACGGCATCCATCTGTGCCTGGAAGGCACTCGGAGAAACCGTGCAATTCTCGATGCCCCGTTCGCTGGCCTCGACAATTGGCTCCAGATCATCGACGGTCTGAGGGGCTCGTGAGTCCCTCTTGTCGATCTCCTGGAAGAGCTCCGTCACGGGATCGAGTTGACGCACGGTATAGTCGCCGTCCGGATCGCCATACAGGAAGGTCAGGTCATCGATCTTCGTCGTCGGTTTGGTCGGCATCCGCCAGTAAGCGATGCGGATCAAATCGGCGTGACAGATTCTGGCCAGATCCCGAGCGTCCTGTGTCGTCTTCGCAACGAACTCCGCGTGGGCCTCGGGCCCATCCCAGAGGGCGCTCGCCTCTCGCCACTGGTTAATGCCGCCCCCGCTGTAGCTTTCACGCCCGAGCAATTCGCTCCCCACTCGCGAGGAGAAACCTGAGTGGAAGATCGCGATGCGATCCATCTTCTCTTTGCGGAAGGTGGCCATCACCCGTTCAGCCGGGGTCATCTCATCCGACATGTGACAGAGCCTTTCTGTGGGCAGCAATGTAAGATGGAGCGATCGCGCAATGGGACCTCCACCAATATGCCGCGTGATCCGTGAGGCGCCATAGGCAGAGGGGTTCGGCTGACATCGCCAGTCCCGTGTGCGAGGGAGTTGATATAGCACTCTCTGCAGAGTATGTACTCTACGGCGGTTCCGGAGATGAACGGTACACATGAGGAGCGAACTCACGATGTTGAAAGTTGGACTGATCGGCTGCGGGGGCATCTCCCCCGTGCACGTTAACGGATTCCAGGCGACCGGGGCCGCCAAAGTGACCCACATCTATGACGTCGATGAAAGCTGCCTCGCGAAACGGGCAGATGAGTGGGAAGCCACGCCGCTGCCGTCGGGGCAGGCGGTCATCGAATCCGACGTTGACATCCTCGTCATCGCCACCCCGGGATTCGCCCGGTTGGATTACATGTTGGCCGCTGCTGCGAGCGGCAAGCACCTGATGTCCGAGAAACCCATTGCACTCAATCTGGAAGATGCTGAAGCGATGCGCGCCGCCGTGGCTGCCAGTCCTGGCGTGTTCCTCACAAATTTCACCCAGCGCTGCAACCCGCCCCTTGTGACGCTGCAGCGAGCCCAACAGGAAGGACGCATCGGCGGCACGGTGTCGGCGTGGGCACGCTTGCATGCACCAGCGCCATCCGCGCGCTGGCGCGAGATCGAAGCCAGCGGGCACTGGCGCTCGTCAAAAGAACTCTCCGGAGGCCGAATCAACGAATTCTGTTCGCACACCGTCAACTGGCTTCTCTGGGTCCTGGGCAAACCGCAGACCGTGTATGGCAGGGCTCTATGTGTTACGGCGGGGTTTGGGCTGGACGATGCGGACTACGCACTGATCGAGTGCGAGAACGGGACAGGCCTGCTGGAAGTGAATCGACACGCTGCCGTTGCCCCCGAGGAGAACTACGGGATTTTGGGGCACAGAGGGAGTGTTGTGGTGAAGGATGGAGCGATCCGCCTTACGGCGATGGATGGGAAGCCGGAGGAGCTGCCCCTCGCGGACAACGTTCCGAGTCCACACCAGCACATGATCAACTGCATTCAGACAGGGACTGCCCCCAACAACGGCATCGACCAGGCGATCGACACACTCAAGGTGTGCCTCGCCTTCAACCGTTCAGCGGAAAGCGGCAAGGTAGAGATGGTGTAACGGACAGCATGGCCCAAGGACAGCGGCCAACTTGCCCTCACAACGGCGTGGATAAGCGCGAGGGACTTCGGCCCTGCCGCCGCGAGCGGCGCACCTCCCGGCCGGACTCGAGATCGTGCTTCCGTTGCAGTTCCGCCTGTGATAGTTATGTTACTGGGTTCGGATGCATTCGGGCCTCCAGCCCCCTGCCCAGCAGCGCCAGGCGTGCCGGCGACGGATGTGGTGAGACCCGAGGCGACCGGTCGACGATGTGGACCGGCACAGCCACCGGCCGCAATCTTACCCGCTCCGTCGACTCGCAACGTCGGCCGTTCTGGTGACAGCTGCGCCAATGTGTATCCGCAACACTTACACGAAAGGACGCGAGAAACCTGTGAACACCCCGTCAGACCTCTCCGGGGGCGAGATCGCCCCGGTTACCTGTCCCCAGTGCAGCGAACAGCAAGTCGTTGAAACCACCACCGTCCTTCGCCCAGGCGAAACGGCCGTGCAGGAGCTCTTCGAGGGCGAACTCAACTGCGTGACCTGTGAGGCGTGTGAAACACGCTTCTTCCTGGACATTCCGCTGCTCTATCGCGACGACGAGGTCCGCTGGCTGATCCATTTCATGCCGCTGGAGGATGCCACGCAGTGGGAAAAAGCCGAGAAACAGATGGAGTCGCTCAGCGAGTCGATCTTCGACTCTGGCGACGCCATCGACCTGCCCGACTGCCGGCTGACACTTACCCGCCGGACGTTCATTGAAAAAATATCTCTGTTGCAGCACCGGTTGGACGATCGGCTGGTGGAGTATATCAAGTACCAACTCTACCGGGCTCCCGACAGCGAAATTGACCCAATCCGGAATGAGCTGCTCTACGATTTCTCCTCGAAAGACTCAAATCGTCTCGCCTTCATCATCTTCGATCGCGAATCGGGACAGGCGGCAGCAGCCACCCATATCGATTTTGACCTCTACCAGGAACTGGCCGCAGAATCGGCGGAAGACGAAGGGCTCGGGGACGCGTTGGACGAGCTTTTCCCCGGCTATTATGTGAACGTGGATCGCCTGCTCTGACGTTTCGGGGCAACAGAGAATTTGGCGTGAAGGAGACGGGGGGGTATCTTGAGTTGCTTCGCAACGTACAACGCCGGCCTGCCGTTGTGTGACAGGCCCTCAGGTTGAAAGGTCTGCCTGGATGAACCGAGAGATAGAATGGTTTTGTTTCCACGCGGTCAGCGAGGAACTCCTGTCTCGAGACGCCTGCATCAGCATTGCCGATGCCATGCAGGAAGCAGAGATCGAGCCCGAGTTGCTCACGTTCGCTCAAGTCGCTGTTGACAACGACCTCTGCGAAAATGTCGAGCGTCTTGAAGCTCTGCTCGAGATGTCAACTCAGGAAGCCCGTCTTCCAACCTTCCCCCCCTTCAGCGTCTTCGAAGATGACGACGACGGTGCCGCGGCGCCCGAGGAGCCCGCGCCTCCAGCCGTCGAGGAGCCCACTCCTCCACCCGTTGAGGAACCCCAGGAGGAGGAATACGAAGCAGCGGAGGCGAGCGTGCCCGTTGTCGAAGACCCCGGGATCGACTACGCGGAAAGCGACGATTGGGCCCAGGGCTGGCCGGATCTGTCCCAGGCCGAGCAGATGGAGCCGGAACAGGCCCGGGAGTTAATGAATGCGTTCCTGATGAAAGGACGCGAAGCCGGCTGCAGTGACATCCACGTCTCAAGCGGGGCCATGCCGTTTGTGCGCAGGAATCAGAATGTCTACCTCCTCACTGACCAGGCGGTGATTACGCCCGAATCTTCCGAGAAGCTGAATCTCTCCCTGCTCAACGACTTCCAACGCGACATCTACGAGAAGACACACGACCTCGATTACAGCTACGCCATCAGTGGGAACGATCGGTACCGGACGAATACTATGCTGCAACGCCTCGGTGTTGCCGGATCATACCGAGTCATCGATCAGCAACCACGTACGCTACAGGAGCTCGGTTTCCTGAAGCCGGAAGTTATCGAGAAACTGACCACCTACCACCAAGGCCTTATTCTCATAACCGGGCCCGCAGGTTGCGGCAAATCAACGACCCTCGGAGCGTTGGTGGACCTGATCAACCGCAGCCGACGCGACCACATCATAACGGTCGAGGACCCAATCGAGATCACCCACCCACCGAAGGGCTGTAACATCACTCAACGAGAGATCGGGGCGCACACAAAGAGCTTCGGAAACGCGCTCCGGGCAGCCCTGCGCGAGGATCCCGACATCATCGTCATCGGTGAGCTTCGAGATCTGGAGACGATTGAGATGGCCATCCGATCGTCAGAGACTGGGCACTTGGTCATCGGCACGCTGCATACCGGCAGTGCCTCCAGCACGATGGACCGCGTACTGGATGTGTTCCCTCCGAACCAGCAGGCCCAGATCCGCGCGATGGCCGCGGAGAGCCTGAAGGGCGTCGTCTGTCAGCAACTGCTGCCCAATGCCGACAACACTGGGGTTTGCTTGGCAGTCGAGGTCATGCTCGGTACCCTGGCGGTCGGGAACCTCATCCGTGAGGGCGACACCTACCAGCTTCCGTCGGTCATTCAGACTGGCCGCAACATCGGGATGACGTTGATGGAGCAATCTTACTTCGACCTGTACATGTCGGACGTTCGTAGTTACGAGCAGACCGAGCCACTCGTCCAGAATGAAGAACTGCTCCATCAGATGCATACGCGCGAAGCCCAGAAAGCAGCCGAGGAAGCGAGCAAGGGGAAGAAGAAGCGCCGCTGGTTCTGAGGGCAGCCCCTCGACACGGGAACAATCCATCGCTAACACGGGTGAACGGATATGCCACGAATTGACGATTTTCTGACCGCGATGATGGAGCTGGACGGCTCCGACCTGCACCTCTGCGTCGGCCTCCCTCCCAAGATCCGCATCCACGGGGAACTGGAGGAGCTTGATGAACCAGCGCTCACAACCGAGGATATGGAGGGCGTGCTGAAGGAGATCTGCCCCCCCGAGAAGTGGGAGTTCTTCCTGGAAAACCGCGATCTCGATTACGCTTACGAAATCCGCGATGTGGCCCGTTTCCGAACGAACTACTTCTTCAACCATTTCGGCATGGGGTGCATCTGTCGAATCATCCCGACCAAGATCAAGACACTTGAGGACCTCCATCTTCCCCAGGTACTGAAGGAGATCTGCGAGTACACCAGCGGCCTGGCCTTGGTCACCGGCCCAACTGGAAGCGGGAAGTCGACGACGCTCGCAGCGATGATCGACTACATCAACGTCAACCACCACAAGCACATCATCACGATCGAGGACCCGATCGAGTTTGTCCATATGAACAAACAGTCGATCATCGTGCAGCGTGAAGTCGGCTCGGATACCGAGACGTTCGGCGCCGCGTTGCGCGGCTCCATGCGGGCCGACCCGGATATCGTGCTCGTGGGTGAGATGCGTGACCTCGAAACGATCAGCCTGGCCTTGTCCTGTGCGGCCATGGGGTTACTCGTCTTTGGGACGCTGCACACCAACAACGCCCCGAAGACCGTGGACCGCATCATTGATGCGTTTCCAGCCGATGAACAACCTCAGATGAGAGCCATGCTCGCCCAGTCGCTCAAGGCGGTTGTCTCACAGCTTCTGTGCCGAACCGCTGATGGTAAGGGCCGAGCCGCCGTCCACGAAATCCTGCTCTATCACGAGTCCCTGGGATCGACGATCCGAGAGGGTAATATCCCGAACATCCGGACCATCATCGAGGGCAACCGGGCCAGGGGCATGAAGACGATGGACAGCGACCTTCTGCGGCTGCTCAATGACGATGTCATTACCCCGCTCGAAGCCTACATGAAAGCCTCCGTCAAGGAAGACTTCGAGCAATTCATCGACAAGAGTGAACTGGCCGAGGTCATGAATGACTGACCGGCTCGCCCGGCCAGGACTGTCGTTCTCCCGAGGTTTCCATGGAACAGCGCTGGGCCGCACTTGACCTTGGCACCAACAGTACGCTTCTGCTGAGCGCCGGCGAAAGGGGCGGGCACGCCCTGCGTCCCACGGTCGAACGATACCGCACAACCCGCCTGGGGGAAGGGCTGGGACAGACGGGGGGCCTTCTGCCTGACGCCATCGAACGCACGGTTTCCGCTGCTGTTGACTTCCGGGAAGCGGCCACGTCCGAGCCGAACACGAGGGGAATCGGCGTAACAGTTGCCACGAGTGCGGCTCGCGACGCCACCAATGGGAGTGACTTCACCGACGCCTGCCAAGCCGCCCTGGGCCATTGTCCCATCATCCTGACCGGAGAAGAAGAAGCCGCCGCCGTTTTCCGAGGCGCCTCAAGTGACCACCCCCGGGATGCCTTTGTGGTGAGCATCGATATCGGCGGGGGCAGCACTGAACTCTCTGCGGGGCCGCCCGCTCGCTGCGTTTACTCCGCCAGTGTGAATGCCGGTTGCGTGCGGCATGGAGAGCGCTTTGGGCTCTATGGATGCCCAAACGGTGTAGCAGTATCCCAGGCTGAAGACGCGATCCGAGCCATTCTGGCGCCGCACTGCGCAGCCATACACAGCGCTCAGGCTCCCGGCCTGACGCCCCTGATCATAGTCAGCGGCGGAACGGCCAGTACGCTCGCAGCGTTGACCCAGGAGTTGACCGCTTACGCGCCCGAAAAGGTCCACGGATGGCGGAGCGGGCAGGACGCCTTGCGCACAACCCGGGAGTGGCTCTGGAGTCTGTCAACCGAGGAACGGGCTCAAGTTCCGGGCATGGAGCCCGGACGAGCTTCTGTGCTCCCAACCGGCCTGCTCATTTTGGAGATGGCTCTGGAACTCCTGAAGTGCTCCGATTTCATGGTAACAACCCGGGGACTGCGCTTCGGTCTGTCCCTGCTCCTGAGGGAAGGAAGACTCGCACCGACGTGGCGTTGGTGAGTTCCGGGTCCTCCCTCCCGCCCTGCCCAGGACTCATCGACAAGCAGGCCCAAACGACCGTTCCTGGGGGACTCAACGGGCGAGTACCTCCCCCTGACCAAGGAGTCAATGATGAACCCACTCGAACGCCTCCTGCCGAGGTCGCTCAACGCCCTCTTGACAGGGCTCGTCCTGCTGAGCAGTCAGGCTCTGGCTGAGACAAAGACCATCACGCTCCTGCAGACAACCGACATCCATGGGCAGTTCGTGCCTGGAGCTCTCACCGAGGGAAGCGGGGACTGGCTCCGGCTGGCGACACTCATCACCAGAGAGCGGGGCTCGGCCGGCAAGGAGAATGTGTTACTGATCGACTGCGGAGACACGTGCCAGGGCTCCTGGGTGACAGCCCACTCACGAGGGGAGATTGCGGCACAGATGCTGGTGGCGCTGAAGTATGATGTCTGGGTCCCGGGCAACCATGACCTCGACTTTGGCGTTGCCCGTTGTCGTGAGCTCTGCCGAACGGTTGGGCAAGCAACACTGTGTGGAAATCTGACCCTCACGACGAACGGAACAACCGACTCATGGCCGGCGTGGCGTCAGTTCACTCGGAATGGGGTCCGAGTCGCGGTCATCGGGGCTACGGCCAGCTACCTCGACCAGTGGCTTTGGGGGAAGGCGATGGCTGGGTTCCAGGTCACGCGAGCGGAAGCGATGCTCGAGGCACTCCTCCCCAAGGTGCTGGCAAGCCGACCCGATATGATCGTCCTCGCGTTGCACCAAGGCTGGCTGGAGAAGGACCCACGGCAGGTGAATGAGATACCGGCCATCACCAACCGCTTCCCGGAAATCGACCTCATCCTCGGAGGGCACACACACCGGCCGATGTCCGGGCGAAGAATCGGCGCACGAACCTGGTACGTTCAGGCCGGCGAGAAGGGCAAGCAACTCGGAGTCATCAAGGCCACGGTCGACACGGAGAAACACGCGGTCCTGCAACTTGAATCGCACTTGATCGATGTTACCCCGGATGTGCCTCCATACGCGGCAACCGGAGACATCGTGGAACGCCTGGTGGCGACGGCCGCGACAGATGAAAGTGCACAGATCGGTACACTGGGAGCCCCGCTCAGCTCCTCCGGGACGCCGGGAGAGACCTGTCAGGCCAGCGAGCTGCTCTGCATGGCCATCGCGGCGAAGACCAAAGCACAGGTGGTTCTGCACGGACGCCTCTCAAAGGGCACGCTCGACGCAGGCCCCATCAGAAACCAGGACCTGTTCATGCTTGTCCCCTACGAGAACGCTGTCGGAATCGCTGAACTCGACACGGTTGCCTTGACGACGATCCTGGAGGAGCAAGCCCGGAATCGGAAGTCCTATGTCTACAACGGTCCCTGGGGAATTGTCGTCCGAGTAGACCATAGAGGAAAGGTGACCGCTCTGGAATGGCCTGATGGACGTGCCGTGGCCCCGGGTACCAAACTGCGCGTGGCCCTGAATAGCTACACCATTGCGGGAGGAGGCGGACGATTCCCGGAACTCCGCCGGATTCTGGCGGAGCTGTCTCCCTCTGTTCAGGATACCGGCCTCATGACACGCCAAATCCTCAAGGAGTATGTGGCGACACGCGATGGACTGAAAATCGAGAGTCGCCGCTGGTTATTCCGCCAACGCAAGCCGCGCTCACGGAAGTGAAAGTCACAGCGCGAGCGGCTCGAGGAGCGCCCCCCAGCACTTGATTTCTGCCATTCGCCAGTTTCATTGAGGCATGAAGCTGCTCGCCTACAATCTGATCTTTATCCCCGCGTTCATCCTGTATCTTCCCTTCTTCATCTGGAAGCTCACCCGCCGCGGCGGCTTTTCGCATGACTTCTGGGAACGTTTCGGCTGTTTCTCGCAGCAGCGGCGTCAGGCGCTTGCAGCCCTGGACCGACCGGTGTGGATCCACGCGGTCAGCGTAGGCGAGATGGTCGCGGCGGTTTCCTTCGTTCGCCGTTGGCAGGAGCGGAATCCGGAACTCACCTTCGTGGTGTCGACAACGACCACCACCGGGCATGCCGTCGCGACCGGGAAATTGCCTGATTCAGTCGTGCTGATCTACTCCCCTCTCGACTGGTGGCTCCCCGTGCGACGAACCCTCGGCCTCGTCCGGCCTCGCGCCGTGGTCATCTTCGAGGTGGAGTTCTGGCCCAACATGATTCTCCTGGCTCGCCGCCGCAGGATCCCAGTTGTGATGGCAAATGGTCGGCTGTCAGATCGCTCAGCGGAAGGTTATGCCAGACACCGCTGGTTCTTCGGTGACCTTTTCAAGGCCTTCACGGTCATGTGTATGCAGACAGAAGAGGATGTCCACCGGGTGCAAAGCGTGATCGGAAAAGACGTCCCGGCCTATCCCTGCAACACGATGAAGTTCGATCAGGTCCCCGATGTCTCAGGAAATGACAAGTCAGAGATCCTGGATAGCGTTTTCGGCCCTGGAGAGCGAGTCGTGTGGACGGCTGGCAGCACGCACGCTGGCGAGGAGGAGCTGGTCTGTGACGTCTTCATTGAGCTGCGCCGGAAGCACCCCGCCGCCCGCCTGGTGCTGGTCCCCCGCCACCACGAACGCACGGCCGATGTGGAGTCCGTTCTGCAGGAGAAGGGCCTGAGCTATCGCCTGCTTCAGCCACGTGATCGACCGGCGGCGGATGGCGTTCCCGAACCCGTCGATGTGCTGGTGGTGAACACGACCGGGGAGCTCATGGACTTCTACGGGGCCTCAGATGTCGTATTCGTCGGCAAGAGTCTCGCCGGCAACGAAGGCGGACACAACATCATCGAGCCAGCCATTTTCGGGAAGCCCATCATCTACGGAAGTAACATGCAGAACTTCCGGGCTGTTGCACAGATCTTTCGGGATGGAAATGGCGCGGTCGAGGTGGACGACGGTCAAGGGCTGAAGGAAGCCCTCGACGGCCTGCTCACTGCGCCTTCCGAACGCGCTGCCCTGGGGAAGCGCGCGAGAGGCGTGGTGGACACATGGAGGGGAGCAATCGACCGCACTCTCGATCACTTCGAGCCGCTGGTCCAAGCAGATTGAGGTACACCACACCCCCGGGAGATGGGCTGAGCGGGGAATCAGTTGGCCACATCGACAAGCGTCGCCTGCGTCACCTGGGCCACGACCTCCGGTGACACCCCTACCAGATATCCCCGATGCCCCCCGTTGATGTAGATCGTAGGCAGGTCCAGCACGCTACGTTCCATGAAAACCGGCATCTGCCGCTTAGTCCCGAACGGCGACGTTCCCCCAACCCGATAGCCGGAATGCCTCTGCGCAACAGCTGGATCACACGGCCCGACCCGCTTGACCCCCATTGCCCGAGCCAGAGCTTTGGTTGACACCATTCGGTCGCCGTGCATCAGGACGATGAACGGCGCCTTCGCGTCGTCTGCCATGATCAGCGTCTTCACGACGGCATGCTCAGCCACGCCCAAAGCCGCAGCGGGAATCGCCGTCCCCCCCTTCTCAACGTACGTGTAAAGATGATGCGTGAAGGTCACCTTCTCCCGCCTGAGGAAACGAACAGCGGGAGTGACCGGCGTCTTCTCACCTTTGGACATTTCAGCGACTCCTCGACCAGCCGCGCAGAGGCGGCGTCTGTGGGCAGTGACGGAAACACGCGCCCGCCCAACCATCACCGCAAGGAGGAAATGTTACCCGTCCAGGGCCTCCCGCACCATCTCGGACAGACTCGTAACCGTGAACGGCTTCTGCAGAACCCGGATGTCCTCTGACAGATTATAGTGGGTCGCCAAATGGCTGCGGGGATAGCCGGAAGCCAAGATGATCTTCACCTGAGGCATCATCGACTTCACCACGTCGGCCAGCGCCTTGCCTCCCATCTCGGGCATCACGACATCCGTCACCAACAGACGAAGGTCATCACGGTTCTCAAGAGCCGTTTTCAGCCCGCTCTTGCCATTGTCTGCCTGCAGCACACGATAGCCCAGCTTCTGCAGCATGTAGACCATGGTCTGGCGGACCGTGACCTCATCTTCGACCACCAGGACGGTCTCGGAACCGCCGTCCGCAACGGCTGGCCGGACATCACTGCTGACATCACATGCGCCCTCATCCGCCAGCGGAAGGAAGACGCGGAAGGTCGTGCCAATACCGAGGCGGCTTTCGAGATGAATGAAGCCGCTGTGCTGTTTGACGATCCCATAGACCATCGCCAGCCCCAGCCCCGTGCCACGTCCCTCCTCCTTCGTTGTGAAAAACGGTTCGAAAACACGTGATTTGACCTCATCGGTCATACCTGAGCCGGAATCGGTGACCATGAGCACGGCGTACTCTCCAGGCTGCCCATCCAGGTACAACGAAGCGCTCTGGTCGTCGACGGTCTCCAAGCCTGTCTGAAGGGTGACGACGCCGCCATCCTGCATAGCGTCGCGGGCATTAACCAGAAGATTCGCCAGGACCTGCTCAATCTGGCCGGGATCAACTTTCACCAGGCCGATGGTCTCGTCAGGCCTGACTTCAAGTGTGATCGTCTCGCCGATCAAGCGACGCAGCATCTTCTCCATGTCGGCCACAATCTCATTCAGGTCAGCCGGCCGGGGAGCAATCACCTGGCGCCGTGAGAAAGCGAGTAACTGGCGGGTCAAGTTGGACGCCCGGGTAGCTGCCTTGAGGACCTCGTCCAGGTCCTCCTGTGACTCGTCATCGTCCGGCAGGGCGCTCTTGACGAACTCCGTGTAGTTGGTGATGACCATGAGAATGTTGTTGAAATCGTGAGCCACCCCGCCGGCCAGATTCCCGACCGCCTCCATCTTCTGGGTCTGCCGCAGTTGCTCCGCCAGCTGGTTGCGCTGGGTCACATCATGCTTCACGGCCACATAGCTGGTAATCCGGGCGGCACTGTCCAGAATGGGCGAGATCGTGTCCTCTTCCTCGTACAGGCTGCCGTCTTTCCGGCGATTGGTGAAACGCCCGACCCATGTCTTCCCCGCCACCAGGTCCTCCCACATCGCGCTGTAGTAGTGTTCCGGATGCTGACCGCTCTTGAGAATACGGGGGTTCCCGCCCAGGACTTCGTCGCGTGTGTAGCCGGTAATCGTCTCAAACGCAGGGTTGACGTATTTGATCCGGCCCTCCCGGTCGGTGATGAGAATCGCTTCTGCCGCCGACTCAGCTGCCGTGGAGAGCATCATGTGCTCTTCCTCGACTCGCTTCCATTCAGACACGTCAGTCAAACTCACGAGAACATGGGGCTGACTCCCGAAATCAACCGCCTTTGCACTCATCAGAACGGGCGCTTCGCCCCCATCCAAGCGAAGCAGATAGCGCTGGCTTCCGTGCGGCAGGGAGAGCAGGTCAGTCGTCGTCTGCAAGGCGAAGCCCGGACAACGCAGGTGGTCAAGGATGGTGCGCCCATAGAGGTCGTCGGGCACCCCGCCGAGCATCTCAGCAGCGGCGGGGTTGGCCTCGATGATTCGTCCACTGCCCGGTAACGCGATGACAACCCCCGCCTGCAGGGAATCGAGGAGAACACGCAAGTGCTCCTGATCTTCGCGGAAAGGGTGATCCATGGCGGCAGAACGTGTCCCGGATATGGGGCGCCCACGCAAGCCGCACCTCGAGGTGCTCGCTAACGCTCTCGGGGCGCCCACGCAGCTTATCAATCACGTAACGGCAGAAAGGAGACTATGCGCGTGCGGGCTGGCCTTGTCAAGCCCCGGAGGGTCGTCAAGCCGGCTCCCCATTCCCCCTCTCGAGTTCCCCGAAAACGATGGCCTCGAACACAGCAAGCTCGGCCCCCTCCCGCCACGCATCGGATCCAAGGCCGGCCTTCATCGCAAGGTGTCGAAGTGTCGTCTCTTTGTCCCATTTCTGTTCGGGCGCGACTTGCGGCAGGAAGACGGCGCGAGCCCCCCCTTTGGTCAGAATAATCCCGTGCCGACCAAGTTCGAAAGAGTCGATCCCGGGGATCCGGCAGCTTGGGGTGAGTACGGAGATCTCGATATCTATGTCGTCGAACTCGGCCTCGGTGAGTGGCGAGAACCGGTAGTCCCGAAACGCCGCGCTCCGGGCGTTGTTGATGACATTCTGGAAAAGGGGCTCACTCGCTTCCAGGTGCCCGATGCAGCCGCGCAGGCGTCCTTTGTTGGTGTGAAGTGTGACAAAGCATGCCGCATCGATGGTCAACACATCGGGCAACCCACCGGGGGATGGCTCATCGAGTGTCTCTCCCCGCAGGGCCGTGGCGATGGTATCACGAGCGAGGGCCAACAGGACCTTCCGGTCACTCGCATTCAGGACCATCCCCGTTTCCTCGCTTTCCTCGGCCTGGGGACCATCCTCACCAGGTTCGGTCACGGCCAAGGCAGCGTAACTGACACTGTGCGAGAAGTCCCCGCTCAAACGCCCCGACGTTGTGTACTCGAGCAGAGCGCACTCGGTTCCCCCGACCTGCTCAAGGGCGGCCAGCAGAATGGCGATTGGGACACGCCCACAGATCGTGGTCTGAGTTCGCTCCACGTAGTCCCAGAAGGCCTGACAGTCCTGTCGCCGGATACAGTCGATGGCCCCCTGGTCCAACTCCTCAAGGCGTCGCGGCACTTCGTCGTGGAACGGTGTGTAGCGGAAGGAGCTCCCGAAATGGGTGAAGTCTGTGCTCACGACCCATAGGGTGTTGTTCTGCCAGAGGTCCTGGACAAGTGCGGTTGCGACCTCCCGGACCTGAGCCAGGTCAAGCTGTCCGCAGACCATGGGAACGAGTCTGGCCGCGGGAAGTACGGTCTGGATAAATGGGAGTTGTACTTCCAGCGCGTGCTCAGAGGCATGGGCATCCGTCCGGCTGGTAACCAGCGCACAACCCGCCGCCAGCCCACGACAGGCAGCGACGTCAACGGGCACGTCTCCCAGTGGAGTGGCAAACGCGTCGTACGCCCCGACGCTGACCGTCCGCATGGATGTCCGATGCGAAGGGGCAAGAACGACGACGCGCTCAAACCCAGCATCGTCACTGACCAAGCCGTACCCTCTTCCAGCCGTGCTGCCTGAATAGGTGTACCCGGCGTGAGGCACGATCAAGGCCCGCGGACGCTTTTCCGCGATCCCCTCGGTCGCGCCTCGCAAATGGGAACAGACGGCGGCTTGAAGGCTGGAGGAATCGCTCGGATAGAATGTCCCGGCAACGACGGCAGCACGAATGTCAGATTCAGTAGTCATGGCAGACTCCGATGGGGCCAGGACGACGGCGAACTCAGCTTCAACGGCGACCAGAACGGCCCTCTCTAAATTGCGTTTCCGGGGTTGAAATCGGCCTTCCGACGGCTATTTTGTGTGCTTTGTGTCCCCATCGTCTAGTGGCCTAGGACATCGGGTTCTCATCCCGAAAACAGGGGTTCGACTCCCCTTGGGGATGCCATTCCTTTCCCTCCCTGCCTCCTCCGGAATGGCCTTCGTGCGTCTTTGACGGGCGACACAAGGCCCCACCCCCTGCCTCTCCAGCCGCTGTCACCGTCCGAAAAAAAGGCGTGGCCCGTTCGCCCATAGCGGACAAGACGAGCCACGCAGAACAATGCGTGCAGAAGCTACCGAAGCGAACTGCTGGGGTCGACTCGATGCGCCACGACACGGCCATCACTCAGATCGACGGTCCGGCCGGTTTCGTGCGCGATGATGGCTTCGATTCGCTCTTCGGTGAGTCTGTCCTCACCGACGTTGAGGGCCACCATGCCGTCAAGATCGCTCGTGGCAGGGGTCATGCTGCTGCCCCCGGGCAGATAGATCGTGCCATTGCTGAAGTCCACCGCGAACGCAATGACTCCCGGGACAAGGAAGAAAAGGAGCCCAATGCCATCAAGAATGGCAACCTGTGCATCAATCCTCCCTGCTGCCTGGCCTTTGCGTTCAGGGTACATGATCGTCCCGCACGATGTCACCTGAACGAGCATAGCGATCAGTGCAGTGCAGAGAATCCCGTTCTTCATCCAACGCTTCAGCATGTTGCTTCTCCCTGGTTATTGGCTGACAATCAGTTGCCGAGTTTGACCGAGGCCTCCCGTGGGCAACGGCCGACATGCGAACTCTACCGGAACTCGAGCCGTCACGCAATCCCCTCGGAGACGAGTTGCGGCAACTCTGAGAAAACCGGCTTCCCTTCCACAATCGTGCCGACAACCTTGCCCCGGCACCGACGGCCGTCGTAGGGGCAATTGCGGGACCTGGAGTGGAAGCTGCTGACGTCCAGCACATGCTCACGGTCCAAATCCAGAATGGTAACATCCGCGGGACAGCCGGGGGACAGCGTCCCGTAAGGCAACTTGAGGACAGCTCGAGGCCCAACTGTAAACTTGGCGATGAAGTCGCTGAGCCCGAGGACGCCGCTGTGGTGAAGCTCCGTCAAGCAGATCGGCAGTGCTGCCTCCAGCCCGATGATACCGAAGGGCCCGCCTCTCAGGCCGCCGGCCTTCTCGTCGGCAGAGTGCGGGGCATGATCCGTGGCAAGGGCGCAGATCGTGCCATCCTGAAGGCCTCGGACGACAGCATCCCGATCTGCCGCCCGGCGGAGGGGTGGGTTCATCTTTGCATCGGCGCCGAAGTCCGCGCAAGCCAACTCGGTCAGGCATAGGTGATGCGGGGCGGCCTCGGCAGTCACCGGTATGCCGCAACTCTGAGCCCAACGGACAAGGTCAACTGCCCCCGCCGTGCTGATGTGCTGCATGTGAACGCCCCAGCCGGTCGCCTGGGCCAGGACGATGTCCCGGGCAACGATGAGATCTTCGGAGATGTGCGGCTGCCCGGCGACGCCGAGAGAGGCGGCTGTTGCCCCGGCGTTCATGACTCCTCGCCGTGAGACGCTTTCGTCCTCGCAGTGCTCGATGACCGGCAGTCCGGCATCCCTGGCTGCCTCGAGGGCGCTGAGCATGAGTCCGGCGCTCTGGAGACAGGAGCCATCATCGGTCAGCGCGATGGCCCCGGCCGCTTTGAGCCCCCCGGCGTCCGTCAGCTGAGCCCCAGCCCGGCCGACCGAGAGGGTTGCTGTCTGCAGCACACGGACCACGCCGCCGGTCCCAGCTCGCGACAGGATGTCCTCCAGTACGGCGGGACAGTCGACGGGAGGGGATGTGTTGGGCATGGCCACAACACAGGTGAAGCCACCGGCCGCGGCAGCGCGAGTCCCGGTCACCAGATCCTCCTTGTGGGTCTGCCCAGGATCGCGCAGGTGAACGTGAAGATCGATGAGTCCGGGAGTGATAGCCAACCCGTTCACATCGATGACGTCTGCCCCGGCGACAGAGTCCGCGGGGACGATAGTCCCGGCGTGGATCGCGACGTCCCGCTGAGTTTCGACGCCATTCGCGGGATCAATGACCAAGCCGCCGCTCAAGATATAGCTGGATTGCATGAACAGATCACTCCAGAGACTGTAGGTACTCGGTTCTCATGGCACTCGGGTGCCGGGTGTTCCACTATCTCTCACGGAACGGCGGCGCGCAAGGGCCGGTATGCGGCTCCCCGTGCCCCCCGGTCGCCGCTGGCCCTCCAAGACCTCCTCGGCACAGGGCAAACGCGACACCGGGGAACGACGTCGTTTTCTCCGGGCAGATGTCTGATCTGACTTGCAAAACAAGACAGGAGACGAATAGTTCGCAGTGACGCTTACGTGCTCCCAAAAACCACCCAGTGACGTGACATGGTGCGACCTTTTTCCCTTCTTGTCAAGCCGGCATCGGCTGACTGCAACCTCCGGTGTCAGTACTGCTTTTACCTGGACCACTGCTCCTTCTACCCCGGCGTCAAACGACACCGCATGTCCGAGGACGTGCTCCGGGAAATGGTCCGGACGTACATGCAGACTCCGCAACCGAGCTACCAGTTTGGCTGGCAGGGCGGCGAACCGACCCTCATGGGAGTGGATTTCTTCCGCAAAGTCGTCGAGTTCCAGCAGAAGTACGGCCGCGACGGAGCCGCAGTGGCCAATGGACTGCAAACAAACGGAACACTCATTGACGATGAGCTCGCCCAGCACCTCGCTCGTTACCATTTCCTGGTGGGCCTCAGTATCGACGGGCCGGCTGAAATCCACGACAAGTACCGGGAAACGGCGGCGGGAGGAGGATCGCACGCAGACGTCATGCGAGGGATGGCGTGCCTCAGGAAGCACCGTGTCGAGTTCAACACACTGACGCTGGTCAACGAAGCAAATGTGCAACGCCCGGCCGACGTCTACCGCTACCTGTGCGAGCTGGGATCACTGCACCACCAGTACATCTCATGTGTCGAGCCGGACGAACGCCGGGAGCTGCTGCCTTTCTCCGTCTCAGGGGACAACTGGGGCGAGTTCTTGTGTGAGATTTTTGACATATGGTATCCCAATGACACACGCCGCGTGTCCATTCGGCTGTTCGATGCGGTCCTCGCCCTGCTCGTCGATGGCGTGAGGAATATCTGTCCGTTCGGGGTCGACTGCCGACAGTATTTTGTGGTGGAACACAATGGAGACATCTTCCCTTGTGACTTCTTTGTTGAGAAGCGGCTGCGCCTCGGCAACCTCATGACCGATTCCTGGCACACCATGCAGGAGTCTCCCGTCTATCGAGACTTCGGCCAGCAGAAACGCGACTGGAACGAGGCATGTGACTCCTGCAAATACGCCTGGATCTGCTCAGGAGACTGCCTCAAGCACCGCCTCTGTACCGGGCACGGAGACCCCAAACGCCTGAGCACACTGTGCTCGGGCTGGAAGACGTTCTACGAGCACACGCTTCCCCGCTTCCGGAAGCTCGCGGAAGAAATCCAGGCTGAGCGTCGCCAGGCAGCGATGGGCATGCAAAGTACCTATGGACAGCCCCCGCCGGGACGAAATTCGCCCTGCCCCTGCGGGAGTGGAAAGAAGTACAAGAGGTGTTGCGGACGCGGATAGGGAAGGACGGGAAAGAGGGTGCCATTGGCTACAGGAACACCGGCTCTGAAGACCGACTGTGGACGTGGTGAACGACCGGGAAGCCGGGGCAGCAAGGCGACTGCCCTGCAACGCAGCAGGTATTCGGCCGGAACATGAAGAAACACGTCGCCACCAATCTAAGGCAGATCGCCCCCATCGCAGCGGCCTTCCTGGCCGTGACCGGAGCACTCAGCGTGTGCCTGCTGCTCGTCAGCCGCCAGCACCGCAGCGCGACCAGCCGCAGGAACCGGTATGACCGGATCATTGACGAAGCCGCGGACAGACACGGTGTTTCACCATTCCTCGTGAAGGCGGTCATCTACCGCGAGAGCTCATTCCAGCCATGGGTAACCGGGGACGCCAACGAAGTCGGCCTGATGCAGATCCGGAAAGAGACCGCGGTGGCCGATTGGGAACGAGTCACCGGCCAGCGGTGTCCATTTGATGGGCTGCTTTTCGACCCGAGACTGAACATTGAGATCGGCACATGGTACCTGGCACGAGCACTGAACCAGTGGCAGGGCTACCGGGACCGTGAGGTGCTGGCTCTGGCTCAATACAACGCCGGAAGGACAAACGCGAGGGAATGGGCCCCCAAGGACAAACGCGAGACCGTACGCCGAAGCAGCATTAGTTTTGACTCAACGCGGGAGTATATTTCCAAGGTCCTTGAGGCCAGGAAAATGTTCGAGAGAGAGTCGCTGAACGGTGAAAAGCACTGAACCAAGACATGTTTCTGCACTGCTTACTCTGCTGCAGGATGAAGACGTCAAGATTGCCTCATTGGCGATGGAGGAATTCCTGAAGCTTGGGCAGGCAATGGAAGAGACCATTGCCGAGCACCAGGAGTCGCAAGACCCGACGCTGCGCCAGCGCATCCACCAGCTGAGCAGTATCCTCGTCCGCCGACGCGCCCGGATGCAGTTCATCGAAGCCATGTCCCAGGAGCAGATTTCGCTTTGGGATGGGGCCTGCCAAATCAATGCCCTCTACGACCCCAAGAGCAATACGGCAGTCATCGCCAAGCTCATGGGTGAGGTGAACAAGACGTTGCGCAGTGAACCGGTTACCACGCCACGGGTGGCAGCCCTCATGCGTGAACAGGAGTTCGTCGTTCCAGACCAAGATGTGCTCGACGTGGATCTGTACCTGATCCAGCGGGTGCTGGAGACGCGCTACGGAAGCCCCGCTCTGCTCTGCCTTCTCGCCCAGCACGCCGCGGCAGGAATGGACTGGATGTTCACAATCGTGCTGCACGGAGGACGGTTCTGCCTGATCGATCGGAACAACCTGCTCCTCGACCCGACAGAGGGCTGGCACATCTCCAAGCTGAAGGCCGCGGACAGGATCCATCCATGCGCACGGCGTGATGTCCTGCTGGGAATACTGAGTCAGCTCTTCCTGGTGGCCTTGGTCAACGGACAGCTCCGCGACCTCTACCATTTCGGAGACCTGCTCACGGCCCTCAATCGGACGGGCCTCGACGTGCTCCCCTACCCCCTCGGCGACAACGACTGACTCGCCGCCTGCCCTTCCCTCAGCGGTTCGGCAGGGCACACCAGACTCAGAGCCTGGAACGTCTTCTTCCCAAGCCGCTGTTCAGAAGGTCACATGACTCAGAGCTTCTTGACCTGGTAAGGGTGGTCCTGCTTGAGGACAACCTCGATATTGAAGCGGACAGTCGCTTTGGGTTGACCGGAAGGGGTCCCGATCTTCTCCAGCTTGTCCAGCACGTCGAAGCCGGCGACAACCTTGCCGAAAACGGAGTGTTTGCCGTTGAGGTGCGGGGTGGCCGTGAAGCAGAGAAAGAACTGGCTCCCGTTTGTCCCCGGTCCGGAATTCGCCATCGACAGGATGCCCCGGCCGGTGTGTTTTAGGTCTCTGTGGAACTCATCGCCAAACGCATACCCCGGCCCCCCGGTTCCCGGTGGGTCTGACGCTCCCTGTTTGGAGTTTGGGCAGCCGCCCTGAGCCATGAAATCGGGGATCACACGATGGAAAGACATGCCCTTGTAGAAGCCGTCCTCAGCCAGCTGGATCATGTTAGCGGCAGTATTCGGGACTTTGTCCTCGAAGACCTCGACGAGCAAATCGCCCTTGCCGGTCGTGACGCGAACGACCGGATTGTTCGGGTTACTGAGCAAGGCCTTTATCTCCTCGGGAGTCGTGGGGAGCGGAACGGCGGGAGCAGAGGGCTCGGCCGGCTTGGCTGGAGCCGCCACGGGAGCCTGGCTGAAACGCTCGCCTTCAGCGCGTCTGCGTTTACCGGCTGAATACGAGACAAGCCCCACGAAGGCCAGGAGGGCCACACCAATCAACCCGTACATGATCATGGCTCGTCGTCTCCTATCCGCCTCTTCACGCTCCAGACGCTCACGATCGACCGGCTTCTTCCAACGGTCGACGGAATGGTTGTTGCTCTCTGCCATGACACGGACCTCGCTTGTGAATGGCCTGTACAGTACCCGAATCAGCAAAAGAACATAATCGTCCCGCACCTCTGTTCAACTGTCGGTTGCGCACTCGCGGTGGGACTCCATATTGTTGTCGCACAGTATGTCTCCGTAGCGAGATGGATACTGGGGTAGAAATGCGCAGAAGAAGCGGATAGGAAACGAACGACATGGCTCTGGATCAACAGATCATCGACGATATTCAGGACTTGGACTTCAGCGTTCAGTCAGTGGGCACGGCAAGCGTGGCATCCCCGCTTTCCGGAGTGCCCTTTGCCAGCGACAGCACCCGCATCTCCTATTTCACTGATGTTGATGCGGTCGAATCATTGGTTAAGGCGGGGAAGACGCTTCCCAGCTTCGTGGCGGCCGGGCCACGCGAGAAGATCTTCCACGATCCGGCCTGGACACGAGCCGCGATCGTGACATGTGGAGGACTGTGCCCGGGGATTAACGACGTCATCAAGGGGCTCGTCAATACTCTCTACCGGTACGGCGTACGGAACGTGTTCGGCGTTCGCTACGGGTTCCGCGGACTGATCCCGGCGTTTGGGCTTGAGCCCGTGAGGCTGGATCCCGATACGGTCGATCTGCTCCACGAAAACGGTGGTTCAGTGCTCGGGTCCTCCCGCGGAGAGCAGCCGACCGACGAGATTGTCCAGACCCTCGACCGGCTGAACATCAACGTTCTGTTCACGATCGGTGGAGACGGCACACAGCGCGGCGCTCGGGACATCGCGGATGCATTGACGGAAAAGCAGTGCCCTATCAGCGTCGTCGGCGTCCCAAAAACGATCGACAACGACCTCAACTTCATGGCCCGCACGTTCGGCTTCGAGACGGCAGTCTACGCTTCCGAACCAATCATCAGCTGCGCCCACGATGAGGCCAAGGGAGCCTACAACGGCATCGGTCTGGTGCACCTGATGGGGCGGGACTCCGGGTTCATCGCCGCCAATGCTTCCCTGGCCAACTCAGTGGTCAACTTCTGCCTGGTGCCTGAGGTGCCATTCCAACTGGGGGGGGCGCGCGGTCTGCTGTCAGCGCTCGAACGCCGGCTGGAGGAGAAACAGCATGCCGTGATCGTGGTCGCTGAAGGAGCAGGACAGGAGCTGTTTGAAGCCGATGCTGGGGCGGAGAAAGACGCCTCGGGGAACCTCCTGCACAATGACATCGGGCTGTTCCTCAAGGCTAAGATTAAGGAGCATCTGAAGAAACGTGGTGTCGAGCACTCGGTCAAATATTTCGACCCGAGCTACATCATCAGGAGCATCCCCGCGCGCGGTACAGATGCCGTCTTCTGCCTCCACCTCGCCCAGAATGCCGTGCATGCAGCTATGGCCGGGATGACCAACGTCGTCATCGGACACTGGCATGATCGCTTCACGTGTGTGCCCATTCGGCTGGCCACGCGCAGCCGTCGGAAGATCCAGCCCCATGGGCAGCTTTGGCAATCGGTCCTGAACGTGACCGCCCAGGGACAGTACCTGGATGGATGCAATTGCGGGGACAAGAGCTAACGCGCGCTGTCCTCAACCGCATGAATGCCGCAGCCCTCACCAGAAGTCGAAGCTGAAAGAACGAACGTGGACAAGCTCCTGAGAGACTGGCCCTACGACCCGGAGAACGCGATCCGAGTGTTGAACGAAGGTGAGGACTGTGAAGTCCTCCAAATCCGGATCGATCAAGGAGGCTTCCAGGGCATTCTCCAGATGGATCTTGATGGACGTCCCGATGGCGGCCGGCCGGATGATGCTGAGTTCTGCCTCGATTTCCAGAGAGCACGGCTGGCCAGCTACAAGGAAGAGAACGGCAGCGATGAAGGGTTCCTCCTGGATGGCGACACGTGCGCCGAGCTTTTCGACGAGGGCTTCCGGGTCTATCAACGCTATGTCTTCCTCCTGCAGTTGCAGGACTACCCCCGCGTTATTCGTGACACCATCCGAAACATGGAGCTCTTTCGGTTCGTGAACCGCTATGCGGAGGCAGAGGAGGATCGCCTAAACTTGGAGAAATGGTGGCCCTACATCATCCGCATTCACGCCGAAGCTCAGGCCCTCCAGGCCGTTGAGCAGAAGCACTACGATGCGGCTTTGGGCGTGGTGGAAGAAGCCCGGGCCGTGATCGAGAAGCTAAGCGATGTGAATGCCGAAGAGTTCTACTATGAGAAGGGACGTTCCATCCAGGAGTTGGCCAAGCTGGAAGAAGCCATCGCAGAGCGCAAGCCGCTCAGCTCTGAGGAGCGCCTCAGACGCGAACTCAAGAAAGCGGTGCGAGGCGAAGAATTTGAGCGTGCGGCAGTGCTGCGTGACCGTCTCAGAGCCCTCAGCCAGACTGAGGGATGACGCCAGACGCCGACGGGAAAGGGAGGGAACCAGTGTCCGGCGGGGGCCACGAACAGTCCGGGCGCCCGTTGTCCACTGACACCGTTCCCGGAGTCTCAGCTACAGCGCCTGTCAGCGGAAACGAATGACCTTCCGGGTAATCCACTCGGCCGCAAGAAGGGCGATGAGAAGGCCCCATATCCAGGGACGATCCCACAATGGGACACGGCTAAGCTGGAGGTGATCGGTCGCCTCCTCCTCTACCTGCAAGAGCTCTCGCAGTTCCTCCCGGGACGCCAAGACCTTTCCTCCGGTCGAAGCCGCGAGCTGTTCCAGCAGAGCCGAATCGGGGCTGACGTCCAGAAATTCCTTGGAAACGCGCGTCACCTCGACCGCGCACCGGGCGTCGAGGGGAGCAGCGTCGTCACCGCGATCGCCCGCGAAGACAATCTCCAGCGTTCCGGCATCGACAGACTTGGGAATGACGATGTCCCCTCTGAAGTCGCGTGTTTCCCGGCTGAGAGTCAGCCGCTGCGGAACGGCGTTGGGCAGTGCCAGGCAGGCCGTCACCGACAGTTCGGCCAGTTCGTCGACATCCACGTCCCTCAACAACACAGCGCGCAGCCTGATCACTTCTCCCGTCCGGTAGCGTGTGGACTCAGTGAATCCAGCCAGCGCCATACGGTGTCGCGAGAGGCTGTTCTCCCCCAGCCACGTGGCCACATTGGCCCAGAATGTTCGGTAGTAACGGTTGTCCATTTCCCCTTCTCCCCACTCCGTTTGGTAGCGATCTCCCCACCCACCGGCAGCGTCTGACGTGAACGCCATCGCACGCCCTCTCCCGTAGCTCTGCACGCTGACCACTGGCATCTCGCGCTCCGGGTGGACAATGAGAACTGTCGCTCCCGGTTTGGCTCGGTTGACGAGATTGGTTCCCATGAGCGGGGGGTGAGCGTCAAGTATGCGACGGTTGCGGTCAGGCTCGAAATCGATCTGAAGAATTGGATGCTCGCGAGCGGCGTCCGGTATGACCGGCTGGAACTCCTCCATGACATAGCCGTCGGCCAGGGTCTGCATATCCATTGGGATCATCTGTTCCCAGATGGTGCGATCCCACCCCCCAGCTCCGAACGCAGTGTACCCACCAATCATGCAAAACCCGCCGCCGCGCTGAGTCACGAGGTCGACCGTCCAGCGCAGCTGATCTTCCGTGAAGACGGAGCGGTTGATGTCACTACAGATGACGACATCGTAGCTGAGTAACTCGTCGCGGGACTCGGGGTATCCTCTGTCGCGGTCATCGAGGCGAAACAACTGTCCTCCCGCAGCCACTTGCTTATCGACGGTCAGGACGTCGACCTGGATGTGCCCCGTCTCGGCAAACGCCTCCCTGAAGTAGTCGTACTCCCATCTGCCCCAAGTCTCATCTTTGTGGTTGGATCCCTCCATGTAAAGGACCCGGGTCAACGGCTCACGAACGGACAGGTCGAAGGCAAACTGATTGTCCTGGACAGACAACTCTCCCTCTTGCGGCGAAATCTCGAGTGAGAACGATTCGTCTTCCCGGCCGGCCGAGAGGGTCAGCTCATGCTCATGAAGTCCCGGTTCGAGAGGAATCTTCCGGCGCTGCACGATCGTTCCCCCGGCCCGGCGCAACACCAGATCCCCCACAGCGTCCCGTAGGCCAACAATACGCAGCATGGCGCGCACACGAACACGACTTCCCCGCGGCACATGCGAGGGCACAAAGCAGTTCGCGATCGCGATGTTCTTCGGGGCACCGGTCTCCGGGAAGAGGATGGTGGAGACTGGCACACCGTGGCGGCGCGCCAACGCGATCGCATGCCCGAGGTCTTGACGGTCGTCGATCCTGCCATCGCTCAGCACGACCACCTCTGCCATCTCCCGCTCAAGGCCGGACACAAGCAGCTCATTCAGGCCGCGCGCCAGAGAGCTGTTGTCGCCCAGTCCAGCAGGAAGCAACCAGGGGTCCTCGGCCTCGTCCGCGGGGAATCGCAGGGCGTCCGAGAAAAACGCCACTTCGGTCTGCCGATCCGAGCCCTCCTCCATGGCTGCGGTCACCAGACGTCGAGCTTCCTCAAAGCGAGTTCGGCCGCGCCCGACGCCCATGCTGCCTGACGCGTCCACGAGAAAGCACACGGTACGCCGGCCCGGGGCTGCATCCGTGTCCTCCAGTCCAACAGGGGCGGCAAGAATGGCAAAGAGGATCAGCAGTACCAGCAGGCGCAGAACAAACAGTGCGCCGCGAACACGTCGTGATTTGACGCGGCGGCTGCCAAGAATGAGCCAAGCCGCCAAGAGGACGGCCACGGTGCACATGAAAGACTGCTCCCACACCCCAAATGGCAGGTCAAGCGTCATCGATCACTCCAAAAGAAAGCGAACCTCCGGTAGCCTGAGCCGGGAACGGTTTCCCCGGGGAAGGTGAGACACCAAGGCGAGATGAAAACACAGGGAAGTAACATGCATTTGGAGACAACCACCGACGGCGGATCCAGTACCCGAAGCGCTGGAAATAGGTGCAGCACAAAGAGCTGAGGGAGGTCGGCAAGGCAACGAACACACCTTTGTGCATAACTTTCCACTCCGACTCGCCTTGAAAAACGCGATGTGGCTATTTTTCGCCAAATTACATCATAACACACTTACACAGAATCCCTTACAACACAAACAGCAAACTAACAGCCGCGAGCACGCCCTGTTAATAACTTGTGGATAAACTGCAAACAACCTATGCAAAAACAAACTTCAAGCGTTCGACTGCGTTTTTTTTGAGGTCGACGAGCTTTTTTCCGTGAGCGCGAGGCAGAGCACCTCAAGCGCAAGTCGTTCATTGACCCCGGGGACAAGTGCGCGTACCCATTGGCTCACCTCGGCCAAAGCCTGTTCGGCTTCACCCCATTCAGGACGGATCAGCTCGCGGTCTCCACCAAGACCAGCGGCCTCCAAGATCTCAGGGTGAGGCAGAAGGTCGTGAGCTGCTCCAGCGGCAATAAGGGCTTGCTGCAGGAACCACGTCTGGATCGCATCGGCCACTTCGTGGCGAAGACGGACGTACTCGGCTTCCTGGCGTGCGACACGCTGCTCTTCCAGACGCTTCTTGAGAGCCTTGTCATCGGTGGCCACGGTGGCCCAACGTTCATCCGAGCTGTCGCCGACCTGCTCCTCGGCCAAGTTCCGGAGGTGGCCGAACAGCCGGTCCAGGTCAGCTGCCACAGCCAATCCCTGGGCCGCGCCAGCCCCTCGCCGTAGGCGCCCCAGCAGCTCAAACAGCCCAAGCGCCCGGACCATGTCATAGCTCCGTCGGTTCTGCAGAAGGGAAACGACCTGGCAGCGTGAGCGAATAGTCGGGAGAAGAGCCTTGGGTTGAGCAGTCAGGAGCATCAGTATCGTGCGCGGAGCTGGCTCCTCCAGCGTCTTCAGAAACGCATTCTGGGCCTCGTCTCCCATCCGGTCGGCTTCGACGATGATGCCCACCTTCATCCGATCTCGCGCGGCCGATAGGCCAAGCTGATGCTCAAGCCCACGAACGTCCCCAATAAGGATCTGTCTCGATTTGGACTGCGGGCGAAGCTCATGCTTGTCAGGATATGTCTTGGCCTTCAGCATGATACACGGAGGACAGCTTCCGCAGGCGTCGCCATCCGGGCCTGGAGCGAGACACGCGCAGACCTCGGCCCAAGCGCCGACAAAGCGCTCCAGGAAAGGGACGTCATCCCCAACAAACAAGTAAGCCTGGCCCACACGGTCTGTAAGCCTAGTCTGGCGCAGCCGCGCGCACAGGCGGGAGTAGCGTTCTTCAAATTCAACCAAGGACACGGTCAACAGTCTCCATAATGGCGGCGTGGACAACCGGAGCAGGCCCATCAGCACGCACCGTGCGGATCCGCTCGGGATGCTGACGGGAGAGCGCGAGAAATCCCGCACGGACGCGCTCATGGAAGGCCGTCGCTTCATTCTGAAAACGGTCCGCGGCCGCCGCCTCCCCATCCCGCCGTCTGACGCGCTCAAGCCCAAGCGGAGTCGGTACGTCGAGCAAGATCGTCAGATCGGGGGTGCACTCTGACGTGCAGAACGTGTGCATTGCCGCGATGAAGTCGAGGGCGAGCCCTCGGCCTTCGCCTTGATAGACGGTTGTCGAATCAATGAATCGATCGCACACGACGACACCACCGGCCCTGAGGTGCGGGAGAATCGTGTCCTTAACAAGCTGCGCTCGGCTGGCACCGAACAGGAGGAGCTCTGCCTCTGGACAGAGAGGCATGGCGTCATCGCGTAGGAGTAACAGCCCACGGATACGCTCCCCGAGGGCTGTCCCGCCGGGTTCACGAATCCGCAGCACATCATAGCCGCGACGCTCCAGCTGGTCCACGAGCATGCCCTGCTGCGTGGTCTTGCCCACGCCCTCAGCTCCCTCCAGCGTCACGAAGAAGCCGTTGGGTAATGTGGGCAATGCGGTCACGTGCTGCGCCTTGATGGTAGCGGCATCTCGGGAAGACACTCTGAACGGGCTGGATTGCGCGGCACAAGACCACGGCTAGGGCCTGCCGATGAAGCCGAGCAGTATACAGGGAAGGCCACGCAACCAGTGTGGACCATGTAGTATACTGCCCCCTGCGGCCATGGCCAAGAGTCGAAGCCCTCCCGCGAGGCCGTTTCGGTCTCCGTTCTGGAGCCGCGAGAAGGTGATCCGAACGATTCCTGTTCAAAGGAAGACACGATCCGGAACGTCCCACCCGGTATCCGAGAGAATCGGCGTGACGGGGTCGACCAAACGGCCCTGAACATCCCGCGCGTTCTGTCAGTGTCAGACAGCCAACGCCGGCCGCCCCCGGGGAAGGCGCTCGTGCTCCCCTCTCGCCGGTCGCGCTCTTCCCGCGAGAGGAAGGGCAATGCTCAGGGAGCAAATGGGGCCACCAAAAACGCCTCGCTTCCTTCGTAATTGAGGGACGACACGTCTATAGTTCAGCGGAGTTTCGGGACATCCTCTGTCAAGTCACAGGACGCCGCCAGGACGCGGTGACGCAGTTGGCTGACAGGTGAGATGGAGCATCAGGGCACCCCGGGAAATGGGCTTCTTTGGCACACTGATTTTTCTGGCAACTATCGTCGGCGTATGCTTCGCGGTTGGGCACTTTCTGCACCGGTACCGGGAGCTGGAGGCAGAACTGCTGCGAACCCGCCGTCAACGGTCAGAAGTCATCGATTTTCTGAACCACTTCTCCCGCAGCGTGGCAACCGTGGCCGAAATCGATCACGCGATGCAGCTCGTGGCCCATTACCTGGCAGACGTCTTAGGGGCGGAGTCCCTTGGCATCTACACCGTTGACCCCAATCCGGCCGATGCCGACGAGAAACGACTCCGTGGAGCCGCCGTTGCCGGGATGTTCCCACTGTTCCACGGCGAATCGGAGATCGTGCTCGCGAAGGTCAAGTACCGGCTCGAACACCTAAAGCATGAGTTCGTGACCTTCGGCGACGGCATCCTGGGACGAGTAGCAGCGACCGACAGCAGTGTCTTGGTCCGCGATGCCGCTACCTACGGCGTTCCCGAAGAGATCCCTCCGCGTGTACATACGTTGATGGCCGTCCCCATGCGCGTGGAGAACCAGCTTCATGGAGTCGTTTGCGCCGTCAACTGCCGGGAAGAGGCCCGGGTCTTCGAAGAAGAAGACCTGCAGATGCTGGAGACGCTCTCCTACCAGGCTGCACTGGCAAGCAATCTCGTCAACGTATACTCGGAGCGCAGCAAGCAGGAGCGCATCCTCCAAGAGCTTCACTTCGGCCGCGAAATCCAGCGGTCTCTGCTTCCCGCCCAAGTCCCGGAATGGGGCAGCTATGACTTCACTGCCTTCGGGAAACCCGCCCTTGAAGTGGCGGGCGACTACTACGATTTCGTCGAGATCGATGAGAACCGACTCATGATCGTGGTAGCTGACGCTACCGGCAAGGGCGTTCCGGCATGCATGCTCATGGCCATGTGTCGAAGCTTTGTGCGCTCCCTGGTCGAACGCTATGCCGGCCTGGAGCACTTCCTGAAAGAGCTCAATCTCAGACTGTTCCGGGGCACGGATGCGGCCAACTTCCTGACCATGGGCCTGGTTGTCATCGACAAAAAGACGCATGTGTGTGAGTACGGATGTGCAGGCCACCCGCCCTTACTCATCCGGACAGCTTTGGACAAAACACTGGAAATAAAGCCCGAGGGGCCGGCTCTGGGGCTGCTGCCTAATGAGTTCGGCGTTCACTTCGACACTCTGACCTTCCTGTTCAATCCGGGGACGTCTCTACTCTTGTTTACCGACGGCATCACCGAGGCACTGAACCGGGATGGAACTGAGTTCGGCCAGGAACGCCTGAAGGCGATCTGGGACGCCAGCGCAACCGCCGCCCCCGAAGAGATGTCACAGAACATCGTTGACGGAGTGAAGGATTTCGTCGGCGACACGCCGCAGAGCGACGACCAGACCATGGTCATCGTTTCTCTGGCCGCCGAGGAACCCACGGATGCTTGAGCGGGTCTCCTTGGAGTAGCCGCCTGGGTGGCTCAGACCGGCACGGACAGGGCGGATGGCTCATCTGGAACCGGAAGAGCGAGAGACACGACCAGGAAGCTGAGGGCAATGGGAAAGCAGTGACACTCACCCCACGGGAGCCGCGTTCGAGCGGAAACCGGTGGATAGCAGGAGAAACCGAAAATGGCCATCGAGTTGACCGAAGCATCGTTCGATGATGCAGTTAAGAGCGGGACCGTTCTGATCGATTTCTGGGCCCCGTGGTGCGGCCCGTGCCGGATGCAGGGACCGATTCTCGACGATGTCGCGGAGCAAGTGGGCGATGCTGCCACTGTAGCCAAAGTCAATGTGGACGAAGCTCCCGGTGTGGCCGCGAAATTTGGGGTCAGATCAATACCCACGCTCATCATCCTCAAGGATGGAGAAGTGGACAAACAGTTCGTGGGCGTCCAGCAGGCGTCCGTTCTCGTAGAAGCTCTGTCCTGACACCTCCCTGTCCTGTGCTTCATCCGATGCGGAGAGCAGACGCCGGTTGGGTTCCTGTGCGGACCCTATAAGCCCGCTCTCCGCACTCGTTCCGGGACAAGATTCCACTCCGGTCCGACGCCCCAGGAGGCAGACATACGTGCCAACGTCCCCGCGAAGGACACGCCCCTCTCTGATCGCCATTCTCCTGGGCGTGCTGGTTGTGCTGGCGCTGGGCATGCGGGCCGTGCGGCAGGGAATGGTCTCGACCCTCGCTGAGGGGCAGGGCATCTCAGGGCCGCACGTCTATGAGTTCCCCATCTTCGGGACCTACGGGCGCCTCTCGTTCTGGGGCCCTGAGGATCTGGCCGAAGAAACGACGGACGAAGTCGTCGAAAGACTCCAATCCATCCACGACATGTCGAACCTGTTCGCCGACGACAGTGAACTGTCGCGACTGAACGCAACGGCACGCGAGGAACCATTCGTGTGCAGCGACAGGCTTTGGGAGCTTCTCGGGGAGTGCCGACGAGCCCACCAGGAAACGGACGGAGCCTTCGATATCTCCGTAGGCCCGCTGATGAAGCTCTGGGGCTTCCACCGCAAACGGACCACCTTGCCAACTGAGGCCGAGATAGAAGCAGCCCGGGCCGCCGTGGGCCTGGAGAACGTCCTTTTCGGCGAATTGACCAAAACCGTCCTTTTCCGCCACCCTGACACCTACCTTGATCTGGGAGGAGTCGTGAAGGGATATGCACTCGACCAAGTGGCCGAAATCGCCAGGAAGCGAGGAATACGAACAGGGATGATCGATCTGGGTGGAAACATCTTCTGCTTGAATGAGCCTCCGCCCGGCAAGCATGCCTACAACATCGGCGTACGCAACCCGTTCGACAATGATGCATTGCTGGAAACGGTCGGGATAACCAACTGTGCGGTGGCCACGAGTGGGAACTACGAGCAATTTGTCGAAGTCGAAGGGAAACGCATCCATCACATCATCGACCCACGCACGGGGTATCCGGCCGAGGATGTCGCCGGAGTGACTGTGATCACCCCGCGAGGCATTGATTCCGATGTGTTCTCCACCGCGATCTTCGTTGAGGGTGAGAAACTCGTGCACCATCTGCGCTGCACGCGCCGACGAACGAGCGTCCTTCGTGTCCTGCTCGAGACAGATGGGCGCGAGTCCATCCGCAGGTATGGTTGGATCTGGGACTGATCGCCCCTTCGCCAGCGAAGACAACGAAACGCCGAGAACGACAAGGTCGATGGAAAGTAGACGCGGAATGAATAGGTCCGCCAGGTGCAACGTCAAATGGACAGAACCAGGCAAGCCGGCCCGGCAGCCTGCAGGATGCCAGTAGTGGAATCCGCACAGACGTGGTCACTGCCCAACAGGTCAGTGAGTCCGACACGGCCACACTGAACATCGCTCTCCATCTGCGCAGCAATGGGCACGGAATGGTGCTTGCCCCCGAAAACAGCAAGAATGACCTGGAGGCCGCACGCCAGGGCGACGTTGAGGCGTTCGCCAAGGTGTTCGAGTCGGTGAGGCCGATGATCCACCGTGTAGCATACCGGATGGTGGGAGCCAACGACTGCGACGATGTCGTCATGGATACCTACCTCAAAGCGTGGCGAGGTCTGGCGAGATTCCGCGGCGGAAGCTCAATCAGTACCTGGCTCTGTCGAATCACTCGGAACTGCGCCTTGGATGCCCTGCGCTCACGATCCCGGCAGCAGGAAAGATACGTTTCGTCTGAGTCGCCGGACATGACGCCCGTGGTGGAGAACCTGCCGGACCGCCACGAACCCTCTCCCGCTGCATCAGCCGCGGCAAGGGATTTGGGAAGACAGCTGAACGGCGCTTTGGCGAAACTGAGTGAAGAGCACCGGCGTGCCGTTCTGCTACGCGAGGTGGACGGGCTCAGCTACCGGGAACTGGCCGCCGCTGAGGGTGTGCAAGTCGGGACCATCATGTCGAGGCTGTTCTATGCTCGACGTCGCTTACGCAAGATTCTGGAGGCGAGTGACGAATGGTAAAAACAAAGTGGCACAACATACAGAAGACTCTCCGCGAGCAGGACGACGTTCCCGCGCCGCAGCAGGAGAGTGAGTTCTGGCGCGAATTCCGCATCCGTGCAGCCCAACCGGTGCAGGACGAGGAGTCTGGGCCGGCTTTGCCTTTCTGGCCGCGAGTGCAGCGCACGATCTGGGCAGCGGCGGCACTGGCCGTGATCGTGAGTGTCGTGGGACTCTCGTTGCGCAACACGACAACGCCCGGAAGTGACTCCCCTCTGATGTCTGAGGTGCAGGAAATCAACGTGACGGTCCCCTATAGTAGCATCATGGTGATGCGTGACGTGGAAACTGGCGCTACCATGGTCTGGGTGTCTGATCCCCAGGAAAGCCAGAATGGAAGTTAGGTCCATGATTTGGAGAAGCCGACAGGCCGTTCTCTCAGTAGCTGCCGTCGTCGTGGTGTGTGCCGCCTTGCCGACTTCAGCCCAGGTGAATCCTGCGGCCGTGAGTGTCCGTCTGATTGTGGCTGACAACAGCACTGAACGAACCCAGGCCGCGGGGGCGGAAGACGTGCTTCCGGGGCTCCAGAAAACGTACCGTTTTGCCTCCTACCGACTGCTCGCGAAGAAAAGCCTCCGGATCACACCTGGGGCCAAAGTGGCGCTACCGGAGGGTTTCATCATTCGCGTCTCCCGACTGGTGGGAGACGCGTTCTACGCGGACATCCAGTCCCGAGGCAAGGTTTTCATGCGTCCCCGTCTCAAACTGGTCCCCGGCCAGCCCATCAGCTTCGGTGGCTTTCCGGCCGGCAAAGGCGGCAGCTACATCATCGTCTTCTCGGTTCCCTGACTCGGCGACCTGTCACGCCTACGTCCCTTACCTTCCCTCCCCCTCCACACGCGCTATGCCCCTCTGCACTTCCTCTGCGTGTCCCGTGCTCCCGACATCGGGCGGCGCACACCCCGGGAAAGAGAGACTCCGCAACCACAATCCGTGCCTAGCGGTAGTTTACTGTGGATGCAGGAAGAGGGATCTGCAACCTTCTCTCATTCAAGTGGAAAGATCTACGCGTCGTTGTATTGCCCTCTTGTGGCATCGAAGCACGCGTAGGTGTAGCGTGCAGC
>Ga0209045_1000689_pt1 | contig 37237 bp, 21 predicted proteins | sample SaaInlLV_10m_DNA_4_FD_184664 | JGI IMG/M metagenome (GOLD analysis project Ga0209045, IMG submission 184664) | Marine microbial communities from expanding oxygen minimum zones in the Saanich Inlet - Saanich Inlet SI072_LV_200m_DNA (SPAdes) (version 2) | ecosystem: Environmental > Aquatic >...
AGTGAGTCGACTGGCGCCCCCCCGGACGCGAGTACCACGTTCACGCCAGAAACGGGCGACCGACAAGCTCAGCACAACGCCCACAAACGTGGCAACGGATGCTACTGCCAGCGTCTCCGGCGGCTGGCGCAGAAGTGTGGCGACCCACCCGCTCTGTGCGGCCTGCATTCGCTGCGAAGTATCCCACGCATAGTCCCAATGGGGGCCTCTGGGAATGTAGAATGGCAGCAAGAGCGGTGCCCATGTCGTGAAGCGTTTGACGGCTTCCGGGATGAATCCCGGCCCACCGTCGACCGGCCCGGCAAACCTGGTAATCTTCCCGTCCAGGCGCTCCAACCCGATGAAGCTGATATTCACAAGAGTGGCAACGCGCAGTCCCATATGGTCCAGCCAGATCAGGATCCGCAGGTAGTCGTAGCCCAGCATCCGGGTGAAGAGCTGGAGACTCCAGTTCTGGAAACCTTGCGGGCTCATGGTCATGCTGCTGTAGATACATGCGGCCGTGCGGATCGCGCCATCCTGATTGTACCAGGTTGGCGTCTCAGCCTGGCGCAGAAAGGTGAAGATCACCGGCGCCATCCACAGCCCCCATCGAAGCACTCTGATGGAGCCCTGACCTAGCTCAGCCAGACCTTCACGGCTGGCCAGTCGCCTGATGTGCGAGAAATCGCGCTCAAAAACCGCGTTGAGCAGTGACTTGTTCAGCGCGAAAAGCCAGGCTGCAACCCCCCAGCCGATGACACCCTTGAGCGCCTGGTTGAAGAGCAGTCTTGCGCCGCCCGTGTATGAACCGACCGCAATGCGCCCCCACTTGCTCAACAGGGGGTAACAATCATCCGGCCTGGCAGCGTGACCGAAGCTGGTGTAGTCGGTGAAGCGCTCGATGATGACCGGTACCTGCGAGGCATCCAGATAGAAACCCATCGCTGCCCCAACAAATCCGCCGAGCAGAGACTGGCAAGAGTAGACGCGCCAGGACTGACGTCCCTCGCCCCCCCATGCAGGAGAGATCACATCATGCAACAGCGTGACCCCAGCCAGTGCGCCGATGCCAACCAGAAGACCAAACAAAGCACGCTGGTCGGTGGGCAGGTCAACGAAGTGCATGTTCAGGCCCATGGATGCGGCCGCGCCTACAACCAACCCGCGAACGTACAGCAACGGTCTGTGATAGGACTGTCTGGCACGAGCGAAGAACGCGACACTACCGTCAAAGGTCTCGATGATCGTCTTCAGCAGCGGAAAGACCAGTGCACCCCCAAGCGCCATGGCCGGCAGCCGGCAGTTGAGGAACAAGCTCTGTGGCCACTCGAATCTCAGGATGAGCGACAGGATCTGCAGGATTGCCATCAGCACGCCGCTGTAGACCATCCCGTTCACCATGCCCTTCCTGGCATTCGCCAGAATGCGCCAGTGGTTTGGCTCCTCGTCTCGGAAAGCATCGAGGACCATCCCAGTCACAGCAAAGGTGACGGCCCAGAGCGCCCCCTGCGAGAGTACAGTCGTCGCAACGGCCAGCAACGGACGCACCAGCCAGGGCAGACTCGCCGCCCACTCGCCCGAGCCCAGATCAGCGATGAACGGGGCGACGACGACCGCTGCCGACATACGGAGAATGTGCTTCTGGGCTACCCAGTCATGCATGAAGTACTGCCGAGTGACCAGCGAGAATGCCTGCGACGCGAACTCGACAAAGACGAAAATCAGCACGACGGCACCGGCTGAATGGAGAAGCGTCGTCTGCCAGCCTTCCCTGACGGTGACGATTGTGCTGAACAGCGCCAGGTTCTGCAGAGCCAGGAGCAGACCAAATGCATACGGAACGGCGATCAGCAGCATCCCCCCAAAGAAACTGAGGTGCCTTCTCCTGACGTTCAGGCAATACGCATTGACGACATGGTAAAGGCTGATGAAAGTCGCGGCACCGAGACTGCTCACCTCGCCCAAATCCGACCACGTTTGCGGAGCCGACCATATGGGGATTGAGGTCGCAGAGACCGCCAGCAGACCCGGGAACAGCGTATCCCGGAAGGCTTCACCAACTGTCAACGCCTGACCGGTCAGGCCGCGTCTCATTGCGGCCGAGACAATGCCTCCCAGGATGATCACGATGAAACAGGTGCTGCCGACCTCAATGGCCGGAATGTCGCCGATGGAGTAGGTCAGGATCGCCATGGCAATGACGAGAAGTGCATTAAAGCCGATGAACAGATCGGCACGGATGCCGCTGCTTCTCTCGTGCTTGGGTTGAGAGGGCTTCGAAACTGCCCCCCACAGCCCCGCGAGGATAGCGGCAATCACGACCAGAATGCCGAGGACTTTGAGCCGTCCCGACCCAACCATGGCCAGGCTGGTCATCACCGGCAAGGCGCTGAACTCCGCGCAGAAATCAACATGACCGGCCACAGCTTTGGCGCCGGCGGCGTGGTGAACAAGCAGGACCATCTCCCGGAATTCGCCTATGGCTTCCCAATCCAGAATCTGTCGATTCAGTGCAAGCGTCGTCCCAACGCCGAGATGCAGAACCTGTTGTCCCGTGGTTCCCTTGAGCTCAACCGTAACATCGACGTCTTTGGCCTGTTCCGCGCTTCCGGCAATGGCGCTGACTGCGAGTGTGTCTGCGGTGTCAGCATTCACTTCAGCGGGGTAAGCTTTTGTCCAGATTCCACCGATTGCGCCAGGAGCGAGCGTGTAACTGAAACGCAATGCCTGCATCTTCCGTGTACTATCGATCACGGTACGTGATGCAGAGCCGACGGCACCATTGATGTGAAGCGGGCCCATCTCGCCGCAGTCAGCGAGGCTGATGCAACCACCGGGTGTGCTCTGAAACGCAGCAACGCCTCCCTCCGCAGCCAACGTCGTCGGCGTCAGCGAAGCAACGCACAAGAGCAGAACTGCGGCGATCATACATTGACGTGTGGGAATCACTATCTTACGGGCGCTTCTCAAAAGTGAATCTGGATTTTTCCCGGAAGAACTCCATGCCGAGCCCGGGATGAAGAGCGGCGGGTCCGAAGGGCAGACAGCCGAAGTCGGCACCCGCAAGGCGCCCAGGCCTCCAAGAAGGCCGTTTGGGCGAGAACCGTGGGAGAATCTCCCCAAATGGCAGTCTCATCCGGCTGTTCTGATCCTTGTACCGGAGGTAGAGGGCATTTGTGCAGAATACCCCCTTTTCGCAGAGGCTGTCGATATTCGGGGTGGTGACTTCTTTGCTGCCCGTGTAGCCGAGAGCGTTGTAGCACATGTCATCCGCCAGAATGACCACGAAGTTGGGGCGCCCTGCAGCATGAAGTGTGCTGGTCAGAAATATGATGACTGCAAGGGCGAGGGGCGACGTTGTTGTACTCATTCTCTGCTCTTCCGGCGTTGACTGAAAAGGTGCGAGAACCTACTTCTTGTTCCAGTCCTTCGGCGCCTCGGCCTCGGCTTCCTCAGGTGACCAGACGCCGTCCTTATTGTTGTCCTTCGCGTTGAAGAACCGGATTTCCTGGGCTTCGTTGTAGGGCTTCCCAGCCCTTTTTCTCTCGGCCTTAACCCACTGCAAGCGCTGCTCGAGCGGAATGCCTGGCTCCGATGGAACAGGTGCAGCGGATGATCGTCTGCGTATCTTGCGGTAGAAATGCCCCTTGTCAGGACGGGCATTGAATTCTGCTACGCTCAGATCGATGCGGCTGCGCTTGCGATTCCCGGCCCCGCCCCACCACTCATTGTCAGGCAGGGCACTGTCCCAGGCGTCGAACAGATCCTGCATGGCCTGCGCCTTCTCAGGCATGGCGGCGGCCAGATCATGGCGCTCGTGTGGGTCGTCGGCGAGATTGAAGAGGGTGATGTTGCGGGTGCTACCGGCGTCGTTCCACTGCAGTTTCCAGTCACCATAGCGGATGGCGTAATCGTTGTCGCGCCGCCAGTAGAGGGTCTCGTGCGGACGCCCCGGCTTGCCGTTCAGGTAGGGGAGCAGATCGACGCCATCGAGCGTCTGTTCGTTCGGTCTGCCTCCGGATGCCGCCAGTATGGTCGGCACGATGTCCAACGCACTCACGGGAAGCGCGTAGTGGCTGCCGGGTTTGATCTTCTCAGGCCAACTGATGCACAAAGGTACGCGGATTCCACCTTCGTACGTATCGCCCTTGAATCCCCGGAGGCCACCGGTCTTCGACATGGGGCCATCGCCCCAATCCTGGTCCGGTTTTTTCCTGCTGTGCGTGAGTCCCTGCCCGCGCGGGGTGCCGTTGTCGCTCATGAAGATGAGAATGGTGCTGTCCGCGACGCCTTTCTTCTTCAGCGCCTGCTGAACGCGCCCGATACCGTCGTCCATCGCCAGGATCATGGCGGCGAAGAAGTTGCGCTCGGCGTTGTCGCTGAGATCTTTGGTGCGCTCCAGGTAGCTGTCCGGCACTTGCCAGGGATGGTGGACGGCGTTGTAGGCCAGGTAGAGGAAGAACGGTTGCTCCCGATCCGCCGCTCGTTCGACGAAGGACGCCGCTTCATCGCTGAACAGGTCGGTGAGGTAGACGTTCTCGCGAGCGGGCAGGGGGGCGTCCCCCCGCCAGAGCGGCCACTGCCCTTTGTTCCTGCCGAACTCGCCATCCCAGCGGGTGTAGTCGTGGGAGCCGTTGATAAAGCCGAAGAACTCGTCGAAACCGCGCGCCAGTGGTCGCAGAGATCTGTCGGCCCCCAGGTGCCATTTGCCGATATGCCCGCTGTAGTAACCCCGTTCTTTGAGCATCTCGGAGAGCATTCGCCGACTTCTCGGCACGCCGGCCAGGGGGAACTTCATCTTGTCCGGAAAGCCGGCGATGTTCGGGTTCTCGCCGCAACCGAAGCGCTGCTGGTAGATTCCTGTCAGCAGACCACTGCGGCTCGGCCCGCAGACCGATGCCGTCACATAGGCCTGCGAGAACCACGTCCCCCCGGTTGCCAATCTGTCGATGTTTGGGGTCATGATGTCCTTGAAGCCGTGGTATCCGACATCCCCCCAGCCTTGGTCGTCGGAGTAGATGATGATGACGTTGGGCCGGGCGTCGGCACCAATGACAGAGAGACTGAGCAGCAATCCGGCGATGGTTGTTGTGATACTCTTCATGCTCGCGTTCCTCTGCAACTGGTCGGGGACGCCTGTCCAGTCCAGCTGGGCGTCATCAAACCGGCTCCGTGCACAGCCCCTACTGTCCAGCATAGGAACAGGGCGCACTTGAGGCGACGGAAGGCTGAAAGGCGGGGCCGATCTTGCCGGTTGATTGTCTTTGACACTGCTCTTTTCTCCGTCCGATCTCTTGCTTCTCTTGTAGCTGAAAGCGCTTGCAGTATTGTGAAGAAAATAGTCGTCGTCAAGGCATCTGTCAACCTCCTTTCTCAGAAGATGGCCGGGGACAGTCCAAGGGGACGTCGGTCACAACTCGCAGCGGGACCGCGCAAACGAACTCGTCGGAACGTCAGTTCCAACATGAAGCCCTATGCTCTGTTTCTCTCGAGGAGGCAACGCGGTTGTCAGGGCCAGACCTTAGCTGCTGATTCTGCTGCAAAAGCCCCTGTTTTCGGGGTGTGCGCAGCCTGGTTAGCTACCGTGACACTGAGGAAGAACATGGTACCCCGCGTATCCCTAAAGTCTATGGTCTAGGTGCGTGCCTCGGGTGCCCTGAGCCTTGGCGAGTTACCATTTCCCCCCACAGGGGGTAGCTTTGAGGTGCTCATCCACTATGGAGGACCTGATCATGCGTCTGGCCAAACTGCTTATCGTGACAGCCGCCGTCGTCCCCGTCGCCTACGCTGCCACTGTCCGCATCGTCCCCACGGAAGCCTACGGCGTTGACGACTACGTCCTGGAGAACGAGAGCCTGCGCGTCACCGTGACCCCACGTCGAGGCGCGCGGGTCACCGATATCCTTGACAAGCGCACTGGCCATCATGTCACTGGGGGCACCGGGAACTACGACGGCGTCGCCAAGGAACTTGTCCACGACGACCAGCTGCCTGGCGAACTCATGCAGGCAACCCATGCCATGGAACACTGCACCGACACAGAACCGGCCGCGGCGCAACTCGTTGCCCGTTACGCCGGACAGACATTGCGCACAAAGGGTGCCGAGTTCATCAAGACGTACCGACTCGTTGAAGGCGAACCGTTCCTGCGTGTGTCCTACCAAATCCGCACGCCAATGGTCGGCATCGACGACATCGCACTCCGGCTGCACCACACGTTCACCCCCGGCGGGAAGGCCGGCCCTGAAGGCGTCCGTCCGTTCATCCCCATTCCAGCCGGACCGCGGGCCGCCACCTGGAACAAGATCTATCCGCAGTACACGCACGGCTGGTCAGCAGCAGTTCGCTCCCAGACCAAAGACGGAATCGTCTGCCTTTTCGACATCGCCAAAGCCGGGCGCGGCTTCAACTGGGATGTTCCGTCCATCGAGTGGTTCTACCGCCCAGTGACACTCAAGCCCGGACTCGTGTGGGCAGACGAAGTCCTGGTCGTCCCAACCCGCGGTCTGGCCGCCATTGACTACGCCGACGCGCGTGGCGTGTACCAGGCAGAGATCACTGCGGAGAACGTGACTGTCACCGTCTATCCGCTCGCCACTGGGGAGCTTCACGTGCAGCCGACGCTTGTCGCTCCCGATGGGGAAAGTGTTGCGTTGCCGTCAAAGGCTGCGATGCTCAAGATCGGTGCCCCCCTGCGTTTGGTCTGGAAGCTCGACGCGGCAGTCCCGGCGGGGAACGCGACACTGCGCGTCACACTGAAAAGTGACGAACTGGAAGTGTCCTTCCGCGCAAACCCCGCCGGCGTGTCCCCCTTTTCCGTGCCCCCCCCTCAGCCCGGCCCCGTTCCTCTCGGAACAGAACCCGTTCAGCGCATCCGCATTGCCCGCCCGCTGGACGGCCCCGAGATCCACGGGGGACAGCCAGTCAAGAGCGATGACTCGGGCTGGACCGCGGTCGAATCAGCCAGACGCCCGAAGAAGATGGCGGACACAACCGAGCTTCATATCCGCCGCATCAGCCTCGACACCGGGAGAGCGCAATACACAGCCATGTACCAGCGTGCCCGCAAAGACGGCAAGACATCGTGGGCACCACACAACGAAGGGCTGAGCGGGTTGGGTCTATCAGACCCGACCTCAGCAAACTTCTACGGCGGCGGCTTTTTCGGGATGGAGATCAACGGATTCAGACTACGTTCGGCCCAGCCCGAAATGGCGCTCGTCCGCGGCTCGGGGAAAGCTGCTATTGATGCGCGCTGGGACATACCGACGGCCACCGTGACACTGCGCCTGACCGCCCTCGGCGACGATGGTGCCTTGTACGGCCAGATCGATCTCGCGCCGAAAACGACGATCAACCATGTAGATCTGAAGTTCCTTGCCTTCCCAGGCGGGTTCCACGGGGAACGCGACCGCCGCTTCCATACCGCGACCAACGAGTACGGCCACGACACGGAAGTGACACTCGCTCCGGACGCAGGGTGGTTGCTGCTCACGGACCACAAACTCGATCCCGGCACCGGCGCCGTCGCCCTGGCATTCCTGCCCGAACAGATCCAGGAAACCAAGGTCGCCGCGACCAGCAACTACGGCGTGAACGTCACCGTGTCATGCAAACCCGCGACACGACGCCTGCAGTTCGTTCTGTGGAGCATGTACCAGACCCCAAACGCCCGGGCCCTCGAACGCATCCGTGCAGAATACGCTCCTGCCATTGAGCGCCTGCGCGCCGGACCACGGCTCTTCACTGTCGGCAACACGGTCGCCGAACCGACACCAAAGCCGCCCGGAACCAATCTTCGGGTGCTGGAGCTCGCGACCTTTGCCCACGGCGAATCTCGCTGGGATCACTGGCAGTTCGACGAGTTCGAACGCAGCGAGTACCTCTTCACGAACAAATATGGACGGCCAACACGGTACGAGGAGTTCCTGCGCCGGATGGTCGAATCCTCACGGTACGCATTCCGCGCGAACATGCAGTTCGAGTACTTCCTCCGCGACCGCAAGGACATCCAGGTCAAGACTGGTTATGTGAACGCCTTCGCCGACGAACTGGCACGGCTCTACGACTATGACGTGGTCGTGGTCAACGATTTTCCGCTCGAGTTGCTCGATCCCTATGTTCGCGAGCTGGAGGAGTACGTCCGCAGCGGCCGTGCTCTCATCTTCCTCGGCGGCTACGGCGCCTATGGCGGCATGGGTAAGGGGTACGGCTCCTGGAAGGACTGTGCCGCAACAAGCCTCCTGCCCGTGACCATCGAGCGCACGCCCGACTTTGTCCAACAGACTGACTACAAGAAGGGATTGCCGGGACCGTGGGGGCCGGGACGTACGCGGACCTGCGTCTTCCCTGACTACCGCCACACTGTTGGGAATGGGTTCCAGCGGTTCGGGCCGGTCCTGCCCATCACGTCCACACTCGACTGGATAGGACGCGGAGCCCAAGTGACGCCCGCCGACGAAGCACACCCCGCATTCGCCGGTATCCCTCTGGGACAACTCGCACCAGACTACCATCGTGTCAGCATTAGAGGCGAAGCCGAAACACTCGCCCGAATCGGGCGTGACCCTGCTGTTGCGGCCATCCAGCTTGGCAAAGGCAAGATTGTGGCCCTCATGTTCAGTGATGCCCGACGGTTTTGGCTGTGGCCGCACACTACGCAGTTCTACTCACAGCTAACCGATTGGGCAGCTGGGCGCTCGGAAGGGGCGCGCGTCAGTCGGATTAGCATTGGCGACTGGGGCCGCGCGGTCGGCGTGGAACTCACGAACCCAACCGACACACCGATCACAGGCGAATTGAGCGTCTCCGAAACCGGCGCAGGACTCCGCCGAGCTGTGCGCCATCAGCGGCACGTCAGAGTCGAAGCGCATTCAAGTCGACGCGTCCATCTGGACTTCAGCGACGCCCCCCTCTTCGCCCCGGGAAGCGTGCACGTTGCGGCCACCTGGGCTGGACACACCAACCGATCTACGTTCCTCAACCCCACTTCCGGGGCAGGACCGCGGATCGCGATTGACGCCGAGCACAAACGCCATGTCCTGCGCCGCGAGGCCATGGCCCCACGCATCACAGTCCAGGGCACCCCACCTGCGGGAAGCATCGTCATCGCCGAGCTGGTCGACCGTACCGGCGAAGTCGTGCGACGTTCGCAGATGCCTGTTCCCGTAGACAACCCCGAAGGTATTCGCCTGCCCTTACCGGCAGAACGCCTGGCGTTCGGCGTCTACGGCTACCGCGTCGCGCTGCGCGACAAGAAGAACACCGAGTACGCGTCGGCGGCCGTCACGGTCAATGTCTGCAGACTCGTCATCCCCGAGTACCCGATCTTCTGGTACGGATACGGGGCTCACAATGATGGCGACCTCGACTGCTACACAACCTTGGGTCTGTTCGAGCGACTCAATGAACAGGGCAACGCTGTGTTCGGCGTACGTGGCTGGGGTAGGCACAATGTCGAAGAGATCTGCGACCGCGCCCTCGGCCTGGGCATCCCGCTGATCAGCTATTGCTTCTACTCCCCCGCCGTACGCGGCGACGACCCAAAGTACCCTCTATCCCCTCATCACCCCTCGCGACTGGCAGCATTGCGGCAGAAAGGTCTGGAACAGGCGGGGTTCGCGAAACACCCGGCAGTGCACTGGTTCTACATTGATGATGAGGGAACCGGTTTCAGTGAGACCGACTATGACAAGGCTGAGTTCAAAAAACAGACCGGCCAAACCTGGCCGACCAAGTTCAACGCCGTCAGCGATCACTACAACGTCGCGAAGTTCCATCTGCATGGTGGCAACAACGTGTGGAAATCGGCCTTCGACGGATTGCGTGAAGCGCTACCAGACCGCACCCACTTCTTCCTGCAGACGGTCGGCAATGTCGCCGCCAATGGCGGCTGGATCTGGGACAACTTCCGCGACAGCGACATCAACTGCATTGACCTGTATCCCCCCGCACCTTCAGACGTCGGCCAGTGCTGCTTCTACTACAACGCCATGCGCTGCCTGGGTTACCGCAACGGACATCCGGGTTGGATCATGCTGGGTGAGTACCGGGAGACTTTCGAGATGATGCGCGGTCAGTGGTGGCTCGCCTTGGGAAGCGGCCTGGAATCACATTCATGGTACGGCGCGAACTATGGGGGTGGCCCGCACGGCATCGGTACGGACCGAATCAACCGAATTGCGCCCTACGACCGTCGCGCCATGCGCTACGGGGCTCTGCTCGCCCGTTGGGACAAGCCGCGCAGCAAGATCGCCATGTACTGGTCCCTGGCAAGCTGCGCGCGCCGCGGCGAGGAAGAAGGACGGAAAGCCATCCGGGTTCACGGCCAAGCCGTCGGCAAAGCCTGCGAAGCAACAGCCCTCGACTTCTACCGTCACGACGTCTATCCCGATGTGCTGACGGAAGCCGAAATACTGCGGGACGAGCACCTGCGCTACGACGCGATCGTTCTCGCAGGAGTGACCTGGGACACCCAGCCGGTCGTGGACAAGCTGACCCAGTTCGCCCGAACACGGCCGCTGCAGCTCACCCAAAGCTCCACGATCTCCATCCCCGGTGCCGTGCCGTACGCCCCGGACGTGCTGGCGCAAGAAGCCCTGCCCGGAGTACGCACCGCCGACCCCGCTGTCTTTGCGGAGCCACTGGAAGCCGGCGGACAGCGGTACCTGATCGTCTACAATCATCAGGACAAACGCGCCGATGCCGACGTCCTGGTTCCTGCGGGCTGGGGTGCTGTCGTGTACGATGTATTTGCACACCGTAGGCTCACAGCCACGCCGGGCAACGAGGGCATGAACTGCCTGAAGATGCCCCTCGATGGCTTCGACGGCGTGCTTCTCGCGTTCTTCGCTGCAGAACCACCCATGGTTCGAGCACACGCGGAAGGTGGGCGCTGTGGCCAGGACATCGACGTGGCCCTGCAGGCCGGCCCGGTGAGCACAGAAGGCGTGGTGCCTGTGACCGTGAACGTAACCGATCCGGACGGGCGCGACACAGCCTACGGCGGCCCCGCCGCGGTCATCGGCGGCAGCAGTCCGTACGTGATCAAGACAGGCGTGAATGACACGCCCGGAAAGTGGACTGTCAACGTCAAGGACTTGGTGACCGGCAAGACCGCAACCACGGCATTCCGCTTGAGCGCCGCCAAGTGACTCAGAAAGAACCGTTCCTCGACGACGTGAAGAGGACGCGTTCCACAGATATAGAGAACCCCAAAAAGGGAATTGTTGCAGATGGGCGACGAGAATGTTGGGACGCTACGGCTGCATATCGTGGGAACCGGCTGTAACGCGCCCTCGGGGCATGCCTATGGCAGTGCCTTTCTGCTCGAGGTCAGCGATACGTTCCTGTTGTTCGACTGCGGTCCGGCGACCAGTTACAAGTTGGCATCGATGGGGCTGGACCTGAGGCGCGTCCACCACGTTTTCTTCACCCACCACCACTACGACCACACCGCCGACTTTCCCTGTTTTGCGTTGACGCGATGGGACAAGAGCAAGGGGGACCAACGCGCGTTGTCGGTGTACGGCCCCCCGCCCACCCCGGATTTCGTCGCGGCGCTTTTTGGTCCATCCGGTGCCTTCTCTGCCGACTTGCACGCGCGGATCACGAGCCCCGCCTCGTTAGGGTACTATCAGCTGGCTGGCGGTTCCCTGCCTCGGCCGGAGCCGGTCTTCGATGTCACCGAGGCCGTCACGGGGACGATTGCCAAGACTGCGACTTGGTCCGTCTCCTGCGCGACTGTCCGGCACGTCGACCCCGTGGACGGCGAGCCGTTGTTGACCTCCCTGGCCTACCGTGTCGAGACGGAGTTGGGCAGCATCGTCTTCGCGGGGGACTGCGACGATTGCCCTGAGCTCCGACGTCTTGCCGATGGCGTGGATACGTTGGTGCTCAAACCCCGCGCGACATTGACGTTGCCCTTCGTTGACAACGGCCAGCCCGATATCAGCGGCATCGGCAGATCCCTGGTGACGGGTTCCGGCAAGACGCTGGAGCAGGACGGCCTGTTGCTGCAGGAATGTGCGCCGAAACGCGTGGTGTTCTCGCACCTGGGGCCAGCGCTCTTCAGCCAGTCCGGTGTTCGCGAGCGGGTGTTGGCGACAATCGGTCGGTCCTACGAGGGTCTGATGCTGATGCCCGACGAGTTGACGAGTCTCGACCTTGAGGACAAGGACGGGCAGCGCGCGCGTACTGCCCGACGGTAGTAGTGCGTCGGCAGGGCTCTCCAGATGGCCGGATGGAGCGGACAGTGGCAGGGCTGCCAGGTCGGCATTGGCTTCCCCAGTCCTTTGCATCCTCTTCCCTTTGCCATACTTTCCTTGCCGTGGTCGAGAGAGGATTCCCTATCTGCTGTCAGGGGTGAGACTATGAGAAGAACCATCGCGATGCTCTGTTTCGCTGTTTTCGTCGTGTCCGTCGGGGCTGCCGATCCGCCCCTGGCCGTCGCAGAAGGGCCCTACCTTTTCGGTCAAGGGGGGAAGGACAAGCAGCAACTCTCCGTGGATGCCACGCGCCCGACCGTTCTGCACTGGGCTCGACCCGGCCAGGCTATCGGTTGGTTGCCGGGGCAGGACGGGGAGGCAGAGAAAGACGCCAAGCCGAAGGTTCAATGGCGCGTCGAGGGACAGGGAGCGCTTCCCGCCCCCCGAGACGCAGCCAGCTGGGGTAAGTGGCATTTCTGCTCCCCCTCGGAAGTCCTTGACGAGGGCGACTACACGCTCAGCGTCACGCTCGGGACCGGGGCCGACCTGGTCACGTCCCGCCCCTACTACATCACCGTGAAGTTCCCGCCAGTCATTGAGACCTCCTACCACGAGGGTCGTGAGGAGTTCCTCGGGCGCCTCGCACGCAGGGGGCGAACCGCGTTTGCGCCGAACAAGGCCACCGACCCGGTCGTGGACGCACCGCAAGTGACCGGCTGTGACAATCCTGCTATGTTCGACGCTGACGGCACCATGTACATCATCCTTGGTGACCCGAACATTTACCCGCCACCCAACACGGAGGCGAAGAAGAGCCTGTCCGGGGCTCTGGCATTCACAGACCAAATCGTACCAGAGAAGGGGCTGGATCTGGCACACGGCCGACACTGGGTCGTCGACCCGGCCACGGGCGTTGCCAAGTCGATCATTGATCGGCTCAAGGGTGTGTCGCGGGTCAACAACACCGGCGGGGCGGTTCTGCCGCACGGCGACGGAAAGCGACTCTGGTTTGCCGCATACGACTACGGCGGCCCGGGCAAGCAACCGAGCTACCTGAGGTACCTGCGCGTCGCGATCTGCTACACCGACGACATGTTCCAGACCCCCGCTGTTCGCCTCGACGACCTTGTGGTCTGGGAGAAGGACGATCCGAACAACGGTCCAATCGAACCACATCCTTATCTTGGCTACAGCATGCGCGTCTTCAAGAAGCACCTTTACATGATGATCCCCCGGCGGAAGGGCTCGCCGGCGCTGATCCGGTGCCAACTTGATGAACTGGATTCCTGCTCGCTTGCCCAGTGGCACTACCTGGTGTCGGTCGACGACGACGGCCGGGCGACTTGGTCAGAGGCCGGCATCGAGAAGGCGCAGATTTCCCTCGAGGATTTCCCCACGGTCGATTTTGGGGAGCGTCCCCCCGCGATCGTCTGCTCGGTCATTTGGAACCCGTACATGCAGCGCTGGATCGCCATCAACGCCCTCAACCTGAGCGTCTGGGCGGCCAAGCACTTCTGGGGTCCTTACCGGAACCTGGAGCACCCGCGGCGCTTCAAGATCACGCAGTTCAAAGGCGGCTATGCGCCGTTCACGCACGATCTGATGCTCGGCAACAACGGCGAGTGGGTCTACTACGCCAAAGCCCGGACCTGGATTGGGGTGGGGCGCTACGGGACGTTCAATCAGCGCCTGCACATGCGTGACAAGCTCAAGCTCAAGTTGTCACAGAAGTGCGGCGTGGCCGGCGACACGATCAGCATCACGTGCACCAACGCGAGCGGTTTGGCGTCGCCCGCTCCCGACAGTGTGTCCGTGACCGTGGACGGCAACCGCGCGGCGTTCACGAGCCGGGCAGGCGACGCCTACACCTTCACGTACCAGGTGACAGGTAGAGAAAACGGTGGCCGGGCGGGCGCGGTTGACGTGGCGGCGGTCATGGAGATACCCTGGAGCGAGACCACGACATACCGGATCACGCGTGACGTTGCTTTGGTGGTAAACCAGACCAACGACGTCACGTGCCGAATTACGTCACACCGGGACGGGGCCAAAGCCTCGGGCACGGTGTTCCTCGAAGCGGATGCACGCTACGGCAGTGCCCCGGAGGACTTGGGACCCGGGCGTCCGGAAGTGCGTGTGATCAAGACGGAACTCCGCCACGTGGCGGCTGGCGCGGAGACCGTCGAAGACGTGGACGTGTCGCCACCGTACCGGCTCAAACTCGACACGACGCGGTACGCGAACGGGCCGCAGACGTTCAGAATCGTTGCCTACGACACGCTCGACCGCCGGGGCGTTGCCGCCGTCGCGTTGGAAGTGCGAAATCGGCCTCAGCGTGAGGTCGCCGGCAATCTGGTCGCGGATGGGACTATGGAAGAGGCTGATACCGGTGCCTGGACGCCGGGGAAGGGGGGCACGATCAGCAAGATTGCCGGTGAACGGCACCGATCGGGGACGCGCTCATTGCTGCTGCGGTCGGACACGCCCGCCACGCCGGTCGGCGCCACACACAAGGTGACCGGACTCACTGGCGGCGAGAAACTGCGTTTCAGCGCCTGGTCGCGACTGAGCAGCAACTACACGGGTACCGTTTCCTGGCGGGTCACCGCCCAGAATGGAACGGCTCTGCTGGCGCGCCGCATTGACTCCTGCGGTTACTTCAGACGTACCATGGGCGAGTTCGAGAACCCACAGGGCAGCACCACAATAACGATTCTGTGCTCGATCCGCGACACGGGGAAGGATTCCACGACTGCCGGCGTTCCACCCTCGAGCGTGGAAGCGGTCATCGACGACGTCGTTTTGCGCCCGGCGTCCTTCCCGACCGTCGAGAAGCCGGTGAACGTGCGCGCCGCTGCTGCCGCTTCCGGCAAGACGGTCACGGTCACGTGGGACGCGGCGCCGGATGTGAACGTCCAGTACTATCATGTCTACAGAGAGGGCGAGAAGATCGGGGACGTAGCATCACATGGCCGGTCCTACACCGACACGCAATCTCGCGGTCAGGCCTCCGCTGCTCGCTATGCCGTTGCGGCCGTCGACGAGATGGGCACTGAAGGGGAGGCCGTGCAGGCAACCTTGGTAGGTGGCCGCGCCAAGTGACGGGCGACCGATCCATGCCACAATCGAGCATCATCTCTCAGTCGGCAACGGCCGTCGGCATCACCGGTTCGTCGGCCGGGGCGATGACAACGATTTCGTGGGAGTAATCGCGTTTGCGTTTGCCCCGGTTCTCACTGTTCCACCAGTCCCGCCCAACCTTGTTGATGTAGCCAGTGGCGAACTTCTCCTTCCGCTTCCCCTCGAAATCGCTGAAGTCGAAGCTCTCGGGCAACGGCATGTCGGCTTCGGAATCACGGACAACAGTGACCCGGAACCCGTCCCTCAATTCTTCGGGTGTCCAGTAGCCGGTCTCGCCCCACATCTCACCCGGGCGGTTGATTTCGAGCCTCTTCCCGAGCATCCACAGGCGGAAACCGGCATCACTGCGCAGTCCCAGGGCCTCAGTGTCGATCGACAGCCGCGTCTCAATCGGGACGTCCTCCGAGTAGAGCGCGACCATGGCCCAGTCGCCCTTCCTCAGGCTGGTGACGATTCCGCAAACGTCGTCTTTGAGCAGGATCTCCGGATGGCTGAGTTGGCGGACCAAGGCCGAGAGCAGCTGCGTGAGCGGCAGGTTCGTGTTTGTCTCCAGCTCAGTACCAGCGTCGAAGTGCAGCCCGATGACCGTTCCTTCCCCATGGCGTTTTGCGGTGATCGCAGGCGTGCCGTCGGCAAAGGCCGCCATCACCTCGACACCGTTACCGAGAGTGATCGAACGCCGTGGCGTACCGGCCGGAATGTCCACGGTGATGTCTGCATACGTTAACGTCGTACTCGCGGCCTGTTCTGCGCCGTACGTGACCCCCACCGTCTCCGCCGTCCGTGTTTGCTCCCGGGTGAGATCTCGCCTGGCCGTGGACCAGTCGCTATTGACCGAGATGATGACCCCGCCGTTCTCGACGGTGGTCTTCAGATGAGCGTAAACAGTGTCAGGAATACCACGGACAGCGAAGGGCGGGGCGATAAACGCTCGATAGCGCGAGTGCTGCTCGACGGCTTGTGTAAACACCATTTCGGCATCCTGGGTGCGCTGCAGCGCGGCCAGGAGCGCCCGGTCGGAACGGACCTGATCCCGGGCATCTGCCAGGAGCATCTGGACCGAGTTCTGGTTGTGGAGGAGCGCGACCCGTGCCAGCACCTGCGCGTCTGCCCATTGCCGTCCGACATGGATATGCCGCCCCAGTTCGCGTGCCAGGTGCAGGTTGTTTCCGTACATGATCGGGCGCCACAGTTGGTTGAAGGTGAAGAAGATCCCGCCCGGGCCTCCGTGTGTGCAATGCGTGTTGTAGTAGCCCCAGGAGTTGCCCACGTGCGACCAGCGCAGGATCTGGGGATACGAACTCAGCGCGTTTTCACTCGCCCCGGTGATGGCAAAATCCGGTTTGAGCCGGAGCAGCTCTACGCCGTCGATGCCCCAAAGCCAACCGCTGGAGTAGTGCGATGTTGCAGCGGGGAGGCCCAGCCCGATCTTCATCCCCGCGCCGTGAACGTAGCCGATCAGGTCACGGTAGAAGTCAGTGACCACCTTCTGCTTGAACAAGATGTAGCGACTGCGCCACACATCCCCCGGCTCCTTCCAGTCTCGCACCTGGGAAAAACGCCTGGTCACCTCTCCGGTCGGCTCTTCCCCGAACTCCTCGCGGCAAAAGGCGGCGAACAGCTCGAAATCATCTCCATGGTAGTCGGCATAGGTGAACCAGATTTCGTCATACGTCCCCAAGCCCATGAAGTTGCCCATGGGTTTGTATTTGGCCGCGTACTCGTCGATGAAACGGTGGACGCGCTCACGATACGCCGGGCTGAGCAGGTCCTCGCATAGGTCTCTGCGCCCGTACTTGTAGAGTTCCCCCCGCGCGTTCTTGGCACAGTACTTGGAGGCCACGTCCTCTTTTGTGGTGTCACGGAAGCAGGAATGCCACGCAGCCCAAACGTTGAGCCCCTCGGCCGTGGCAGCGCGAATCAGTTCGGCAAGGGGGTCGAAGCCGGAGACTCGAATTGCGCTGTCCGGCACGTCGGTGGGACGGTTGACCCGGTGGCCGCTGACGTCGGTCCAGTACATGATGTCAGTCACTCCAAGCCACTTCAGGTAGCAGACATCCATGCGCTGCCGGTTCCGGTAGAACGCGAGTTCCCGTTCGTTGGCCACGGTGCGCATGTCATAGCCCCGCCAGGTCATGTTGTCGTAGGTGATGAAAAAGCGCCCGCCCAGCTCATTGACGGGCCGCGCAGGGAGGTAGTTCCCGGTCAGCATCTCGGTGCCGAACCAGTCCGCGCTGGGCAACAGGTTCTCGAGGTCTGCCAGTTTGAGTTCCTTCTCCACCCGGTTCCTGGATGCCGCGATCCGGCCGGCATCGAGAGTCGTGGCGCGCCCGGCCGCCGCCCACATCAACGAGTTGACCAGAAGCCGAAGCTCGGCACCCTCCGGCTTGGCCTCGCCTTGCGCGAAGGACACTGGGTCATACCTGTAGCCCGGCAGTCCCCCGTTGAACACGACTCGTCCGGCATCGACGCCCCCGGCGATCGTCACTGGTGCAGCTTCCGCATCGACGATGATCACAGAGCCCTGCGGCCCGGGCGTGAGATGGAGGTGATCGTTGTAGGCGTGCCGGAAACGCTCCGGCAGCCCGGCGGCGATCGGGTGAGACGAGTCCTGCACCACCAGCGCGGTGTCTTCTCGTCGGTCGACAACTTTGACAGCAATCTCCGGGAACAGCGTGGTCGGCTTGCGCCGGCCGCAGGAATGATGGTTGAACACCACTCCGCCACCACAGGCGAGGTAGATCTTCAGGGCTTTGACCTGAGCCGGCTGATCGATGGATGTGGCGCCGATCGTGATCGCATCAAACGCCACGATAGTCTCCACGTCTAGTGTCTTGAAGACGTCAGCGCTGAGTTCCGGTTCGGCGCTGAGCGCCTGCTGCACTGCCTTCGCGCCCAGGCCGCCAGCGAATACGCCGACCTTCACTGGGGCTGCCGACACCGATACGGCGATGGTCAGTATACCAAGGGCAGTGTGAGCAACTCTCCGTTTCATCGCGATCCTCTCGGCTTTGAACGAACGGCGGGGGATGACCGGGCAGTCCTCCGCCTTGCTCCCGGCACGCCTGACCCCGAGTCGTTGGGGAACCTGACTCGTCAGGGGCTCGGAATCGCTCGCAGCGTTATCGGGGAAGGCATGACTCAGGGCACTCTAAGCCAGCAGCCCGCAAACGCAAAACGCAGGAGCGCGCCCACCTGCCTCGCTTTCAGATTGACCTCCAACAGGTCCATAGTCGGTCACCTATGGATGCGTCTGGTGCTCAGGATCGCGTGAATGAGCCTATGGAGCAGGAGATGACCGAGGGGGGTATAGTGTGGCCGAAACGTGCAGAGATTCTCTATGGAGCAGGCATGTATACTGTTCTGACAACCTGCCCTGACTATGGCAGCCGCAATGCCGGAGACCGTCTCATTGAAGTCCGTCTGAAGGACATTCTGGAGCGGGAGAAGGGGGACGGGGATTTCGTGACTATCTTTCGGGAGGAACCGCTGGACCAGCGGCTGGATGAGATCAACGCTTCCCGCGCAGTTCTCCTGCCGGGCTTCGCCATCCGTGACCTCCCCATCTATCCGAAGGCGTATCGGCTGGCAGATGACCTGAACCGCATCCGGGTGCCCATGATTCCCGTCGGAGCCAATTGGAACACGTACCCGGGCGATGCGCAAAGCAGGCGTGAACTAACCTACTCGGAGGCAAGCACCAGTTTCCTGCAGCGCATCGCGGGACAGGTCGAGCAGTTCTCCTGCCGTGAGCCCTTCGTGTGTGAAATACTGCACCGGCACGGAGTGACGAACACCGTCCTGACCGGTGACCCGGCACTGTTCTGCCTGCAGAGGATCGGGACCGGAATGAAGCGCCCGACACGCGTTGACAGGCTTGTTTTTAGCCCTCCTCTCAGTCCCTTCTACGCAAAGCAGGCTACTGATGTGATGGCAATGCTCGCCCAACGTTTCCCTGCCGCCAGACGTTTCTGTGCCTTCCATCTGTTGGACGCGGACACCGGCAACTCAGAACGAAGCGAGAACAGCGCGGCGATGTCGCCGGAGGTCGCGGAGAAGAACCGGCGCATCCGTGACTGTGCGAGCGAACTGGGATACGAGATACTCAGTCTGGCCAGCAACTTCGAGGGAATGTTGGTCTATGATGATTGTGATCTGCACGTAGGCTACGAATGCCACGCACACCTCTATTTCCTCAGTGTTCGCATCCCCAGTGTACTGATCGCTGAAGACGCACGAGGGGTCGGTTTCAACGAACTGATCGGGATTGGTGGATTCAATGGTTTCGGGCGCGAGAAGGTCGCTCGCAACGTGTTTCAGAAGCCACACACCTCCGGCTATTGCACGACTCAAGAGGAACTGGCGTTGGCACCACCGCGAACGGGTCTCCACACGGTCATACGCGAGTTCCTGGACCGCGAGTGTGAGAGGGAGTTTGGCGGGTATGCCGACGTGGCATCCCTGATTGACTCACTATATGAATCTGCGATGGTGCCCTTCATACAGGGGATCCCATAGAGGAACGTGTCATGGCCCCGGTGGGAACCGCAATAAGGAGATGCGACAGTGAATCAGGAACGGAATGCGACAATCCTGTCCTCGCAGACCATCTGCACGCAGGCCGGACGTTACATCGGCTGGCCCACGATTGGGAAAATGCCTGACGGCACGCTTCTTGCCGTTTTCTCCGGCGACCGTGACGCTCACGTCGATCCCTTTGGGAAGACCATGTTCGTGCGTTCAACGGACAATGGACAGACATGGAGTGAACCTGAGTTGATCAACGATACCCCGCTTGATGACCGCGATGCGGGGATCTGCGTGTGTCGCGATGGAACTGTGGTGGTGAGCTGGTTCACCTCGCACTACACCGACGAAACGTACCTGGCTATGTGCCGGACGGAGGAAGAGAAGGTACGTCGCCAAGCCTACCTGCGTGACGTCAATCCGGCCGACATACGACAATGGGCCGGGGAGTCGCTTGAGAACGGACGCTATAGACTTGGACATTGGGTCCGACGTTCGACTGACGGAGCACGCACGTGGGAAGCCCCCGTTCGCGTGCCGCCCACGGCACCCCACGGGCCGGTTGAACTGTCCGACGGGCGTCTGCTCTTTGTAGGAATCGAGACCAACCAGGGACGACTTGAGCGGCAGGGACACCTGTTGAGTGCCGAATCCCGTGACCAGGGGAAGACCTGGGCAACCATAGGTCGGATCAGGATGTTTCCAGACTATCCCGGAGATGCGCCCAACGGCTACGCCTACTTCTGCGAGCCACACGTTGTTGAGGTCGCTCCCGGCAGATTGCTGGCGATGGCTCGCTATGAAGAGCGGCCGGGCGCACCCGGCCGTGGTCGGCTTTGGCAGTTCGCCTCGGACGATGGTGGGCATACCTGGACCGACCCGCGGGAAACTCAGATCCTCGGCAAACCCCCGCATCTGATCGCTCTTCGTGACGGACGGTTGCTGGTCACCTACGGGTATCGCTACAACCCGTTCGGGCAACGGGCGTGCATGTCCATGGATGGAGGCAAGACCTGGGCCTACGACAGGGAGATCATCCTGCGCGACGATGCTCCGAGCGGCGACCTGGGATACCCGGCGTCCGTGGAGCTGGATGACGGCACAATCCTGACCGTGTATTACCAGCAGGAACGTGCCGGCGAGAAGACCTGTCTCATGACAACGCGCTGGCAGCCCGAAGTCTAGTGGCCGGTCTTCTCCACAACGTCGCCTTCTCGGGGCAACGAGTACAGGTGGGGTGGCGAGCATTGGCGCGAGAACAGGCTTCCGGAAGTGTATTTTGCCTCCCCTGTACGCACACACGGTCGCATCGCTGGAGCCACAGAGCCCGCTCGTGCCAGGAGTGGCTTGCCCTCCCATCCTCTTCTCGTCAGTTCGCTCAATCCAGTATCCACCGCCTCACCAGCTCCCGCAGATGCGCCAATTCCTGCTGTGCCTCGTGATCGTCATCGAGCCTGTTCTCAACCATCAGCCGAAACCCGGTCTGGCGCGAAGCGCGGTGTGCGTCGCACCGGAACGTGTTGTAGAGCCCTCGAGCCGTACGCTGCACGATCTGCGGGTCGACTGAGTTCAGGTTGGCAGCAAGATCCGGCAAGCGCGTTGCGAATCCGCGGAAGAGGTCACGGGCTTCCTGCTCCCAGAACCGCCGGTGCTCAACCGGGCCCGCAACGATACCTGCAGTTCGAGTCAGGTACTCGTCACAGGCCTCGCGCGCTGAGTCGGACAGCAATTCCAGCGTCAGGTCTCGCGCCTGCCTGAACGGATGCAACTGAAGCTTCGCCCGGTGCTCCGAGAACGTGAGTTCCACAGCAGTCACGGCATACCAGCCGGTCTCTATCTCGACGATTTTGTCGTATTCTTTGTCCTCGGGTCCGAACAGAAAATTGCCGGTACAGAAACAGATCGGCGTCCCCTCGAACACCTCGGTGCACTGCGGGATGTGGGCGTGGTGCGCGATGACCGCATCGGCGCCGGCCGCAGCCATCTGTCGACAGAACGAGACCGTGACGGGCGATGGAACCGGCTGGTACTCGTTGCCGACGTGCAGCACGACTATGACGAGATCGAACTCGCCGCGAGCCTGCTGGATTCGGTGCTCGGGCCAGAACGGGTCGAGGCGTGCCGCGCCGGGCCCGTTCTCCTGTGCCTGTGCAAATTCTCCTTCGCCGAAGTTGAACACGGCGATCCTGTGGCCTTTGAGTGTGAATGAGGCCGGTCCGCACGCATCCTCGTGCGTCAGGCCCGCGCCGCAGTGTGGCAGCCCGGCATCGTCGAGCGCCTGCAGTGTTTCGCGAAGTCCCCGCACGCCATGGTCCATTATGTGGTTGTTGCACAACGTGAACCCATCAAAGCCGAGCTGCTTGAGGGGGAGCGCGACGTCAGGGCTGGCTCTGAAATGGGGACCGCACTTGGCGATGGGGCTCTCCCGTCGGCAGAGGGGCAGTTCCAGATTCCCGATGACCAGATCCGCAGCCCGGAACAGCGGCGCGACCGGAGCAATGAAGCTCTGGCCCCGGCCCGCGAGCAGCTCTTCCTCCAGAACTCCGTACGTGCAAATGTCCCCGGTCACGACGATGCTGATGCGTTCTTGTTCCATAGGGAGCTCACCATGTTCACCGTTTTGCAGAGCATCCGTTATCGGCCTCTGCCGGCTACCTTGGGGTGATGTTCAACTGGTCACGACTCTCCCAGGACCCGTCATCGGTGATGGTGATTTTGGCGGGGTAGAGCAGGCCCCAGTCGCGACGGCGAAGGTACGAGTCGAGCAGTGTCACCAGACTGGGCTGGACCGGACCGCGGAAGCGTTCCCGACCGCGGACGAGCACGCGCACGTCATCCAGATCGACCATCTCCGGTCGTAGCCAAAGCGTCAGCCCGGTGACGTTGCGGGGAAGGATCTCGATGGCCTTGTCCTCCCGAATCCGGGCCTCGACGACTCCGCCGGGGACGTTCTTGCGTTTGAGACTGAACGTGACGTTGTTCCAGTCGTCCTCGACCTCGTCGCGGCACTCGGACATGACGACCATGTCGAACACGATCGATTCAGAACCAACCCCTTCGATGGTGACCCAACGGGCGTGGGGCGCCTCAGGGATACTGTGGAAGTCGGTAACATTCTCGTGGGCGGCCAGGGGCACTTTGTGACGGCGCCAATCACTCCAGGGGCTGAGCCCACGGGGACTGACCGCGACGACGTGCGGGAAGCATGGGTCGCGGCGGCGGTCGCGGCTCCACTGAAGCCACTCGCGCACGACCCAGATGGCATCGCCGAGGTGATGACTGCCGAGGTGTTCGCGGTAGACGAAGTCGACCCCCGCCTGCTCGAGGCGCTCCCTGGCGAGACGAGCAAAGGCGACATCCGTGCCGTGCCGGCGCCGAAACAGGATCGCATCATTCACCCCCTGATTGATCCACAGAGTTGTGCCCAGCAGAGAACGCCAGCAACCAAAGTCCCAATGCCCGGCCGAGGCCAGGATCGTGGAGAACCGGTCCGCGAAGCGATGGGCCATGTGGTAGGCCCCCATGCCCCCCATGGAATGCCCACCGAGGATGACGTTGTCGGGGTCAAGGTTGTAGGCGTGTTCGAGCTCTTCGATCACGTCGGCGAGGTACTGGTCGGCCTCGGGCAGCTGCCAGCGTGCCCATGAGCGTTGGCTGGGCGGCGCACTCGGGTAGCAGACGACACGGCCGCATTCCTCTACCTCGCTGTTGAGCCAGGGATTGTGCTCGTGCTGGTGCTTGCCGATATCGCCTCCCCCCTGGCCGCCGCCGTGTAACCAGATCAGCAGACCGTGGGCAGTAGCGGGATCGTAGTCAGGCGGGACGAAGAGTGTGATCGGTTGCTCTGGATACCGGCCCGCAAGGCGCGGGCTGCGGAACGGCTGGCTCAAGAGCCAACCGGTCTCAACGGGAGCTGTCGGCTGGGGGCGGAGAGCTTGGACGATCTCGTCAAAATCGCCCTTGAACGCCTCGAGTTCAGGCCTCAGGCCGGCCCGCTCGATCTCCGTGGCCGCAGCCAGATAAGCCCGGGCAGCCTTCACGATGCTCTGTGCCATGGTCTATTCCTTCCTGCGTGCTTGTCCACGCCGCTCCCAAGTTTCTTGACAACGTTAGGTGTCAGGCGACGAAGATACGAGTGGGGTAGGCACTTCAGTCTGTCTCCGGCCCGGATCGCTCACACGATGATCCTGCATTAGTCCTCCTCGTATTCCGTGGCCTCGGCCCCTTCCTCTACTTGGACGGCATCGATGTAGAAGGTGAAGTCCTTCTTTGTGTCCCACGGCCAGATCTGGAGGAGCTGTTTGCCCTTGCGGCTCTTCGTCGGAGTAACCGCAAACGAGTAGCGCTTCCACTCCTCGGTCAGGTCGCACTCTCCGAATCCCCCACCCCAGTACAGCCGAACTTTGACTCCCGGCGTGTCGGACCGCAGCCAGGCGCTGATGGTGTACTCTTTCCCGGGAGGCGCGTTCAGGCCGGTCGAGACGAGATAGGTCATGAACCGGTGGTCCTTGACCACTCGCAGGCACTGCTTGCCGTGGAACGGGTCCTTGTCGCTTAGGCCACACGCCTGCGGGGAAGGGATCATGTGGATTCTGAACGTGTCCCCGAACCAGTGGTCCGGCCAGCCTTCCATCCGGGCCTCTTCAAAGCTGGGATTGAGCATGAGATTCTTGCTCGGGGTCGGCGTCTCATGCACCTTCCCCACGGCAGCGACCGCTTCGCCGGATAGTGTGAGGTGAATGCGGACCGGTCCGTCCTCCGGCATCGACGTGCGCCGCATGCTGTAGGCGCGTACCCCCATGGGTCCAAGGGTGTCCGAGAAGGCGCCCTCGTTCACGGTGTAGGACGAGGAACCCCCGACGATGGCCTTGACCTTCGACCTGCGGGTGAGACACGAAAGCGCGAAGGAAACCGAGACTTGCTGGCGATTCGGGTTGACCGCCAGCAACACCGGCTTGCCTTCCGGATCCGTCCGCAAGGAGACCCGCACCAGCGGGTACTCAGGATCCTCGGCCTTGCCTTGCTGTCCGACACCGCCCAGCCCGAAGGTGAAGCACGCGGTCTCCGGACTCCAGGTCACTTCCTGCTCCGGCTCGCGTGTCAGCAGGGCAGGGGCAAGGCGATGCACCCCGGCGGAAATCTCTTTCTGCGTAGCCACGCTCTTCTCGTGCCGCCAGGGCTGAACGAAGTAGATGATGGATCGCGCGCCGTGAACCAACGCGAGGTAGGTCTGAGCTTTCTGTTCCTCCGGGGTCATGAATCCGCCACCGGAGTAGCCCGTTCCCCACAGGTCAAGCTGCGGCAAGGCCATGGTCGGCAGGTGGAGCTTGCGACTGTAGGAATCGAGCGCGCCCCAGTACCCGGACATACGCGCCAGGTCACTCGACCTCTTCATGACATACCAGTAGTTGTGCGCGCCCAACAGGTCCGTGATTCTGCCGGGCCAGGCCACCTGTGATTCGTGCACGTAGCGGGTCAACGACATGTACACGGGCCGATACGGGTCAGCCGCGCGAACGGCGTCATACAGACCGCGCAAAGCCTTGTCTATCTTCAGTCCTGGCTGCGGTTCGTCAAAGTGGTAGTAACCGATGACAGCCGGGTGCGACCGCGTGAGGTCCAGGTTCGGCCCCATCGCGGAAACGGCCTTGAGTGCGTTGGGCACAAACTCCGGATTGCTGTAGGAGAGCTGTCGTCTCTCCGCTCCCTTGTTTTCGTACACCTTGCCGATGATCACATGCATACCGTATTCACGTATCAGGTCATACATCTGCCGCCGGACCTCGAGCGGGTTCTTTTCCCCGGCGTAGCGGCGCCACCCCAACTGAACATTGAAACCCGCCTCACGGCATCGCTCCAGGTCGGCCCGGTAGAACTCCTCTGTTGCTCCTGCAATCGGGCCTCCGACGCCTCCTCCTACGCCGCCCAGAGGAAAGAACGGCTCACCATCCAGAAGCAGGCAGCGGTTGTACTGATCGATCTTGACCTCGTGGATCCCTTCGGGAGCAGGCACTCGCTTGACCAACTCAAGCGTCACGGCTCCGAGTTCCTGCTTTGCCTCGGTCATCATCTTCACTCGCACCGGGTAGGAACCCGGGGCAAGATCCCTGATCGGCAGACTCACGGTCACGACTGAGCCGGCCACTGGTACGACGTCAGACCCCAGGACTTTGCCCGAGTCGTCACTCAATTCAGCCACCACCTCAAACCTGGCGGCGGACCACGCCGCCCGGTCCAGGAGGATCTCGGCATACAGCCGCGCTTCCCGCTCAGAGGTGTAGTAGTTTCGTCCCACGTACGCATCGACCGGCAGCAAGCGATCCATGCCGACTGCCGCCGTCTCCTGGAGGACCATGCCCGTTCCCTGTTCACGCATGACCACCCGGGCATCACGCGGGCCCGGAGTGGATACAGGAAGCCGCACCGTGACGACCTTCTCCTCGCGCGCGTTGAGCTCCACGGTCACGGCCTTTTCTCTGGGCTTACCTGCACGCGGTACGTCCGTGACCACGAGCTCAACGCTGCCGGGCTGACGAGCCTTGTTCCGAAGGGGCACGCTGAGCCCGTACACATACGTCCCGTCTTCGATTGTGAACGGTGTGGCGGTAGCGATACCGAGCATGGGGCCAAACACACGCTTGACCTTGAATCCTGTCAGTCCCCGTATCGGCAGGAACGCAGCCGGATCATGGAATCCCTTAGGAGCTGGCGACATCGCCGCCAAAGTCGTCCATTCGACCGGACTTGTCGCATACCGCGACCGGCAGACATTGATCCGCCACGGTGCCTTGCCGGCACGGTCGTGTAGCACGCCAAGGGGCAGGGCCAGCTCCGCAGACCAGCCCGTGGCCGAGTCAAGATGAGGATCCGTTCGCGCCGCGCTGCGCCAGGACATGTCCCAGGACCGGGTGCGTTCCTTCCCCTTGCACCACTGGTCGCGTTGCACGTTGTTGGCGGTCAACGTCAGGTGTGCATATTCCTTGCCGTCGTGGCCCGGATCGAGAAAGACTTCAACGCAGTCGTCCCCGGCCCCAGCATCACGCACCGTGCCGACCCGCTTCATGCCGATGCAGGACGGCTCGTCACACCGGAGCGCCATGTACAGCCAAGCGTCGTCGCGACATACCCACACCGTGGTCTGTGCGCCCACCTGCCGCTCCGTGCCGAGCAACGTGAACCCAGTAACCGTCGTGGCACCGGCCCAAGCTGCATCGGTCAGCTCAGCATCAATCCGCGGCGCCTCAGCGCAGACAGGCGCCGTCAATTCCCTCGTTTGGGCAAAGACTGTCCCAATCATCCCGAACAAGATCGCCAACATCCATCGCTGCGATGAGGGGCGCGAGCTCTGGAGCGCCCCTCTCGACCGACTGGTCATCCAACCATTTCTGCCGGAATGTGTTTCACCACTCGCTTCGCTAGAGAACTCGGAGACACCGAGCACGACAGCCGGAGGAGGTCGTCGGATTCCGCATCCGGCTTGCAGCCGAACGCGAACTCCGCCAATGTTCTTCCTCTTTGGAGGGCACGGAGCAACAAGGCTTCTCTCTCGTGCTCTCCAAACCAAGAGCGATGGGGCGAATTCGTGCTGCCGTTTCGGCGGCGGCGCGTATACGCCACATCTCCATGGTTCTCTCCCCTCCGTGCCTCCGTGTCTCCCGTGGTTCAATTTCGGGTTCCCGTGCCGGTCTGTTTCATCTGGACAACGCATCGTCCTCTCCTCCGAGCTCGCCGTGCCCTGATCTTGGCTCAGATTTCTTGCCTCCATCCCAGCCGCCGCTATCTTCTTCCCGTCGCCGGAAAGGAAAGTCCTGTCCTTTATCCTTACCCTTTCTCCCCGTCGCCGGAAAGGGAATTCCTGTCCTTTTTCCATCATTAGACGTTGAGTGATGTCTGCACCACGCCACAAACTGACTGTAACAGCATTCGCGATCGTGTCTGTCGCTGTGACCGTCCGGTCGGCCGAACTGGTGGCCATTCCCTTTGAGCAGTTGCTCGACCGCCCGTTTGTCCGGGTCGAGGGCGCACCAAACTGCCACGGCCCCACCGGTTCCTGGCGCCGGGAAGCCGTTGCCGGGGCGAGCGGAGGCGCCGCCATCCGCTACACCGCACAAGGCGGCGCCTGGTCCATTCAATGGTGGCCAACAGCACAGTCGTTGGCCACCGACATTACTTACACGTTCTACGCTCGAATTCGCATCGATAGGAACGCTGATGTCAATCAGGACCAGGACGTATTCGGAGGCGGCCTGTACAAATGGTACAGCGGACGTGAGACGCTGTTCTACAGGCCGCGGTTGACGGCGCGTCAGCTGCCTAACCGCGAGTGGGCCCTGGTACGCATCGGCACGTTCCACGTTACTCGAGCCGCAGATTGGTACCTGTTCTGTGGTCTCGTCAGCGGGAAGAAGCAGAACGCGGTGTCGACCATGTGGTTCGACGCGTTCATCGCTGTCCCGGAAGTCACCGCAGCAACCAAACCGGCATTGCAGGCGCATGCGGACAGATACGCAAGTTGGGACGCCTGGTGCCACGACCTGCAGACCCGCGTGAACGCAAGCGCCCCCAGCTATAACCCGCGCCTGACTCAGGAGTTCGCCTATGGTGCGTATGTGCCGTACGAAAAGGTGCTGCAGATGTCGCAGTTCTTTGGCGAGACCCCAAACGAGCGCTGGCGGCGCCTGGTCGAGTGGATGGTGCGCCACTACATGGACACAGCGATTGTGACCAACATCCCGGCCAAGCCGGACACCATGGCGGCGGTGGTCAAGGCAGCAGGCGAAAGCGGGTTGCGCCTGGCGCCGATCCTACGCGTGCCGGCGGAAGCCAATGACCCGGCGGAAACGCGCCGACGACTCACGCCGTTCCTCGAGCAGTTCAAGGAGGATCCCAACGTTCTGACCTGGTACTTGTTCGACGAACCAAACCCGTCCTTCTTCCCCTCACTGATGGACGGCAAGCTGTATGTGGACAAGGTCACACCGCAACAGTCAGGCTTTTTCATTCTGAACCATACCCAAGCCATTGAGGCATTCGGTCGACACATGCCCGTACTCGTCGTTGACCGCTACGAGATCAGCGACAAGTCGCGAAATCCCTGGAGCGTTCTGGACTGGGTGACGTACAGCCGTGAAACGTCCGGACGCCCGGTCTGGATGATGTTCCAGGCTGTCGGCAAGTACGGAAATGGGAGCGGACACCGCTGTCCCACGGAAGCCGAGTTCCGACTAATGCATTACCTCACCCTCGCCGGTGGCGGCAGTGGCATCGTGCCGTATCTGCTGACGTCGCTACCCATTTACGTGCGTGAAGGACAGGCAACCGCGCATGATGCAGACTTCTACATGGAGGAGTTCGAGTTCACCCACCCACTCCTGGGACGCTTGGCCCTGGAACTAGGCCGGGAGCTCACTCCTGTCGGCCGTGTCATGATCGACGCCAAGCCCGTGCCGACAGCCCCTCTGGCGACCCCCTCCCGCTCCCTGAAAATTGCGGACGGCAGGACCGTTCCTGCCATAGCCGTGCAGCAACTCGACAAAGACAACGCCTCGTTTTTCGTGGTCTACAATCAGGATACTGCTGCTGCCGCAACCGGCCGAATTCCATTCCCCCTCCAGGCTCAGAAACGTGAGCTCTACGACCTCGGCCAATTGACACAACTCAAACTCGAGAGTGACTCGCTCAGCGTGGACCTTCCCCCCGGGCACGGGCGTGTCCTGGCAGCCCTTCAACCAGCGCAATGGCCGGACCTGCATGAGCGATTGCTCGCGGCACGGATAGATAAGGAAACCGCGATCACGGCACTGGACCTGACCCAAGCCCGACGTTGCGGACTCCGCATTGAGCCTGCCGCAGCAGCCCTGGGCGAGGCACAGCACGCCCAAGCCGGGACCAACCAGCGTCAGCAGGCACTGGACCGCTGCCGCTTGCTACTCAAGACAGCTTGGCTCGAGGCGGACGGACAGGCGCGAGTGCTCCGGGATGCTGAGCACTGTAGAGCGCAACTGGGACAGATGAGTCACCATTGCTCACACGATCCGAGCCTCAAGAACATGAAGGCGCGCCAGAACGCCGCCGCAGAAATGAAGGCCTTGGGAACTCGTTTTCTGCGGGCCTACAACGCGTTCCGTGCCGGCCAATGGCAGTCTGCCGCAAAGCCGCTGGCTAACCTCGCAGCAGAGCTGCAGACCAGAACGGATCCGAGCCGCTGACATGGAGGCCGTTCGGCAGGAGGCTCCCACAGCACGTGCTACTTCGATATTGACTGCCTTCGGCCGGACCATCTGGGGTGCTACGGATACGATCGGCCGACGTCGCCGACAATTGACCGGATCGCCTCAGAGGGTCTCCGCTTCGAGAACTACTACTGCGCCAGCTCGCCATGCCTGCCGTCCCGCACCTGTACATCAGAACACACGATCGATGGAAATATGACAACTGGGCGGATGAAGAGCTCTACGACATGACCAATGACGCGTATGAAGCCAGGGACCTTGTTGCGGATCGTCCGGACATTGCTGCTCACTGTCGGCAACTGATGGATGAATGGGTGTCTGAGCAGATGAAGAAACCGAATTGGAGTACAGATCCGCTCAACGAGGTCTTGCGAGAAAGAGGGATTAAGAAGGGACACCTTGTTGCCAGGAATTGAGCAGCGCCGATCGGGTGTCCGGATGTCATCTGTCGATCTTCTGCGGTTGAATTGCCGGTTTCGTTGAACGCCGGGCGAGAACCGGGGAATAGTAGATATGCCAAGGCCGACACCAAACGACACCGCCGCTCTGGTTCAGCAGGCGCAGCAGGGCAACTCCCGCGCGTTCGAGGAACTCGTGCAGCAGCTCGGTGATCGTTTGTGGCGTAGTGCACTGGTGATGTGCCGAGACGAGCATGCGGCGCGTGACCTGGTCCAGGAGAGCTGGTTGGAGGCGTGGAAAGGCCTCCACCGTTTTGATGGACGCTGTCAGTTTTCGACCTGGCTCTACGGAATCTTGCGGCATCGCAATCTCAAACGGATTCGCCGTACCGCCCGTAAACCCCTTCTGTTGCTGCCCGATCCAGATGATGGTCGCAAACCCGATCCCGGACAGCCGATGCCGAGCATGGACTTCGAACGGCAGGAAGCCCATGCAGTTCTGAAGGAGGCCCTCCGTGCCCTGCCAGAGCCGCAACGACAGGTTCTGGAGCTACGCTTTTTCGCCGATGCGACACTTGCGGACATCGCAGTTGCCCTGGACTGTCCCGAGGGCACGGTCAAGTCACGCCTGCACCACGGCCTGAGAAAACTGCGGAAAAGCTCCCAGTGTTTGAACCTGCGGGCTCCCCGCGGGGAATCAGAGACGAGATGATGAACAAGACATGCGACAACTTCGAGGAGCTTATCGACCTGAAGGCGGCAGGTTGGCTTTCGCCCGAGGAAGCGACGGCTCTCGATCAGCATCTGGAGTCCTGTCCAGCTTGCCGAGCTCAAGCTGACCTCGCGGAGTCCGCAGCCGGCGTACTGGCCGCATTACCGGCCCCCGCCGCTCCCGTCATCGACGTTGCATCCTTCCCGTCGCCTACACCGACAAAGCCCTGGAAATGGTTGCTCATTCCAGCCGCGGCGGCGTGCCTCACACTCGTCTTGTGGGTGCGTCTACTGGACGTCTCGGCTCCCTCGGTCGTTGGTAGAGACCCCGTACCTGTTGCGCCACGTGAGAGCCATGCTGTCCGCGCTCTCTCGGAGGCCCCGCCAACGCTAGCGACCTACCACCAGGCCCTCTCACTTCCCCTTGACGACCTGGACCGCGTGCTCGAAGCACATGACCGCCAGATCATGCTCTATGAACCCGGGCTGACTTTGCTGGCCAGCCACCAGACCCTATGAGGAATCACCCCATGGTACACTCCCGCGCCGCTTTGACGCTCGCCTTCGCCCTATCGGCAGTCACCACCTTCCTGGCTTGTGCCGCCCCCGTTCAGGTGTTGATAGAAGCACGGCTCGTTGACACGAGCAGCCGGAAACCGAAGATCCTCTCTGCTCCGAAAGTCACAGTCATCGAAGGTCAAGATGCGATGGTCGCCGTCTGCCAGGAACACATCCTGGTGCTACCGGCCCCCGAATTGGCTGAGTATACCCAGACCCTCTCCGAGGGCATCTCTCTCAGCGTCCGCCCCAAGATGGTGGGGGAGCGCGTCCTCCTGAAGGGCACGCTCACCGCGTCCGTGGATGGCGCTGAGTTCCATCGCACGAAGGACGAAATCTCGGCGTCCCTGCGCCAAGAAAAGACGGCTTTCGTCATCCTGTTGTCCCCGGGGGAGACCAAAGAGATGCCTGCGGGGCAGCAGATGACCCTTGAGTTGGCGGCTGAGCCAATCGTCCTTGCCAACGCCGCGTCTGTCTACTGGCAAGCGTTTGCCGCACTCCCTCCGCAACCTGATGGCAACGATCCGGAGGCCCTCAATGCCTGGGTGGCCGATTCCGAGGCGGCCCTGGTCCAGTTACACAAGGCGGCAGGCATGGCCCATTGCGACTGGACACTTGACTACTCCCAGGGGTACGACATGGTCATGCCCCACCTGGGCAAGATGCGCACTCTCGCCAAGGCGGCCGTCGCACGGGCGAGGGGAACACTTCGGAGTGATCCAGAGCAGGCACACGCCGACCTTAGGGCCGTGTTCTGCGCCGCGCGTCACCTTGGCACGGACCCGCTCCTCATTTCCCAACTCGTCCGCCTTGCCTTGGAGAACAACGTTCGGGACACCCTTGCCCAGGCGTCCGAAGACATTCCCGCTCCGGAACTCAAAGCATGGTGTGACCTCCTGCGTGTGCGACCTGCTATGCCTACCCTTGCCGAAATCATGGGCAGAGAACGGGAAGTCTCGATAGCCCATTTTCAGAGCGAGTTGGCCGAGGCCGATCAGAAGAAAAGAGGCGACTTGCTCCGGAAGCTCGGGCTGAATGAGCGAATGCCCGTCGCAAGACTTGAGAAGATGCTGAAAGAAGCCGACGCCGACTACCTCAAACTGGTGTCGGTTACTCAACTGCCGCCGGCCGAACGGAAGCCCGCCTTTGAGGCCTTCGAGGATGAGATGGGAGTCCGGGGGAACGTCATCTCAAAGCTCTTGATCCCCGCTGTCGGAAAGGCCGCCGAAAAACTGAGCAGAGGCGAAGCGGAGACCGAGGCCTTGTGCATCCGGCTTGAGAGGCAGCTGGCCCCGACCAGGGAAGCGCAATAGACGTCTCTGATCCGGGATGAGCTCTGGGATCGACGTATTGTCGTCCTGCGGGACTTTGCAGTCCTTGCTGCTGCAAGGTTGTTCAAGGCCTCGCTCTGCCTTCTCGAGATCGAGCTGCTCAGGCTCCTGCGACGGAGGCGGAAGCACGTGAGGCTGGGCGGTCCCAGAGTCCGAAGTTCCCTATACAGAGTGGGCCTATGCGTCGCGGTACTTAGGGGGAAATGACGATCTTATGTGACTGCAATCTGCTGTAGGTTGCAATAGGGTCTAATTTATACTGCCAAAACGTTGTTGTTGTCGAGACAGGAATCTCAATCGTCCCGGAAAACTGCTTGAACGGGCCATTAGGTCCTGTTGTTGAGATCCACCCGAAATGCCCTTCCTCCACACTGAGTTCCAATGTAATTGGTTTCTTGTATTCCAATTTCTCAGGAAAACCTGCGACACCGTTTGCCAATGGTATTACTGGCGGAGGTATGGTTCTTGGGCGTTCGGTTTTCATAACAATCTTCTCGCCATCGCTTACCGCGGTTACCTGACCATCATATGCTGTCGAGTAAGTATGTTTTCCTTTGGGTTTATCATGTAGCATCTGATAGAGACCGGGATAGCGGGTGTAGGGGGTACCTTCATTATTTGCATAATAACTCAGGCAGGTTGAGACATGGTAGCGTGGATTGACAGCGTCATTCCAATAGGGAGCATGGAAGCCATGGTGTCCGGCAGTTAGTACGGTCGCTCTCAGTTTCTCAGGAGGAATGCTCCTTGGTGGGGAATAATTATCTCCCGCAAAAATGAACACATTCTTGCCATGCTGAACCCGCAATATTATGGATGTATTGTTGAGATAGCTATGTTCCTTTTTGGGGTTGGTAGGGTATTCTTTCCCGTTGACTTCTACAGGCCACAGGACCTCCATGCTGATATCCTCATCCCAGTCAAGTGTTGTACCGGAAAGTGCAGTTTTGTAGATCCACTTGTTCTGATTGGTTGGGGTTCGGAGGGCTATGTGTTTATCATCGATCAAATGAATGCCGGGAGCAGGTTGATTGACAAGTCCCGTATCTACAAGTCCGTTCACTTCCCACATTTTCATCAGTTCTGCGAGTGAACCAATATGATCATTATGCGGGTGAGTGATGAGAATTCTATCTATACGTTTATGACCTCGCTCTTTGAGATACGTGGTGATTTGTTTAGCAGCATCAGGTCCAGCAGTATCGATCAGGAAGACCTTTCCGGATGAGGTCTCCAGAGCCACTGCGGTACTGGCACCCGTCTCAAACCAGGTCACAGTCACCGTAGACGAAAATGCCGTGATATGAAGCGTAAGAATGAGCACTAGCATTTTTCTCATAGAAGTTCCTTCTTCGAACGGTCGTTAGCTATGTGCTTTTCTTGTGGACTCCGCACTTCTTGTGTTACAGCCTTCCCGATTCTCCAACCAAGCCGGGGCATCCCGGGTTGCAGGAAGCGTAGCCAGATGCTCGGAAGGGGATGCCACCGACTGCATCGTCTGGTTGCCGGGCACAGCGAGTTACTCGTTGATTACCGGACAGACCGCAACCATGCTGCAATCTTCGAGTAACCCCCGGGGAGCATTGACAGTGACTGAGGCCCGCCGCATATATCTCTTCATGTCGGCCGGAACTGTAAACACCAGGCTGTTGTTACCGCCCGGGCTGAGCGCCGCAGTCTGCGTCCTGCCGCTGTCGGAGAACGTCACGTAGATACTGGCATCAGCGGGGGCTCCGGTTTTCCATTCAATGTGAAGACTGAACTGTTCGCCGGCCTTAGCCATGAAATATTCGCTCCTCCACGCTACTGACTTGGGACCCGGTGCACGCCAGCCGTCGGGTGCCTGCCACACATCGGACGACGCAAATTCGCGCCTCCATGAGACAGCAAAGTTGCCGTTGCGCAGCAGGTTGTTGCGGGGCGTCGACGGTGCCAGAGCCAGATCCCCGGTGCTGCTTTCTCCGGCCTTGATTTGCACAGTGCGTGAGGCTGGCATCGAGCCGGGGCCCATGGCCCAGAGCGTGTAGTTCCCCGGTGGCAAGCCACGCATCACGTAGGTTCCATCCGGCCCTGCCAGTGTGTCGTACGGCTTGCCCTCGAGCATGATCTTCGCGGTGAAGCCCTCGGCCCCCTTCACGGTCGGCGTGGTGATCACGCCCGCCAGCTCGCCTGTTCCGGCCGACAAGGGAATGTTCTGCCAGAGGTGCCCGAGCGTATGCAGGGCATCGGCGACGGCCCTGGCGCACTCGTTTGCGGAGAGCAGTTCGAGTTTTTCTGCGGCCTTACGGTTGTCTGCTTCGACCAGCGGCTGAAGCTCGGTAGCGATCTTCTTCGAGAATGCCCGCAGCTCAAGTAAGCGCTCCTTCAGAGCGGCGATGGCAGCGCTATCGGTCTTTCCCAGCAGCTTGGGGCTGTAGGGGACAATGCCAATATCTGCGGCAACGACCCAATTCTCCATCTTGGGGTGGTTCGGGCCGTAGAGGGGGATCGTGTGCGGGGGTGCACCTGTGTCTTCGACCATGTGAATGAGGACGCCAAGCCTGCCCCAGGCGCTCAAAGCGTTCTCACCCCGAAGCGCGGCCAGGGCGCGACGAAATATCGGCTCTACTGCCGCGTCGTCAGCGGGTACGCCGTGTCCCTGCCCGGGTTGAATGACAGGAAAGAGGAAATCCCGTGTCTGTGTGCGCATGCCGGCCACGCCGGCCAGTTCACCACCCGCGGCCCAGTCACCCATCCAGGATGCATTGCTCAGCCAGGAGGCGTGATTGTCGACAGCCTCGTGAAGCGGATCGTCGGCAGGCAAAGCCGCAACAGCGGCCTGCGTAATCTTCGGATGCGGCCCCCAAGCGAATGCCAGGCCGGCGAGGAACACAAAACAGACGCTCAGAATCAAAGATCGTGCTCTCGCTGTCATCCTATCACATCTCCATATCGTTGCTGTGGCACCCTCGGTCAGGACGCCTCTTTTGTTATACCGACAGCAGCCTGCGGTCAACCGTAGTGTTTGACTTCGTCGCCGAGAAGCGTGGCCCTCTTCTGCAGTCGACATTAATGGCGTACGGTCTATGCTAGTCGTCCGGTACTAAATCGCTTTGGATTATGTTTGACAAGTGTTTTGGCTCTGTCGGATCGGACCAGCGCAATGGGTTGGTCCCCATGTTAATGCGAAGGTCAACAGGGTGTAAGCGGGCGAAACACAGAAGAGGAGATGACAGTGAAGATAAGATCGGCAATTGGTATATGCATCCTGGCAACGCAGTTCATAACCGGAAGAGCAACGATGGGTGCGGAGAGATTCTACGACGCAGGCTTCAAAGCGGACCTGGAATTTCTTGGTCCTGAACGCAAGGAACGGCTGGATCTCTATTATCCGAAATCGCCAGCTCCCGGAGAGAAGTTCCCCGGAGTAGTGGTTATTCACGGCGGCGGCTGGTGCGGCGGGGATAAAGGCGCCAGACGTGAAATCAACATCGGCTCGAACCTGGCGCGTGCGGGTTACGTGTGTGTCAGCATCAACTACGAGCTGTTCAAGCCCAAAAAGCCGAGCTGGCCCCAAAATATCTACGACTGCAAACGTGCGGTTCAGTATCTTCGTGTGAACGCTGAGAGACTGCACGTTGATCCTGAACGCATCGGTTCCATCGGCGGTTCTGCAGGTGGGCATCTGGCAGCCATGATCGGTGTGTGCGGACCTGACGCGGAACTCGAGCCGCCTGCGCCCTATCCCGGCGTATCGAGCAAGGTCCATGCTGCTGTGTACATGTACGGACTCGCAAACTTGCTGGACTGGGTCTGCAGGGGCAAACAGGTGTTCGCCGATCAGAAGGCCATGCTTGGCGCCTCGCATAAGGAGAACCGGAAACTATGGGAATCGGCATCCCCGATCTTTCAGGCGGATGCGAACGACTGTCCGATACTGCTCCTGCACGGCACAAAGGATACCACAAATTACTACACGCAATCGGAAAGATTTGCCAAGCGTCTCGCCGAAATCGGACTGGAACACGAATGCTACATTATTGAAGGCGCAGGTCACCAGAGCTCAGTGTTCCTGTAAAATGAGACGCCCGTTTTTTTCCCGACCGATGGCCGCACCGGGCGGGCAACCGGTGCAATTGTAAGCAACCTCGGCAAAGGGCTTACAATTGTGG
>Ga0209045_1000691_pt1 | contig 37127 bp, 25 predicted proteins | sample SaaInlLV_10m_DNA_4_FD_184664 | JGI IMG/M metagenome (GOLD analysis project Ga0209045, IMG submission 184664) | Marine microbial communities from expanding oxygen minimum zones in the Saanich Inlet - Saanich Inlet SI072_LV_200m_DNA (SPAdes) (version 2) | ecosystem: Environmental > Aquatic >...
GGTCCGCACTCTTCCCTCAACAGCTCAAGTAGTCAAGAAAACAGGGAAACAGGTTTGTCTGGACAGAACCGAACTGAATAGCAGGAAGATCAAGCACGGTTCTGTCTCAAGGACTTTTGACAGAACCATGACAGGACGAAGGAGGATGCGATGAAACAGATGCTCTGGTTTGTATCCATGCTGAGTGTCGTCATCGGGCAAGGCGCCGAAATTGCCGTGCCGTGGGCAGACATACGCAGGCTGCTTGAGGACCGCGTGCGTGCCGAAGAGACGAGGAAACTGGCAGCGCCACAACCCGCTCAACGCGCGGTGCTGACGGAGGCCCACTGTGCCTTAGTGCTGACCCCGGGCGGGGGCCGAGGCACGGTCGCCCTGTCAGGGCGCCTGATCTCAGGCCCGCCGGACCCGATCCCGCTGCTGCCCGGTGAGGTGATCGTGTCGAAGCTTGGGGCTGTGACGGGCGGAACGCTCTATCAGGCCCCATCTGGCCAGGCAGGTCTGTACCTGGTGCCGGATGGACCGGGTCCCTTTGCTGTTGAACTCGAAACAGCACTTCCGCTGGAAAGCGATTTCCAGTCCCGATTCGTATCCCTGGCGTTGCCGCCGGCCCTGGTTCGCACGATGACCGTTGAGCTCCCCGACGGCTGGCAACTCACTGATTCCCCTGGGCTCCATGCTGGCAACAACGTGTTTCACCTCGCACTCGAGCGACAGACACGCGTCCGCTTCTCCATCCCGTCCAGCGGAAGGAACACCAGAGCAGTTGAGATTGACATCCTGTCACAGATTGACCTCCGAGGCGGGGCAATTCTCATCGAGACAACGTTCGAACCGGCGGGACCTCTGGCTGGTCAACTCACGATTGCCGGGCCATCCGGGGCGCGGATACTGAAGACCTCGTTGCCGCGGCCGTGGCTCAAGGAAACAGAGGACGCAACGCTGGTCGCAGCACTGCCTGAGCCGTTGGTCGAACCGTTCACCATTCAGTACCTGCTGACGCCCCCAAATCCCGGTGGCCTGATCGCCTTCGACCTGCCGACCGTTCCCGACAACAACGGCCGTGAAGGTCTGTTCATGATCACGCCGCCCGTGGGGGCCGAGATAACGGTGACCGGAGACGGGCTGGAGCGCGACCTGCCGGTCACAACGCTCAGTGCCCGGCTGAAGACGGCCGCTACGGGCAGCTCATCCTACGATCAGCTCCCATCCGGGGGCACCCTCACGATCGAGTACACCAGCGTGGTGGAGATCGACACCCTGTCGCGGGTTGACCTCCGAGGTGGGGCAATTCTCATCGAGACAACGTTCGAACCCGTGGGACCTCTGGCTGGTCAACTCACGATTGCCGGGCCATCCGGGGCGCGAATCCTGAAGACCTCGTTGCCGCCGCCATGGGTCAAGGAAACAGAGAGCGCAACGCTGGTCGCAACACTGCCTGAGCCGTGGGGCGATCCGTTCACCATTCAGTACCTGCTGACGCCCCCGAATCCTGGTGGCCAGATCACCTTCGACCTGCCGACTGTTCCTGACAACCGCAGCCGTGAAGGTCTGCTCGTGATCACGCCGCCCGCGGGGGTGGAAGTGACCGTGACCGGAGATGGGCTGGTGCGCGATCTGCCGATCACAACGCTCAGCCCTCGTATGAAGGCTGCTGCTACGGGCAATTCATCCTACGATCAGCTCCCGTCCGAGGGCACCCTCACAATCGAATACACCAGCGTGGTTGAGATCGACATTCTGTCACAGATTGGCCTCCGAAGTACGGCAATTCTCATCGAGACAACGTTCGAACCCGTGGGACCTCTGGCTGGTCAACTCACGATTGCCGGCCCATCCGGGGCACGGATACTGAAGACCTCGTTGCCACGGCCGTGGGTCAAGGAAACAAAAGACGCAATGCTGGTCGCAACACTGCCTGAGCCGTTGGGCGATCCGTTCACTATTCAGTACCTGTTGACGCGCCCGGATCTCGACGCCGAGGCCACCTTCAAGCTGCCGACGATCTCAGGCAACAGCGGTCGTGAGGGGCTGTTCGTGGTTGCTCCCCCTCCGGGGATGGAGATCCTGGCCACCGGCGAAGGGCTGACACGCGATGTGCCAGCGGCGGGCCTTGGAGATCGTCTCCAAGCCGTGATTGCGGACCGATCGGCTTATGATCATCTCCCGTATGGAAGCGGCCTCACCCTCAAGTTCCAGCGCCTCGACACGGTGAGTCGGCCCTCGATCGTTCTGGACACGATCACACTGTTCGCATCCTTCGAAGAAAGCGGGGGATGCCTTTCCGTCTTGCGCATGTCCGTTCCCGCCGAAGCAGGCCGGTACCTGAGAGTAGAGCGTCCGGAGCAAACCGAAATCTGGGCGCTCAGTGTCAATGGACGCTCAGAAAAGGTATACACAGACGATGAGCACCACAATTGGGTCATCCCGCTGGCATCAGGGCACGTGTCGGACGTTGAACTGGCGTATCTCTCGCAGGGCGAGAAGTTGGGCCTTCACGGGCGATTGGCGGTGCATGTGCCACGGACCGGGCTTTCGGCCAAGAAGATCCGTGTGGGGATCGGCCTGCCGAAGCGAATCGAGCTCATATCGATTGAGGGCCCGGTGAGTCCGGACCGGGCCAGTGGCGAAGAACTGCCCCGCAACTTCGCGGGAGTCCCTCACCTCTTCACGCGGTCCTTCCACAAAGGCGAAGCATTCGATCTGGCTCTGTTCTACAAAGAACCGGCAAAATGAGATCAAGCGAGAGTAACAACGATCCGGAAACAACGGAAAAGGAGAAGAGACATGTCGGCCAAACGTATCGTTCTGGTAGTCCTGATTTTCGCGATGGCCTGTGGAGGTTGGGCCATCCTGGGGACGGCGACCAAGGTCCGCTCCGACTTGCTCAAATCGCGGCTGGGTACGCAGGTGAACAGCCTTTGGGGAACGCCACTCGCCCAGCAGGCACCGTCTTTCACCGTTGAGATCCCCGGAACAGACCACGTGCGACATCTCATGCCGGCGTCCAACGAAATTGACGTCAAGGTCAACCTCGATTACCGCAGAAAAGGCCTGATCTGGTACCCGACCTACAACGTGTCGTTCGACGCCCGCTACACGATTGTGAACGATGAAGAGGTCGCCCAGAAGGTGCGGGGGCACTTCTCCTTTCCAGCTCCGGATGCCACCTACAACGCCTTCCGGTTCGAAGTCGACGGGAACAAGCTGGCCCTGCCCGTCAGCACGCAGGACGGGATCTCAGAGCTCCTGGAAGTCGAACCCGGTTCATCCCGTGAGCTGCGGGTCGCCTATGAAACCCAGGGCCTGAGAGACTGGCGCTACTGCATCGACCCCGAGGTGGGCCGTGTCCAGGGGCTGGCCCTGACAATCACCACCAATTTCGCCAATATCGACTATCCCGCCGGGAGTCGCTCTCCAACGGCGATGGAGTCAACCGAAGAAGGGACGGTCATGACGTGGCAGGCAGACGACTTGATCACGACTCAGCAGATTGGCGTGGTCGTTCCGGACAGGTTGAACCCGGGCCCCCTCTCAGCCCGAATTACGTTCTTCGCCCCCGTGTGCCTTCTGTTCTTCTTCCTGGTCATGGCGGCAATCAACATCCTCCGAAAGATCCCCGTGCACCCCATGCACTACCTGTTCATCGCCGCCGGTTTCTTCGCATTCCATTTGCTCTTCGCCTACCTGGTTGATCATCTGAATGTGCACATCTCATTCACTGTCGCCGCAGTGACATCGGTGACCCTCGTCGTGCGATACCTGGCCAGCGCCCTCGGCCGGCAATTCCCGTGGAAGACGGCCATGGCCGCGCAGCTATTCTACCTTGTCCTCTTCTCCTACAGCTTCTTCCTCAAAGGGATGACCGGCCTGACCGTTACCATTGGAGCCGTGGTGACGCTGGGCGTGATGATGGGACTGACCGCGAAGATCGATTGGGATGGCGCGTTCGGGAGGCAGGAGAGGCAGGAAACTCAACCACGGCCCATTCCCCCGCCTCTGCCAGGACTCCAGTCCTGATTGCAGACACCACCACTCTGTGGGAGGGAGCATCCTCAGCCGAAATGGCTGCGGGTCAGGATTGCTCCCTCGCCCACACCCCAGCTACCATGTTCCTCTGGAGAACACGTTCTACCTGGGCCTGGGCTCGTTGCCAGTAGACCTCATTGTACGTTCCATCTTCTTTGAATCCGGGGATAGAGGGTTGCTTCGGCGCGAAGTGCGGATAGCTGTCGAAGATGTCCCCGTAGCCAAGCATACGGGAATCTCCCTGCTCTGCCAGAAGGCGACAAAGGCGTTCACGGTGGGCACGCAATGGCTCTGCGAAGGCAGGATCCGTGGCCACATTCCGCAGACAGTCGACGTCTTCCTCCATGCGGAACAGTTCTTCCTCCAGACGCTTTTCGTAGCACATAGAGAAATGAGGGCGAACATCTTCCCGGTCCCGATGGTCAAGAATGAACGCCTTGCTGGGATTGACCATCTTGGTGTGGCAGTAGAACCCGGGCGGATCCCCGATGGGCCAACGATCTGTCTTGAAGTTGCGGATGTACAGGAAGTCGCGCGTTCGGATCGCTCGGGAGGGATAGCCGACATTGTCTCGGCGAGCGTGATTGTGACGCTCCTTTCCCATCAGCACATGATCGCGCGAAGATTCAACCCAGCCATCCGCGCAAGATCGCAGGGCGGGGAGAAGGCTTCGCGCAGACATGGTTGCCGGAACGGCCACGTTTGCCGCTTCGAGAAACGTCGGCGCAAGGTCGGATAGAGTGGCGAAATCGTGCACGACCCGCCCTCCCGGAATCGCGTCCGGCCAGGAAACAGCCAGCGGGACGTGAACGCCGTACTCATACAGGTTGGCTTTCGTACGGGGAAAGGGCATGCCGTTGTCGCTGGTGACGACAACCAGTGTGTTGGCAAGTTCGCCCCTCTGCTCGAGGAGCCCGAGCATGGCACTCAACTGCGAGTCGAACCACTCCACCTCAAGTTCGTAGTCGAGCAAATCCCGCTTGACCACACCATCATCGGGGAGGAAACCGGGAACGGAACAGCTCTCGAGGTCCTTCCCGGCCCGAACGCCGGAATCTCGTTCGTAATTCCGGTGCGGCTCGTGGCAACCGAACCAGAAGCAGAAGGGCACCCCACCCGGGCGTTCGCCAAGGAACTGCCGGAAGTTGGCGACATAGTCGCATGTGCTGATACCTGTAGTTGGAGGCGTAAGCCGGTGGCCATTGAACGCAGGGCCGGCCGGGTTGCGGGTGCGCCCTCCTGCTCGCCAGCTGCCGGGTCCCCACGGTTTCCCGGTGTACCCCACGTGGTAGCCCGCCTCCTCGAGCAACTCCGGGTAAACCGCATGCTTCGCCGGGAAGAGGCTCTCGTGGGTGCCGGCCTCCTCCAACTGCCAGATATTCAGGCCCGTGAGGATACCTGCACGCGAAGGACTGCACTGCGGAGCCGGGCAGTAGCCGTGCGTGAAGAGCACACCCGTGCCAGCGACCCGGTCGAAGGCCGGTGTGACAACGTTCGACAGGCCGTATGCCCCGGCATGGCACCAGGACTGATCGTCGGAGATCGCCAGAAGAATGTTGGGACGTGCCATCGCTCAGCATACTCCTCAAGCTGCGTCATGCTCTGTCTAACATAGGGGCACCCTCCCGGAACTGCATCTTGGCCTTCGGCCGGAAACACGTGCGTTTGGGACGTTCCCGCTGTAGGTTGCTGTGTCTCCCTCAGGGGGGGGCAGTTGGTGGAAACACGACATGGAGGTAACGATGGCAACCAGGGATGCCACCAGGGCCGCAGACCACTTTTCGCTCCGGCCACTCGCTAGAGCGTTGCAGGGGCTTCCCCCTCCCAACCAGGCGCCCGACCCGACCGGGGCGTGGTCCTCCGAATTCACGCTCTACTCACTGAATATCCGGCCTTGGGCTCAAGGGTCCCTGAAACTCACCCGGAGCCCCGAAACGGACGGTGCTGTCCTGACCAGCGACTACGTCCTCGGCTGCGGCCCTGGCGTGTCCTTCCGCGTGAAAGGGGAAACACGTTGCGAGAGCAATCAGCTGGCAACGCCGAAGATGTGGACCGTGACGTCGCGACAGCACCGGAATGATGGGCAGGAAACGCACGAGGCCGCCGGGGACCTTCGGGGTACGTATGACGGACAACGAATCGTCCTCACCGAATACGGCCGCGAACGCCCAGTTGAGGCCGGCCCCCTGCTTACCTGGAACTGGGGACTCTTTGATGCAGTCCAGCGTTTGGCTGTGATCTCGAATCCGCCACCGCTGGAATTCGCGCTTCTCGACCACTTCGATCAGGTGAAACCCGAACAGGCCCTGCGGTTGCGCAAGCGCTGTCGGGTCACTCTCGGAGCGAAGCTGATCGTGGAAGAACAGAAGACGGAACTTGAGCACGGAACGGTGTTCCGACCGGAGCATGTGGAACGGGGAGGAACGGAAGTCGACTGCGTCGTGTTTGAGCACACGGGCCGCGGGATCCTGCCCATCGTCTACTGGTGCACGACCGCCGGATACCTGCTGATGGTCAGCTCTGGTCTGGAAGCGTACGTGCGGCAAGACGGGAGGGTGAAGCCATGAGTAGCATTCCCCGACGTGACTTCCTGAAAGCCGGAACGGGTTTGGCTCTTGCCGGTGCCCTGCCCTGGAATAGCGCCGCTGCCCCAACCGCTGCCAAACCAAACATCCTCCTGATCATCTGCGATCAACTGAGCTGGAACGCGGTCTCGGCCCACGGCTGCAAGTGGGTTCAGACACCGAATATAGATCGTCTGATCAGAGGGGGCGTGTCATTCGTAGAGTCCCACAGTACCAATCCGGTGTGCTCCCCGGCTCGAAGCAGCATCATCACCGGCCGCATGCCCGTCGAGACGGGCGTCATCAGCAATTCGCGCCCTATTCACACAAGTGTGCCGAACATCGGCCAGTGGTTGACACCGAAGGGGTACGACGCGATGTATTGCGGCAAGTGGCATCTGCCGGGGGGAAGGCCACACACGATGGACGGCTTCCGAGTGATCCCGGCCGGCGGGGGACAGGGCGATCTGATGGACAACTCCGTCGCTCGGCTCTCCGCCAACGCCATCGCCAATCACAAAGGCGAGAGACCTTTCCTGCTGATTTCCAGCCTCCTTCAGCCACATGACATCTGCTACTGGGCGATTCAGAACCGCGACCTGGTACCGCCAAAGATGCCATTCGACGAGCTGGGGCCTCCCCTGCCGGACCTCCCCCCAAACAACAAGGTCCGCCCACCTGCCCCAGCCAAGCTGGCCCAGTGCCGAGGCCCCGCGTTCTCCGATGACCAATGGCGCTACTACCGCTACATCTACTTCCGGCAGGTCGAGATGCTCGATCACGACGTGGGACGCATCCTCGATGCCGTCGAACAGACCGGCAAAGCGGAAGACACCCTTGTGGTTTTTACCAGCGACCACGGTGAAGGCGGCGGACGCCACTCACATGTCCAGAAGTGGTACCCCTACGAGGAAGGTGTGAAGGTCCCTCTCGTCGTTCGCTGCCCGGGAAGGGCCCGTGAGAACGTCCTGGACAAGGAACACCTGGTGAGTGGGCTCGATATTGTCCCGACGATTTGCGACTATGCAGGCGTCGAGCCGCCACCGCACATGCGCGGCTTCAGTCTCCGCCCCCTCCTTGAAGGAGCGTCCACAGAGTGGCGGGATTTTGTCTCGACCGAACACCACTTCATCGGCCGGATGGTGCGCACAGCCCGATACAAGTACGTGCGCTACAAGGACGACCCGGTCGAGCAGCTATTTGACATGAAGACCGATCCCTGGGAAATGAACAACCTCTACCAGGATCCGGCTCATGCGGACACCGTCCGGGCTCACCGCGAACGTCTGGACCAATGGACAGCCAGCCTGATCCCCGTGCCACCCACCCCCGATGCATCGAAGAAGCACAGACAGCGGAGGAAGGGATGATGCGAGATTTCCCCGTTAGGCGCATCTTCTGCAACCGCTCCCCTGGCGTGGCCCCATGGAAGGACAACGCCCAAGTCATACTCTGTGGAGTCTTGTTCACGCTGGTTGCCACCGCCGGCGCGCAACCGCTGCTGAAGAATGGCGGCTTCGAGGCCGACAGGTACACCGCGTACCCAGGATATGCCCATCAGAACGGGAAGAAGATATCCGGATGGGCGATCAAGGGGAACGTCGGGGTCAACCCCGTGCACTTGGCGAAGGGGGCCAAAGGAACGCCAAGTCCGTTCGCAGACAACTCCCGTCCTCCACAGGGCAAACACGTTCTGTTCATGCAGAACCAGGCAACGGTGTCGCAACGGGTCGGCGGCTTTGAGAAAGGCAAACGTTACCGTGTCACCTTCCGCGAGAATGGGCGCGCCTACAACGCCTCGACCACGTTCGCCAAGCTCACCGTGACGCTCGGAGGCAAGACGATCGTCTCCCCGCACGTGGTGAGGCCGGTCTGCAAGGGGAACAGAGCGGACCTGCCTTACGCTCGAGTTGTCAGTGGAGCATTCGTTCCCACGGCCGATGGAGAGCAGGAGCTGGTCTTCCAAACACTCAACGGAGGCGGAGTTTCAGTGCTCATCGATGACGTGAGGATTCAGGAGATCAGCGGCCAAGAGAAGTGATCGGTTGCCTCCGACCGCCACAGGGAAGAATGCCGCCCGGGGGGCCGTGCGGCGTACCAGCAAGAAATGCAGTCCAAAGCCCTTCCCTTGTACGGCGGGCGGCCCTCCGACCGCCATTCCCACCTGCCCCCAGCCTACGACCGCTTCAGGGGAAGAAACCACGGTTAGCCAAACTCGTGGTAAGCCTCGAGCAAGGCAACGACGTTCCCGATGGGGGTATCTGCCTGGATGTTGTGTGCTGTACCGAAGATGTAGCCCCCCTCACGGCCCATGGACTGGACCAATGCCTTGACCTCCTCCCGGACATCATCCGGTGTCCCGTAAGGCATTGTTTTCTGAATGGATACGCCGCCCTGGAAGCAGAGCTCGGCCCCGAAAGCCGCCTTCAGGTCCCGGGCAGACATACCATCCGCCTCGGGCTGGATCGACTGCAGGACGTCCAACCCGCACGCGATCAACCGCGGGATCAACGGCTGAACCGCTCCACAGGTGTGATGCATGACCCGGGCCCCGGCTGTGTGCACGAGGGCGTTGTAGTCCCGGAATCCCTCCCGGAGGAAGGCATCCCACATCTCCGGCGCCATAAACAGACCACGCTGCGTGCCGAAATCGTCGCCTGACACCACGATGTCAATCTTGCCGTTCGCCGCGGCCAAAATGCGCTCCAAGTACGCATTATAGAACTCCCGGATCTTCGCGAACACCGCATGGGCAATGTCGGGAACCAAGGCCATGTTCATCAGGATCGTGTCGATCCCGCACAGATACATGGCCGGTTTGAGCTGCGCGATACGGTTCATGCGATCTCCCATGAAGGCGACCGCCCTGCCCTGTGCCCGAACAGCATCGCATTGACCTTCAATCACGCTGTAGTCAAACCAATCCGGGGACGGCCAGTGATCGTAGGTGGTGACGTCATCCACGGTCGACGCGGACTGCAGCGGAGAGGCGGCCAGTTCGCTGTAGTACTCCACGGCGTCTCCGAGGTCCAACTCGACGGCAACACGAGCAACCCCCCAGACATCGGTGGACAGTGCCCGTCCGTCACGAGCGTTCACCTGCTCTGCCAGCGCAGGACCGATGTAGCGCGGCCCCCCGATATACCGCAAATCGACGTCGTAGCGATCAAGGAATGCCTGGGACGACAGCCCGAGGCGTTCGCCGATCTTCCGTTTCAGGCCGGCCGACGCCCAGAAATCGATCGGGATCCGGTCTGGCGCCCGGTGATCGAGGGCGAGAAGCGTGCGTTCTCGAGAGGTCATACTGGCTATTGGCTCCTGATCGATGTCACGGCTCTGCAGGAAAGCGCCCTGGCCGGTCGAGCCGCGACCCCCTTGCTCACTCCCCAAAGACCTCCACCTCACGCAAGAACATGAAGTCGGGGCTTCCATGTGTGACATTGCCCCACGTGTCCTTGAAGGTGATGCGGACGAAGCGGATGTTGCGGGACGAGAAGGTGAACGTCTTCGCCGAACCATCACGTTGCTGGAACTCGTGTGTCCCGGTCTCTTCGAAGGCCGTATCGTCAACGGCCGTGGAAACCAAGACGGTCTTCGTGCTTCCATCGCGGGAGTTATGAAGCACAATCCGGCCGACCTTCGTCTCCCCACCGAGATCAATGGTTACCGCCTTCGGGTAATCGTCGCCCTTGTTCGTAGCATAGACGGCGGCCTTTGCATCGCTGTCTTTGCGGCCGTCGGTCAACCCATCTCCGTAGCCATGCCCATTGCGGTGCGTCTCCGTGTAAGGCTTACCATGAGCGAGGTTCCCAGGTGTGGCGGGGGCTGGGGAATTGGCCTTCACGAGAGGTCGACTGGGCTTCGGGGTGACCCCGCCGGAAGGTTGGGCCGACTTGGGCAGCGCAACATCCACACCGAGAAGCCCGGCGAGGGTCGGGTAGATGGTCCGAGCCAACACAACATGGCCGGCCGGATTGGGATGGCAACCATCCGTTGTCAGTCCGTTCAAATCAGTCCCAAGGAGCCCGAGTTCCGCCCAGGCAGCGAAGTTGTCGATCAGAGGAACCTGTTCGCGCTCGGCAACCTTCCGGGCGATGCGAATGTAGTGGATCAGTTCATGGTTCGGGCCTTGCTCGCGGTACGGACTGCGCTTCATATACACGAACGACGAGCACAGCGGAATCGATGTCATGATCACCGGCTTCGCGCCGCTCTCCCGCAACGCCGCCACGATCCGAGAGAGGTTCGCATCGTAGGCTTCGCGGGAGAGACGGGGACCATCCTTACCGGCATCGATGGCACTGTCATTGGTGCCGTACATGATCAAGACAATGGCCGGGGCCTTCGCGATCACGTCACGGCTCAGCCGTTTCAGCGCCATGTCCGTGCGTTCCCCGCCAATCCCACAGTTCACCACATCAACGGCAGCGCCAGACTGGGTGAGCCACGCCTGCAGGTGAGACTCGAAGGTCTGTGCCGCCGTCACGCCGCCGCGAACGCCTTTGGTGATGGAATCACCGAGGCAGACGACTGTCACCTTCTCCGCTGCGACGGCTGCAAGCTGACTCACACAGACAAGAACAGCAAAGATCCTCTTCATCGAGTGTCCTCCAGAGAGATTGATGTTCGGCCGGCGTACGCCTCTTGCTCTGTACGGCGGGCGACCCTCCGACCGCCATTCTCTTGGAGGCCGGTTTTCCCAAACCGGTGCCTTCGACGCGTTCAGAAAGGCGACCGGTCAGGGATGACCGGGCCTCCAGATGCCGTTGTGTGCCTGTGGACGTACTACCGATCCATGCTGCTCGTTACGCCAGATCCTCGCGGTACGCCCACTCGGAAGCCTGCCCCATGACCTTGCGGAAGCCTTCGACGTAGCGTTCCATCAAGTCCATACCATTCGGAGGATGGACGGCACCAACTCGGACGTGTGTGGCAAGGAACTCCCACGTCTTCGGGTAATCGTCGACCTTGTACTCCACGTTGCCCTTATAGCAGCAAGTCCACGGACAGCCATGGCCGTAGCCCATTTTCTGCTGGAACACGGACTGGGCCGGAACCGGGACATGCTGCCACGGACCAACCGTCATGCCTTCAGCCGCAAACACCTTCTGAGCCCGCAGACGGAATGTCTTCGCATCCACATCGAGGCCGAGTTCGGCGGGATCGTACTTCACGGTGTAGGTCCAGTAGACCGGCTTGCGATCAGGCGGAGTATAGGGACCGCTCATACCCGGGATGTCTTTGAGCTTTTCGGTCAGATACTCGGACATCTCAATGCGTTGGCCATTGTTGTAGGGCAAGCGCTTGAGCTGACTGCGGGCAAAGGCATTGCAGAATTCGACCGAACGGTACATCCAGCCGAGTACCGAGGCGTTGTACTGACGTTCCTGTCCCGGAACAATGACCTCACCAAACTCACGCATGCGGCTGCAGTATTGATAGGCAGCGTCATCGTTGGTTGTGTAAAGACCACCTTCGGCCGACGTCAAATTCTTGGATCGATTGAGGCTGAAGCCCGTGCCGTCACAGAGGTTCCCGACCTTCTTGCCTTTATACTCAGCACCGTGTGACTGGCAGGCGTCAGAGATGACTTTCAGGTTGTGCTTCCGCGCGACCTCAAGGATGGGATCCATATCCGCCGGCATCCCGAGAATGTGAACAGCCAGAATCCCCTTGGTCAACGGCGTGATGCGCTTCTCGATGTCGACCGGGTCGATGGTAAACGTGTCGGGGTCGATGTCGGCAAACACGGGAATCGCGTTGTGATGGAGAATTGCCGCAGCCGTGGACCAGTACGTGTGCGCGCTGGTGATCACTTCGTCTCCCGGCTCGATCCCGGCCCCCGCGACGGCCATGTGCAGGGCGCTCGTACCACTGTTGGTGACAAGTGCGTACTTACAGCCGCAGAACTCCGTCCATTCATCTTGGAGAGCGACCGCCTGTGGGGCGCTACACCCGTGAATATGCCCGCTGTCAAAGACATCCATGACGGCTTGCTTGTCTTCATCGGTAATAACCGGCCAGCTCTTGATCATGCCCTTAGGAACAACCGCTTCGCCGCCATTGATCGCCAGTGTGCCTGACATTGCTGCCTCTCCTGTGTCTACCCGGGTTCCGCCGTGCGCCTGCCCTCGCCGACACGGATCTGCCTGCAAGGCCGTGATCTACACTATACGGAAGGTCAGGGGGGTGTCCATCGATGAACGACGATGGAAACTGAATTCGTCACCCTCCCCTCCTGACGCGGTGGGACGCCGACTAAGTGGTGTTCCCGCTCGACAGCCGCTTTCCCACTTGATTCTATGCGATAGAGTACTATCTGGTTAAAAGTCAGCGTGTCTCGGGGAACGCCTCGGGAGTTGTTCAACCCGGAAAGGACGTATCATGAGTATCGAATTCCGCGACGGCTGCAAGTACGACCTGTTGGTAGCCACAAGCATGGGGCTCCGCCTGACCCCGGTCAATGGTCAGCCCATGCACTCCGCAAGGCTGTGTGAGCTCCAGGTAACCAGCGCCGAGTCCAATGTGGCCAGCGTGTCCTCTTATCTCGGCCTTCCCGTGAAGGTCCTGACTGCGTTCGTCAAGGACAGCCCGATTGCCCGGATGATCAAGGATGATCTCGCCGGCCGTCAGATGGACTACGAAGGACCGGATGTCGATCAGGGCGGCCCGTGGGGCTACCGTCACCAGTTCAACCTGGCTGACAGTGGACGCGGCTCGCGCGGCCCTCGGGTGCAGAATGACCGCGCCGGTGAAGTAGGGCGGACGCTGAACGTCAAAGACTTTGATCTTGACCGCATCTTCGGGGAGGAAGGCGTGAAGGTCGTGCATCTCTCCGGACTGATCGGGGCCCTCTCCAAGGAAACAAGCGCTTTCTGCCTGGACATTGCCCGGGCCGCCAAGAAATACGGCACGAAGATCTCCTTTGACCTGAACCACCGCGCATCCTTCTGGGAAGGTCGGGAGCAGGAACTGCACGGCATTTTCTCAGAGATCGCCGGCATCTCCGATGTCCTGGTGGGCAATGAAGAAGACTTCCAGCTCTGCCTGGGAATCGAAGGTCCGGAAGCCGGCGGCGCAGACTTGGCGGCCAAAATCGAGAACTTCAAGGGAATGATTGACCGGGTGAAGCAGGCCTATCCGAACGCCTCAGTCTTCGCGACCACACTGCGTGAAGTGGTCAATGCGAACTGCCACCGGTGGGGCGCGATCATGGCCGAAGGCGACGACTGGCACGTCGTTGAGCCACGCGAAATCGGTGTTCTGGACCGAATCGGCGGCGGCGACGGCTTCGTAGGCGGGATGCTGTACGCAATCCTCAAGGGCTGGGAACCCGAGAAGTGGGTTCAGTTCGGTTGGGCCTCGGGCGCACTCGTCACGACCCTGCTGACCGACTACGCCAACCCGGCCGATGAAGACCAAATCTGGAGCATCTGGGAAGGCAACGCCCGCGTCAAGCGGTAAGCGTTCCACACACAACAACCAGTCCACACACAACGAACCGCCGCCGAATGGCCTCCCCGGGCCACGGCGGCGGTTCTGTCTTCAAGCCCGGACAGCACGGGGGAAAGCTCACACGGAGGGCAGAGAGAGGGATGAGTGTTGGCAAGAGCGCGTTCCTGGTTGGATATTGACCTCCATCTCTACCGCAGACACACAATGAGGAGAGGCCCGATGCCCGAGCAACCGAATATCCTCCTGATCTTCACGGACATGCAACGCGCCGACACCATTCACGCGTTGGGCAACCCGGTGATCCGGACCCCAAACCTGGACCGCCTGGCCCGCGAGGGCACGGCCTTCACCAGCGCTTACTCGCCGTGTCCTGTGTGCGTCCCCGCCCGGTGGTGCATGCACTACGGCCAGTACACCGGCAGATCAGACCTGTACGCGAATGGGCGCATGCCCGAAGACGACGGTAGGTCACTGCCGGCCATGCTGGGGAACGTGGGCTACCGGACACAGGGAATCGGGAAGTGCCATTTCACCCCCGACAAGCATGCTCTCCGCGGCTTCGACAACCGGTTGCTCCAGGAAGAGGGTTGCTCGAAGCCGGATCAGGACGACTATGTCCGCTGGCTGAGCGAAAACGGCTATGACTACGATGAACCCCACGGCACACGGGGGGAGATGTACTACACCCCGCAGGTGTCTCTGCACGGGGAGAAGGACCACCCAAGCCAGTGGATCGGCGACCGGTCCGTGGACTTCATCCGCGAGCAAGCCAGCTCTGAAGCCCCCTGGTTCCTCTTCTCCAGTTACATCCACCCCCACCCGCCGTGTGCCCCCCCAAAGCCCTGGCACAAGCTCTATCGAGCTCCTTACATGCCACTCCCTAACGTGCCGCCGGACTCAGAGAGCCTGTACACGTGGATCAACCGTCACCAGAACCGGTACAAGTACCGCGACCAAGGCATCGATCAGAACCTGATCCGCGGAATCAAGGCCTACTACTACGCGACAATCTCCTTCGTTGACTACCAAGTCGGACGAACTCTGAAGGCCCTGGAAGAAAGCGGCCAACTCGACAACACGCTGATCGTGTTCACATCGGACCACGGTGAGTACCTGGGGGACTACAACTGCTTCGGTAAACGGTCAATGCATGACCCGTCGTCACGTATCCCCATGCTCGCACGTCTCCCGGAACGCTTTGTGGCGGGAGCCGTCTGCGACACGCCCGTCAGCCTGGTCGACGTCTTCCCCACCTGCGCCGCTGCCGGCGAGGCCGACATGGCCAAGCTCGACCTGCCTGGCAGTGACCTCGCCGACATCGCCACAGACGCCGTCGACCGCGAGGCCGTCTTCTCACAGTTCGACAAGGATGGGAAGGCCATCTACATGGCTGTCACTCGAGAGTGGAAGTACATCTACTCCGCCGCAGAACAGCGAGAACTCCTGTTCGACCGGATCAACGATCCGAACGAGACCCGAAACCGGGCAAACCTGCGTTTCTCCGCCAAAACCAAAGCCGAGATGAAGAGCCTGCTCATTGACCACCTCCGGACGGAAGGTCCGGCCGATGCGGTGGTCGACGTCAATGGTGAGTTTGACTGGCGGCCGTTCCCCAAACTCGACATGTCCTATCTCGATGATCCCGATGCAGACCTGCTTTTCCAAGACCACGATGCGGTCGTTCTGGATCGTCCAGGCTACACGGATTGAGGTTGTCAATGAACGCGATCTTCCTTCAGGTTGATCAGCTCGGCGCGAAGTGGCTGGGCTGCTACGGCTGCGCGGCAGCGCACACGCCCAACCTCGACCGCCTGGCAGCTGACGGCATCCTGTTCAGAAACTGCATCGTGAACAACCCGGTCTGCATGCCCAGCCGTGCAGCAACCATCACCGGGAGAAGCAGTCAGCACAATGGCGTCCCCTACAACGGTTGGGAGCTCGGGCTGGACCTTCCGACCTACCCACAGCTCCTTCAGCGACATGGCGTGCAGACCTTTGGCGTAGGCAAGTTCCATCTTGAGTGCCACGGGCGAGACGCTCACAACGATGTGCACAAGTACGGGTTCGATCGGGCCGAGACCACCGAAGACATCCGCGCCGGTGACTGGCTCGACTGGGTGCGGACCACGTGCCCACAGCATTACGAGAAGGCTCTTTCGACCGTCTGGTCCATGCCGCACCTGGAGCATTATGGGCCCGAGAACTACGACCTGCGGGACGACCTGCAGCACGCCCGGCGGCGCTACCCCAGGCAGGAAGTCGTCCCGCTGACCTACCCATCGGTCATTCCGGAGGAAGCCTGCCAGACGCACTGGGTTGTGGACCGGTCCATTGCCTTCCTCGAGGAGCGTGACCCAAGCCGGCCATTCTTCCTCAAAGCATCTTTCGTGGACCCACACGATCCCTACGACCCGCCGCCTCGATTCCTGGACCTGATTGACGAGGCATCCGTGCCACTGCCGCTTCAGACTGACGACCCGGCTCTGCTCGAGGCCCTGACCAGGTTCCGTGACATCCCGTTCGTCAAGCGCTTCGCCGGCATGACCCCCGAGCAGTGGCGAACAAAGCGTCGGTACTACCTGGCGTCTCTGGCTTTCATTGACGAACAGGTCGGACGCCTCCTGCAGTGGCTGAAGGACAGCGACCTGGACGACACCACGGCCATCATCTTCAGCGCCGACCATGGGGACATGACCGGGGACTTCGGCATACCCTCAAAAGGAGCCTGGCACTTCGATGCCTGTTGCCGAGTGCCTCTGCTTGTGAGAGTGCCGGGAGTTCCCGCAAGTCAGTGCGAGGCCATGGTCTCAAACTTGGACGTATTCCCCACCATCATGGACGTGTTCGGAATGCAACACGATGTGCCGTTGGAAGGCTGTTCTCTGGTTTCGGAGAGCGATCTGGCAAGCCGAACGGATGCGACATTGGTGGAGACGTTTGGCTCATACGCGTGCATGGATCAAGCCTGCCGGGCACGATCTGTGTTCACCCCGTCAGCCCGACTCACCCGGTTTGGGGACGGTTCAGGAATGCTGTTCGATCTTGAGCGGGATCCCGACGAGAATACCAACCGTTTCAGCGACCCGGCGTACAGCGCCATGCGAGTCCAACTGGAACGCACTATGCTGGAACTCATAGACCGGCAGGATACCCCTCTCCCCAACCGGAACCGACACCCCACCGCCCTGCATTGATCGCCTACTCCGTTCGCACCAGGAAAAGAGCGTCGCGGTCACCGAGTGTGACCGTTGCCCCAACCCTACGCCCGTTGTTGGCGACACTGTCTTGGAACTTGGTTGCCTTCAGCCTCCGGTAGCTGCGTCCGGGAGTGATGGCCTCCAGATCAAACGTGTAAGGATCACGGGATGGATTAGCAAGGACAAGTCCGCCCTCGAAAACACGGCACATCGCATCCGGGTGGGAATGAACAGTGATTGATGAGATTGCGACCGGTTCGGACGACTCGACAGCAAAGGACAAGTCAACCCTGTCTGTGCGGATGTGACGGAAGTAGAAGCTCGAAGAGAAGGGCTTGTCGTTCACCCAGGTCATGTACTCCACAGCCTTGGTCAGATCAGACTCATCCACCCCGGCCTTCACGACCTTGACATCGCCCCAGTGCGCCTGGTCCGTGATGGAATTGTCATTCGGTCCGGAATCGGCTACAAACTTCAGGCGTACACGGCGACCAACATACGGGGCCAACGAAACAGCCTGCGGGATCCACTCGTGCGCCTTGGATGACGTCTCCGAAATCTTGGTAAAAGACCCGATCCCATCCTCTCCCACAGTCGCGGCGAAAACCTGGAACCAGACGCCGTCCGAACGTTCAGGGCTCTTCACACTCATACCGATACAAAATCGCAGTTCACTGTCTTCGCGGATGTCCACATCCTTGCTCCAGTAGGTGTAGCCGACTCCCGTCTTGTACGGAGGGTGCACGAAAATCGCGGGGAGCGAGGCACCCGCGATCATGCTCTTTGTCCGCTTGACACGCGCCCCACTAGTTGGGGCGATCGCTTCTTCCTGGCGCCCACGGATGCACATGCCGGTCGCCCGTCCACTCCCACTCATCAGATCAATGATCCCGCCGGAAGCGGCGACCTCCGTGTAGCGCGCCATCTCGCGTGGATAGCCGGTCATCGGGGTGCCGGCCATGACCAGAGAAACGAACAAATCGCCGCCGGTCGCCGGCACGTTTCGGATCATGAATCTGAGATCCGACGCGTCCGGTTCGGCCGAGCACACCACCACGTGACCATTCTCAAGAGCGGCCTCAACTGCCCCGTCAATCCGGTCGACCAGCGCACGCCCGGTTCCGCTGCCGCCGAGCAGGTCGACCGTGGCGGCGGCCAGGTGCACGGCAGGCGCCTCGGGTCGCCCAAGCCAGCCTAGCTCGCTGTCGGCGCCACGAACGAACTCATCCCAAATCGGGAATTTGCCGAACCCGCCCTGGCGCCTGTAAGGGGGGTGAACGAAGTAAGCAGGCAGCGCAACACCATTGATCTCAGCGCTCTCCTGGTACTCGAGCCGGGCGCCCGTTCCCGAGCCAACGGGCACCTCCTCACGATTCCGGAGGCACATTCCGACCGCCGGAAGTTCGGCTGAAACGAGATTGGCCACCCCTGCGGGAGAACACACCTGGACCTTCCCCCACAGGGCATGGTCCGTGGTCGCGTTGTCCGCAGGGCCGCAGTCTGCGACAAACTTGAGACGGACGCTCTTACCGGCAAAGCCTTCCAGCGACACAGATTGCGGGAGCCACTCATGCGCCTTTGAGGACTTCTCAAAGATCTGCTTGAACGGCCCTGGGCGCCCGTCCTGCATTTCAGCCGCGAGAACCCTAAACCACACCCCATCTGAACGCTCCGGGCTCTTCTCCCCCATGCCGAGGCTGAATGTCAAAGAAGCGCCGGCGGGAACGGGAACGTCCTTGGTCCAGTAGGTGTAGCCGATACTCGCCGGCAACTGGGGAACAGAAGAGTAGCAAACCATGGCATCGAAGAACTGGGCAGCCGCAAAGACAAGGCGATGCCGAGAGAACGGAACACGTACCTGCTTGTGGTGACCCGGCCGGTCAGGGACTGCCTCAACCCATTTGTGGTTGATGTAGTTGAAGGCGGGTTTGCGAGCGTTCTGTTGCCAGAAAAAGTGCCGGTTAAGCCCGCCAGACCAATCATCGATTTCCCACTCGTTGAGGTTGGGCCAGCCCTCGCTCTCAATCCCGTTGAAGATCTCCCAGTTCCGCTGTGAACGGTTGCCGCCGCGGCCGAGGGCACCGTCTGCCTGAATGATGAGCTCTTCCCCCATCCGGGTGCGGAGCTTCCGGCCAAACTCAATAACCCCGATGCCGTAGTTGTTCCGCCCGCCGACCACGCCGCGATCCTCGACGCCGTCTCCATCCGTGTCTCCGTGTGTGACGTTGAACAAGACGTCGAACTCGAGCCCGTCAAAGGACTCGAGAACGCCCCCCTTGCCAAACCACCGGGCCAGGTCATCGACCAGCACATCCGAACACACCTTTCCGTTCCGGTCCCTTGGGCAATGCGTCGAGTAGTTGTAGTACCAGAGAAAGTGGTTGTTCTGCCCCCACGGCCCTTCAGCCTGATGCGCTGCTGCGCGGGACTCGCCGACCTTGAACGCGAGGGGCTTGCTTCCATAGCAGCCGCGTTTCACCGTCAGGGCGCCGGCCTCGTGGTCGATCGAGACGAGCTGCACATGCTCGCAGTGGTACCAGTCGTGCACGCCGTCCTTCACGCCGAACAGGGCGATGTCATCGTTGTGCTTTCGGTAGCGCCCGGACTCCACCCGAAATGCCCGTGTGTCAGCAACCTTGATGACGCTTTCGCCGACCGCAGCCGCAATGTCCTCGGTGATCGCCACGGCTCGTCGATAGATCCAGTGTCCGGGGAAAAAGCCGTCCCGCTGGTAGATGGGATCACGGGAATTACCGTTGAAATGGAGGAGGACAGCCTGCTCGGGATGCCGTTTCTTGAGCGCGCTGAAAAACTCCGGATTCCGCGGCTCGCGCCCGAGGCACTCCTCTTCCAGGCACTTTCCCATAATCCCCATGAGTCCGACGAAGTTGCGTTCCCAGCTCTCGTAGGTGGGATAGCGTTGAGGGCTGCAGGCCGCTTCTGTGGCCCTGAAGTAGAAGACGCGAGGGTAATGCTCTCCCAGGATCCTCAACCTGCCGGCATCACGGGCGTAGGCTCCAGCCATCGCCCCGAACACCATCGCGACAAGCAGGAAACAGTGCTGTTTTCTCATCGTCAATCTGGTTGCCTCCGTCTAACGCATTACCTTCGATCAACATAGGTCCACGGGAGTCGAGCGACAAACAGCCTCCAGACGCCTCCCTGCCGACATAGGACCAAGCAAGAGACCCAAACCATAGCCGCTATCCCGATATGTGACCCCATTCCTCTTCTCCCATGGCAAAATCGGCCAGCTGACAGCCACGAGGTCGTCTGGCGGCACGGCGACAATCCGGTCATTGACTGGGACCCGATTCCCTGCGCAGATCGCATTTTCGACAGTGCCGTGGTGCCGTTCGAGCGTGCCTTCGTCGGCGTACACTGAGAATCCCGATCTGTGCTTCTGGGGGAAGCATCGGCTCGTGATGGGCGCCGGTGACGGCTGGTGGCGCGGGATGAAGATCGGTCGCGGCGTGGCAGCCCTTTGACTAGACTCAGGACCTTGGGCATGTCCCACAGCTGTGGGAAGGGTCAGAACGCCCCCACGTTAGCAACGCTGCACAATGTGGGAAGCGGTGCCATCCGGCGACCTGCCCACCAATGCAGTGGCAGGAGAGAGTTGATAGCATTGGGGGGATAGGCGGACAGGCCGCTCTAGAAAAGAGCGTGCTCTCTGGCCCCCAACGGCATAAGACCGTTGGCGACCAGAAATGCACGTCCGGGTGCCTATTGTAGCGCTCCAGACTAAGACCTATTTGCCCCAGAGCTTCCACCACTTGCGGCGGTGCTGTTCGCGCATCGCCTGCCCCTTCTCGGAGCCCTTATCGACTTCCTTCATGTCTTCCGGGGACTTCTCCTTACCCTTGCCGCTCTTCTCCTTGGCCTTCTCAGCTTTCTCCTTGGCTTCCTCGGCCTCGTCGCCATGCTCTTTGTGCTTCTTCTCCGCCTTTTCTTTGGCTTCCTTCGAGCGCGACCCGGCGTGCTCCGTCACCGAGCCCTCGCGGGCGCTGGATTTGCCCTTGCCCTTGCCTTTGGCTTCTGCGGAAGGAGCAGCCCAGAACAGAACCCCCAGCACGAGGAGGAACGCGATGATGACTGAAGACGCGAACCGTGCCCCGCATTCTCTGATCGGTGATCTCATGGCCAGTGTTCTCCTTGTTTTTCCCTCGCCAGCGGCCCTCATCGTGTCGGCGCCAACGACGCCTGGTCAACACGACTGTCCGGCCAGTTCTGCCGGAATATAGACGCATCGGCCAGAATTGAACGTGTTCGAGGCCCAAACCCGAATGAGCAGCCTACGTCCCGGACGACGCTGTTGGTTCCGGGTCAGGGACCTATATTCCCGAATGCCGGCCCCGCGATCACGTCGAACCATCCAGGCAGTGGAAGGCTGGTAGAGCATACCTGAAAGGGGACCAGGATGAGAACTACGGTGGCGCTTCTCTCGCTTGCTCTGGCCGCGCCCATGCTCGGTGCACCAGCCACTTTTCTGGCCGATTTCGGTGCCGGGGAAGGGACAGTGCCGCAGGGATGGACATTTCAGAAGCTCCGCGGTGCGTGCAGTGCTGCATGGGATGCCAAAGAGCCCATGCCTCAAGGGAGATCCATCCGTCTGGGAATTCCTGAAGATGCGACGGCCCGGGCAACCTGGCGCTGCACGCAAAAGATCGAGCTCAAGGGGAACACCGCTTACGAGCTCACGTTCCGCTATATGCTGGCTGATGTGACGCGAGCCGGCAAAGGTGCGTACATCATCGGGTACGAGAACGGCGTGGAAGCCGCAACCCATTGGCATATGAGCCCCTTCCTCCACGGGAGCCAGGACTGGGCAACGCATCGGATCGCCTTTGTCACACGCCCAGACACGACCTGGCTGAAACTGCAGTGCAAACTGTGGGAAGCCACCGGCTATGCCTGGTTCGACGATGTCCGGATTGCGCCTATCGATCCCGAGAATGTGGAACAGGAACCGGCACCCGAACTGCAGCTCCCTGCCGACGACAGGACGCCACTGCAGCTCATCTGGTATCCCGCACATCGACGGATCGATCGGACAGTTTGCCTGCTCGAGGGAGTAAGAAACCCCGTGGCCCTGTTCTTCCGAGGCGACAGGAGCAAGGTGAAGAACGCGGCTCTTATCGTGGAAACACCGACCAGCCTAACCGTTGCCGGCCCAATGGTCGCGGGTCGGTCTCCCATTCCGAAACCAGTTGTGCTGAGGCCACAGCCCTCTCGCTCGGACGGCACCAGTCGACTGCAGTGGCGAATCCCTATCGACAGCACCACACTCAGCCGCAAGCTCAACCCGGACAGCGTCAGTTGGGACCGCTACTACCATGTCTATGTCACTCCTGGGACCGCTGCCCCTTCCAGCTTCACGTGGCGCTGGTGCATCGAGAACGCCGGTGAGCCCGGACCGTGGCATGCCCTCCCCGGACGAATCGTCCCGCGTTTGGCTCCCGGGGCACTGGCGCCCCTGCCTGCCTTCAAGCTGTTTGCACAGCACTCCAGTGCGCTGCGGTTGCCGTCCCGGGAGGAACGGGACGATGTGCTGGACTACTTGTTCTACGCCGGAGTAACCGGCGGTCTCGCTCTGAGTCATTACCAACCCGAACTGAAGCGGATCGATGCTGAGCTCAATGCAGCAGGTTACTTCACCTGGGCCTGGGCGTGGCACGGCTACGGGGGGCCGGCCAACGACGGCCAGCGCCTGGTCTTCGCCGAGAAAGCACGTCGCAAACGTCCGGGTGTCTGTCCCCAAGTCCAAGCCGACCGAGACGAACCGTTCTGGTCATGGCTCGTCGAACGGTACTGCAGACCTCTGGCACTCGACATGCCGTGGATCATCATCAACTACGAACCACCGGTGTTCAGCGTGTGCTTCTGCCCCCAATGTCGAAATGCGTTTGCGACGTTCGCAGGGATGGCCCACGAAGCCGTCGGTAAGCTGACACCCGAGCAACTGCAGAAGCTTCCGGGCGATCAGTGGGGCAAATTCCGCGCCAGGCAAAACGCCGAGGTCGTGCAGACCCATGTCGCAGCGATCCGTCAGACAGACGCGGCTATCCGCATCGGCATCTGCGGGCCCGGATGGGTCGATGATATTGCCAATCGTGGCATGGATATTCGGCTGTTTGAACCTGATGTATCCCTCCATGCCCCCATGCTCTATCACGAGCCGCTGGTGTACGAGCGGCTGGTCCGATCCACGTGTGAAAACACGGCGGCGGACGTGATGCCATTCCTGTTGGCGTCCGACATTGCGGTTCCCAGGGTGTTCCCCACCCCGGCTGACGTGCGGATCAACCTTCTCGCGACGGCCCTGAGCGGAGGCCAGGGGGCTGTACTCTGGGTGGGAATCGAGTCACTCGATGGAGAGTACATGAACGCTCTGCGGCGCGGCATGGAGGAGATCCGAACGTTGGAGCCCTTCATGCTTGGGGGGAGCCGACGCAACGAGCTGTGCGGGCTTCCTGATGCCGGTCGGGTGCGGACGGTCAAGGTAGGAGCGAAGTTGCTGAAGGTGCCGACGCGAAACTCGGTTTCACCGATCCGTTCATGGGGCTGGGAGTCTGAGCGGGGCGAACTGTTGGCGTTCATCAACTACGACGAGGAAGCACCACGAGTCATGCGGCTTGGTGCAAGCGATGCCGACGAGCCGCGAGTCCTGTTCGGCCCGGTGCCGCAGCGAGAGGGAGAAAGCCTTCGCCTCACTCTCCAACCCGGTGAGTTTGCCGCGCTCGTGCGGTAGAGTTTGGGAGGAGCCGCCGTGCTCCGACTGACTTCCCCAATGTGGGAGGAGCCGCCGTGCTCCGATGGACTTCCCCAATGTGGGAAGAGCCGCCGTGCTCCGATGGACTTCCCCAATGTGGGAGGAGCCGCCGTGCTCCGACTGACTTCCCCAATGTGGGAGGAGCCGCTGTGCTCCGATGGGCCAGCAATCGCCGGAGGGCACCGCCTCCCACACTGACACTACGTCACTTCCCGGGAGGGAGTGACACCACGAACGCTTTGATGTCGCCAGGGGGTACCTGGGCCGTGAACTCGGCCGCCTTGGACAACGTCTTCCCCTCATAGTAGTTGTGGACCACCATCCCGGGTAGGTGTCCGGTCACCGCCAGCTCGACATCTTTTATCTTGTCCGTCTCGTTGATCAGCAGGATGAGTCGCCGCGTGTCGTCCCCAAGTACGGTGATGTCGCCGGGGCTGATCCCTTTGGCCGTAACGAAGTCGGGATCCGGGCGCCGTGCCAGGAACATGTCCTCGTGTTCCGCCACCAGGCGACTCACCTCTGCGGAAGCGTAGAATGTCCGACCGTCCAGGCCGTTGAAGGTCCATATCAGCACGCCCCCGGTCCCATCCAGGGCTCGTCTCAGAAAGGTCGCCTTGCTCGTGTAGGTTGGGTACGCTCTTTCCTCAGCTCGGTAAGGGACGACCAGATCGCCGAGAACCAGCGGGGTGTTCCCAAGGGCATTGAGGGTCGCCCTGATCTCACCCAGACGTCGCCCATAGCCACAGATCGCCATATCGATTTGGCCCGCGAGCATGGCCCAGTCCACCCCGTAGAAGCTGTGCGTTTCCTCACATTGGTAACCGCTGTAGGCGGAGAAGACCAACGCAGGGTTGGCCTCTTTCAGCGCTGCCCTGAACCTGCCGCTGAGCTGTGCCATGCGCTGGTTCATGAACCGAATCCACTGATCCGTGTAGTCCTTCCTGATCGTCTCGGGAGTCAACTCCACCCCTGCCTCGATGTCGCAGAATGCACGGAAGTCTGCCAGGGCCAGTGGCCCAAAATCTCCAATCGGGTTGACGTGCTTCCCACCTTTGTCAGCCCAGACGGAGTATTCGAAATCCCAATCAACGTGGTCGATTTCGTTCTCTCGCACCCAGGTGAGCAACGCATCTTTCACAAAGGCCCAGGCTTCGGAGTCACGCAGCAGCAGACTCGGTGCGATCTGGTTGCGGCGCCCGTCGGCGGGGTTGTAGTGCGGCGTCCCGTCGCTCCCGATCATGGCGTGGTCTGGATGCTTCTCGAGGTATGGTCGACAGTCGATCTGCCAGGAGTTAAAGCCGAACATGGCAAGATTCGCCGCGTCGAACCGCGGTAGCCGCCTGCCGTGCCACAGTCCGTTGAACCCCGCCCGGATCAGGGAAGCCATCAATGCTTCCCCACACGCCACATCGTCCATCACGCTGGTGCTTCCGCCGGTTGTCTGCCAGGAGTAGGTCTTCGGTTGCTTCCCGTTCAGAGGGGGGAGAACGGTGACTCGGAGCCGCTGCGGGACCTCACAGATTGCCCCGCCCTCAGCTTCCAGGTAATGGTAGAAATCTGCCTGCCCCATCCCCAACGCGGCCCCCGACGCAGGCGCTGCAATGGCGATCGAGCACATGCGCCAGTGAGGGATGCTCTTCTGAACAGCCACCGGATCGAGGGCCCGAATCATGGTGCGCCTGTAAGTTCGACCGTCGCGCTGCACCTCTCCGCGGTTCCCGCACACAAAGCCCCCGCGCTGGTGGTTCTGCCCGTAGAAGCCGCTGGCCCCAACCACCCGGAACTCCGCAGGCGTCTCGAGATAGAGAGTGAAGTCGGTGAGCTTGCGGCCGGGCAGCCCTTGCGGCACCCACAGCAACTGCTGCACCGAGTTCTGGGCGATGGATAGGGACTCCGCCGACCAGTTGGGCCAAAAGTGGCTGGCCTCCAGAAGGAGTGTTTTCCGGTAGCATCGTTTCCGCCCATCCGCGCCCATCCGCCCTGTCTTCGCTTTTGCTTTGCGCCACCCGGAATCCGAGAACTCACGCTCCTGCCAACCGGCCTCCGGCTTCTCCGAGCACGTCCATGTGTGATCGGTCTCGACCACAAAGTCTCCGACCGAGAATCGTCCCTCCACGCCCCCGTCAGCCTCAATCGCGATGACATTCTCCCCCGCTACCAGCGCCCCTCCTCCCAAGGCATTCCCGTCACGCCCGGCGAGGATCGGCTTCCCATTCAGAAACGCCGTGAAAACACCGTCGCCCGTCAATTCCGCGCTGAGGCGGGAGACGGTGACCTCGATGTCGTAGGCAGGAGACCGGTAATAAACGGCCAAACTGCCCGGGTCCAGCAGGCTCCATTGGAAACGCAGGCGTCCTTCCTGGTCAAACGTGTAGTCGTGGCCCAACGTCTCTGCCGCCGACAGCGCGTCGTCGGTGAAAGAAACCGTCTTGCCCGCATCGGCGCGCATCGTGATCGCCTCAAGCCGGACCGGAGTCGGCTTTTCGAACGGCTGAACGGTGACACTCAAGCGATTCTCTCCCGCCGAGAATGCCCCCAAGGACAGGTCGCCAGTTCCCGGGACACGTGTACCGAACACAACGTCGCTGAACTCGGCAGCGTTGTGGAAGCCTGTGCTCATCGGTCCCCAGGCACTGGTTTCCTTGTCCTGCTGCTGGATGCGCCCCAGGCAGATGCGCCATCTCGTCCCGGGCGTCGGGACGCCGCCGAGATTGGCGAACGGCACGGCCAGTTCAACGGTCCAGAAGCCATCTCCGGTGGTCAAAGTCGCCTTGCCCCCGAACTCCCAACCTTTGTCCCGGCTCCCCCAGGGGTTCTCACCCGCGCAGGCCGAGTCACATACGGTCCCAAGGCCATTGACACACAAGTCGTAGAACGAGTCACCATCGCTGTTCGTATCCAGCAACACGAGCACACAGTCGTCCTTGAAGATCCGGTCGCTATCATGCTCCCGGGCCTCTGCTTTGTACGCGCCCAGTTGGTTGTTGACCGGGTTCAGACAGCGCTGTTCACAGCGGAATGCCACATACAGGTTCGTGTCGTCATACGTCATGCGAACGGTCGTCTGCTCCCGTGCAAACGCACTTTGGCGCTGGAGCACGAACGGCGTGATCGCCAACGTTCTGGTCCAGCAGGCATCGGCCAGACTGCCATCGACGACCGGGGGCGTCACGGTCCGCCCGACACACACGGAGCCGTCACCCGGTTCTGCTGTCAAAGGCATCGTCAACACACCGACACCGATGAGAGAAAGAAAAGCGATCCGTAGCAGCGTCTTAGAGCTCATCTGACAGTGCCTCCTCGAGTTCCTTGTCATCCAGGCCGTCCTGGGTGGAAATCACCAGCGCGTCCAACGCCACCGTTGCCTTCGGATCCACAGCATTCGAAGAAACGCAGAAGCGTTCCCCGATGTGACAGCTGTGGGGTCCGGTCCGCAGCCATTGCCACTCCGTTGACACAGGCCCCGGCATCCGAAAAACGGTCTCGCTCTTCTGACCAGGCACAACTCGCATCACCACAATGCTGCTCTGCGTGTCTAGGGATACGCGTGTGCGCAAGTAGATGTAGAACGGCAGTGTCGTCCGGGGCACGTACGGCACGCCATAGGTCAACCAGAAATAGCGCCGTCCTTCGACACATGCTCCACGACTGGCCGATGCGTCCTCCGCAACTTGGCCAAACGCGCCGGGGGCACGAAAGTCTTCCGCCTGCACAGCAAAGGGAGCAACCTTGATCGGCCTAACAGCTGGCGTCGACTCATCGGTGAGCGCGATATCATCAACGCAGAACGAGACCTTCTGGGGGTCCGCCTTTGTCGTCAACACGCTGAACGCCGACGACGTGTCCAGAGAAACGAAATGGAGGCTGCTCTTCTGCCAGGTACTCGTGGCGTCCACAGGACTGCCATAGACCCACGTCCCGCCGCGCAAAACGCAGAGCATGACCGTCCCGCTGCCTTTGAGCCAGACATCGACACGGTACGCCCGATCGGGAAGGGTTGTGAGTGTGCAGGACGCCCCCTCAAGTCGATTCGCACCGCGGGTGTCGACCTGCATGGCGTGTCCGCCCCCGTGGCCGGCCCCCGACGTCCGGGAGAGAATCGTCCCGGCCTCTGCACCACGGTAGGCCTTCCAGCCCTCAATACCGGCCTCGAAGTCCCCATTGACCGGCGTTTGGCCCCACACGCCACCCGCGGCAGAAGTCAGCAGCGCCGCAAGGACAAGCCGTCGCAGAGCAAGCCCGCCTCCGGTTCGTTCAGTGTTGATCATCAGGAGAGCCTCCGTGAAATTCCTCACAGCACCGCACCTGCGGGGGCCGCAATCGTCGGTCGACCTGACGTGCTGTCCCGCGCGAGGAATATAGGTGGGCTCTCCAGAGTTGCGTCCACGCGCCCTCTGCCGCGGCACTGTCCGTTTGCCTTCACGGCCGTATATTCTCGCGTTCACCCCGCATAGCAGATTACTGGTACCGAATAGCTTCACTGTTGACAGGCAAAGGAGGAGCAGCATGGCATACGACGGCGTCATCGAGGATGTAAAAACGGCGATAGCCCTGGGTGAACCGACACGTATTCCGGTCTTCGCTTTGAGTGAAGAGTTTGACGTCAAATGGTACGGCAAGTGGGACTACGAGACGGTCTGCCAGGATGGCGATAAGATCGCGGAAGTCTGGATTGCCGCGATTGAAGAGTTTGATTACGACTGGGCCTGGGTCCAGGTCGATGACTGCTTTGAGTTCGAACCCCTGGGCGTCGGCTGCCCCGGCGAAGGGGACATTCTGCGGGCCACTCAGGATCACCTGGAATGTACACGGCCCGGTCTCGACTCATGGCGCCTCTTTGACCCACTGACTGCGGGACGCGTCCCGGAGAAGCTCAAAGCCATCCGCAAGATCCGAGAGCATTTCGGCAACACCGTGCTGGTACAGGGAGCTGCGGCCGCGCCTTACAGCTGCGTGGGGCTGGCGTGCGGGCTCACCGAAACCATGATGCTGGCCATGACCGACCGAGCCTTGCTCGACGACATGTGCGCGTTCTTCGTGGAGCAGCAATACCGCTTTATCAAAGCCCAGGTTGACGCCGGCGCCCATGCCATCTGGCTCGGCGACTGTAACGCCTACAGCAGCATGATTTCCATCGACCAGTACCGCGACGTCGCCTTCCCCTCATGCAAGGAACTCGTCGATCACTGTAAACAGGACTTCGGCACGATCTTCCACCTGCACAACTCGGAAACAAAGGTCCCTTACCTGCTGGAAGAAGCGAAACTCGGGGTCGACATCATCAGTGCGGGACCGGATGCGGACATCGCAGCAGTGAAAGAAGCCATGACCGGGACGTGTTGCTTCAGCGGCAATCTGGACCCGATCGAGGTGCTGATGCGCGGCACGCCGGAGCAGGTCGCTGCCGAGACGGAACGCATCATGCAGACCTGCAAGCCTGGCGGAGGATACGTGTTCAACACGGGTGAGATGAACCCGCGCGACACCCCGGCCGAGAACATGCACGCCATGATTCAGACAGCCAAACGACTCGCCTAGCAGTTGCGCCGCGCGGTGGCGACATACAGCTCCTCAACCCTCGCTCGTGCCCACGGGGTCCTGCGAAGAAACTTGAGGCTGGATTTGACGGACGGGTCGTGATTGAAGCATCGGATGTCGATGCGTCGCCCCAACTCACTCCAGCCGTAATATTCAACCAGGCGATTGACGATCGTCTCCAAGGTGATGCCATGCAACGCATCACCAGTTCCCGGCTCACTCATGGCCCTGCTCCTGTCCCTCTTTCCCCGGTGAGAATTTCAGTAGGCGCACACTGTGCCCGGGCATGGTCAGATCAACCATCACCTTACCGTGCGCCACACTCAGTGCCTCTGCCTGGCGCACCTGCTTGGGTCGCGCCAACGCCAGGTATTTCTTCCGGTGTTTCCACAGGACTGTCCCGACCTTCGGGCCAAAGCGCAGCCTGACATTGCCCCCGAACAACGGCGACTTGGGCAGCGCCTTCAGTCCGGCCGCCTCACAGTCGCGGTATAGCTCGTAAGCGAAGACGCCATGCTCCTCGTCAATCAGCCACTCGGACACGGTCCAAGCGGCACCAACGTCCATGCGCAAGTCGCCGAGCGCGAGGCGAACCTGTTCAGGCACACTGGGACGGCGCATCGCTCGATGGTTGAACAACAGGACGTACAGGTCTTCGCCCTTGCGACAGGCGATGGCCCCGCAGCGCGCTGCTGACGTCCCGGTTGCCTCGACCGCCAAACGGTCTCCCCCGACCAATTCCTCGAGCATCCCGATCACGAGCGCCCGGGGGTGCTTGATTCCAGCGGTCGTCTGAGCCCATTCGTGGACCTGATCCACCCCGAGCTCGTAGACCCGTTCCGCGATGGCTGCGTACCAACTGGCACCCCACTCCGTGATGTCTCCGCACCAGAGACGCTGATTCGCGTCATCCCGCAGGATCGCGAATTCCGCAACATCCACGGGGAGCTTTTCGAACTGCGGGTAACGAGCCAACCGGTCGCGCATACGGGTAACCGCCAGGTCAAAGGTATCGATTGCGACTCCCACCTGCCCATACCAGGAGCACTGCAGATAGCAGAGCCGCGTGCCGGTAGCCCCAGTACAGCGATTGGTGCCATTCGCTGCGTGGTCCACGATCTCCAGTCCCCACTGCTTCCGCTTGCTCACGTTGTTCGCGCCGATTCTGGCAGGATTGAGGATGTTGCCCGGACCAATGTCAGCATCGGGAATGACTCCGGTCACGGCATCCACGGTGTAGTCGTAGTGCACGAGGTAGTCTTCCTTTGTGCCGGCCCAATGGCCCGGGTAGAGATCCGGCTCGGTGCCCACGCGAAAGCGCCACCCGCTCACGGTCTCGTCCCCGAATGCGTCCACCATGGCCCTCACAGCCGCAGAAATGAACGCATGCCAGACCTCAGGGTCCTTTGGAGGGTACGTGTTGCCGTACGTGTGGAGCTCCTTCGCGTCACTCATCGCCGTCGGCACGTTGTCGAGAACAATCCGCGGCACGTATCCGGCGTCGAGCATACCACGCAAGTAGCCGATCAAGCCGGAAAAATCACACTGAATCGTGCCGTCGGCACTGACTCCCTTGAACCACTGGTTCTTGCCGTCTTCACGCCCCCCGAGCAGCCGCACGCAGTTCACGTACCTCATGAACGAATGGCTGGTCCGGTAGCGCTTGGCCTTTGCGGGGTCAGCGAACATGTCTTCACTGGTGAAGTTCGACACCGACCAGAAGTTGTGGCACGTCCCCACAGTCCGGTCCGCATCTACACGGATCTCCCGTTCACCCGGCTCGAGTTCCGGAATCGGCAGCGGCGTGGATGTCAGGCGCATCCGCTCGACCAATCCCCGCCATCGACGCATCGAACGCTGACTCCCGATATAGCACTGCCTCGGCCACGTCTCGATCAGGCGGGCACTCCGCATCGCGATGAGCGTGCCGTCACAGCGCAGCCAAAACTGCTGGCGCCCGTCCAACGGCCCCCAACTGGCTTCAATCCGATGCCGCGATCCGGGCGTCCACAGACGGCTGCCCGGATGCGAGATAGACGCATAGTACTCCTCACCGGCCTTGTACACGAAGACCAACTGCCCCGGGGCACGGAAGAAGAGAGTGACGTGTACATGCGTCTGCTCACCGACATGGAAGAGGGTGGAACGTTCGGTCGACGGCCACGCCTCCGGGAGCCGGCACACGACATCAACACCGCCTGCCCCCGCCGACAGATGCCCGGCCATCGGCAGCGTAATCCCGCCATCTCCGAAGGTCAGCGCCGCACGCCCGTCGACCTCCACAGGCTTGACTCCCGGCGACACGTGCGCTCCCTCGCTGGGAGCGACTAGGAATGGTGCGTCAACCGTTACATCAGCCAACGCGGAAACTCCGGAGAGAATCCCGACAAGAAGCACCATTTGACCACTTCTGACCATCGATTTCACGCCTCACTCAGATAGGGGCCGGAGAGCCGCCGCACGTGGTGCTGCGCCCCCGCCCACCGTCCGTGGGTGGTGAGCGAGACAAGTCCCGTGGGATCGCCCATGCCTAAGCCTGCGAACGCGTCTCTTCACCTGCATGCAGACGTTTGTAGCAAAGCACTTAGCGCGGCGGCGTGCCGTTCTTCCTGCCTACCTCAACGCCACTCCACCATAGTTCCGGTTTCGCTCCTGGCGAAGCGCCGAGGGGATCACTCACGGGTAGGAACGCTTGTCGAACTCCATTCCCAGCGCCCCTGAGTCAACCGACAAGACAAGGGCTCGCAGACGACTGGGAAACCGCTATTTTTGGGATTGGTCTATTTCCCCCCTGACAGGACCTCAACGCATGCCCAGCCTTGTGGGCTCTACTGGAACAACTGACACATGCATAGCCGCTGGATCTGCGCTGCCCTCCTCCTGCCGTTGGCTCTGTCGGCCCAACTGCTCCGCAACAGGGACTTCTCTCAAGGCCTGGAGGCTTGGCAATCAGGCAAAGGGGAGGGCGACACGGTTGACGTGGTCACGGAAGCGGGCCGTTCCGCCGTCCGCATTCACAAGGTCACTGCGACCAAAGGCTACTCGGGTGCCCACATCCAGCAGCAGGTTTCCTTGACTCCCCGGGCCCTCTACGAACTCTCTTGTCGATTCCGGACGAAGCTCGACCCAGGCTCGGTCGGTTGGGCGGTCAGGGCTTTCGTGGTCGGACATGAGGGCAAGGGGACGCAGGACCACCGCCTGATGGGGCAATCGGGGGAGTGGAAGCCATTCTCCTGGCGTTTCGCGACGGGCAATGCTGACTCAGCCACGGTCTCCTTCCGCCTGACCTACTCGTCTGGGGAGCTGTGGATCGCCGACACCCGGCTGCGGCAGATCGGGGCAAATATCGAGGCAGAATCCCTTGCAGGCCAGGGGGGAGAAGTGGTTGAGGACGGCAGCTTCAGCGGAGGAAAGGGACTTGTCCTCCAATCAGGCCAAGCCATCACCCTCACGTTCTCCTCCGATCCCGGCCCACGCGAGATCGAGCTGTTCGGACGCACAGAGAGCGATGGAGGCCTGCAACTGGGAGCCTGCAGCGTGAGCTTCAAGGGACGCACCACCACCGTGGACGTTCAACAAGCCGGCACATCATTCCAGGGGCGCCATGCGTACATCGAGGTCCCGAACGACGGCAGCCATGCGTTCTCCATCACAGCCAGAGAGGGCGCGCCGGTCGTCCTCGATCGCATCGGCTGGGCCGACACCGGCTGCATCGCGACTCTCAAGCCCCTGACCCTCGATACGCCTCTGGCTGTCGAAGGGCGCCCTGTTGCCGATATCGTGGTGTCCGGGGAGCCGGCCATGCGACGTCTTGCCGAGGAACTGCAGCAAAACCTCGCGGAACACACGGGACTGCGTCTGCCCATTGTCAATGACGAAAAGTGGGTGACAGTGGGCGACCGATCACGCCATGCCATTGCCATCGGCAACCTGCTCCAGAACAAAGTCACCGAGCGCCTCTATTGCCTTTGGTATACACGCGAAGATGCCGGTTACCCGGGCAAAGGCGGCTGGGTCGTGCGCACGGTCCACAACCCCTGGGCAACTGGAACAAACGCCGTGGTTCTTGCCGGCAGTGACGCCGTCGGGACAGAGCACGCGGTCGGGGCATTCCTGCGAATCCTGGACGACCTGCCGGGAACCACTGTGCCGCACACCGTTACGGTGGCCCTGGGCGAGGCGATGAAGACACACTTCAGCAAGCCGAATCCGAGCGCAACGCGAAAACGACTACCGCGCTATAGTCAACGCTCGCTCATGAGCGGCTCAGCAGATCTGGGGATGCGCTATGTGTACACCGGAAACCCCGACTGGGGAGAAGACCTCCTCGTGCGGCTGCGCGAACACCGCAGGAGAGGCAATCCGGGACACGACACGCACATGGAGCTGTGGAAAACACTACGCGGCTGGGACAACATCGAGGAAAGCCCGGCACTGACCGAGGAAGTCCGGCTGGAGGTGACAAACTACCTACTCCAGGTCCTGCGCGGAAAGGAAGGGGTATTCAGCGGCATGTTTCAGTCGTCGCTGAGCTATGAAGCCGTGCGCCACAACCACGAGATGCTGGCGGCAATGGACGCCTACTATGGCTGGCTCTATTTCGGACGTTACTACGACCTACCGGATGCGGATGACTGGCTGGCAAAGGCACGCTACTGCTTTGGCGCGCAGGAACAACACTTCAAAGGCAAAGACGAAAGCGGAAATTACGAAGCCACGGCTGCGCTCTGGCCGCTGCTGAGCTATGCCATCGCGGAACCCGGTTACACGTTTCTCCCCAGTGGCGTCGGCCGCACGTTCATTGATCGCTGCGTGATAACGCTGGACAACCGCTTCTCTCTCTCCGGCCATGGCGACTGCTGGGACACCGACTGCTTCGCGCCATTGACCTTCGCCATTGGGGCCTGGTACTACCGAGATTCCGGATATCAGTATGTGCTGGAGGAACACTACCGATTGCGTCCCGAACGCTCCCTGGTTTTCCGCACATACCCGACATTCGCGATGCATGGCGTGCTGCAGCCGGAGCGGCCAGCCCGTTTCGAGGGAGTGACCGTCGCCCCTCTCGATCCCGGGCATTACGCCTACTACCGCGAACACCAGGATGAGCTTCTCTGGAACACCCCAGTCACGAACACGTTCGACAAACTGTCGCTGCGCACGCGTTTCGAACCGGATGCCCAGTACCTGCTCCTCGACGGCATCGCCTGCGGCTCACACGGCCACGCCGACCCCAACTGCATCGCCAGGTTCACCGACAATGGACGCGTATGGATCGTGGACGACTGCTACACAGAAGGCCCGTTCCTCGACGCACAGAATGGAATCCAGGTGACACGCAACGGCCTCGGCGCTCCTCTCCCTGCCTGTGCCCGACTCGACGGCAAAGCCGATTTCAGCCATGCAGGTCTCACCCGAACAACGTTGGTGGACCACGCGGGAACAGATTGGGAGCGGAACATCCTGTGGCTCAAGGAGGGCCCCGTTCTCATCCTGGACCGGCTGACCGCCCGGGAGGATGCAACGTTCGGGATACGCCTCCGCTGGCGCACCCTCGGAACAGTAGAGCACAGCGGCAACTGTCTGACCACACGCCAGGCCAAGATGGAAAGCGCCCCGGCACAGCACATGGACCTCTCATGGAACAGCGATTTGGTCAGTTCCGTCGAGCTTGCGGATGAGCGCTACAGTGCACGGTGGGGGAAGTACCCCTACGCGGAGCCGCAGGTGAATGTCCTCACCCTCGACCGCTCCTGCGATCTCCGCAGAGGCGAAGACACCGTACTCGCCTCGCTCATAGTCACCGGCGACTCAAAGGAAGGGATGCAGAGCAAACTCAAAGAACTCCCCGGAAACCGTTTTCTGCTCACTGAGGGAACACCGACAGTAGGGGGCTTGGCTCAGACCCCATTCGTTGCCGGGGAACTCACCGTGATAGGGCACACCTTCATCCTGACCCGGGACAAATTGAGCGTTCTTCAGCCCACGATGGTGGGGATTGGTGGGACCGTTGTTCTGGACGGTGCAGTGGCGGCTCTGAACCTGGATGCAAAGGCGGGACAACTTGAGCTGATCTGCTCGAAGGAGGAAACGGCGACAATCCTCGGGGGAGTCAGGACTCTGGAGCCGGGGCGGACGGTCATCCGCTTCGACCACGGAGCAGTTCAGCTTGCGGGGGCGATTGCCGCAGCCATGGCGCAGGCCGGCGTCCCCGGAAGAGGAAAGCAACCCGACCAGACCGGTTTCCGCCCCATCCTGACACCCTCACACCGACTCTCATTCGACGGCGCCATAGCGGCCTTGGCGACGGATGCCGGGTTGATCGCCGTGGGAACACAATCCGGCGCAACCGCGCTGCTGACCGTAACCGGGCACGTTATGTCCCGCGGCAGCCTGGGTTCACCGATATCAGCGGCCGGCGTTGGGGATCTCGATGGGAATGGCAGCGCCGAAGCCGTCTTCGGCACGGTCGACGGTCACGTCATCGCCACTGATGCCGACGGTGCACAAAGATGGCAGTTCCAGTGTCCTGTCTTCCCTACACGGCGCGGGTACCTGGGACAAGTCCACGACCTTCTCGTGGCCGATCTGGATGGAGACGGGAAGGCCGAGGTGACAGTTGGGGCGAAGAACTCCCGCGTGCTCATACTCAACGGGGATGGCACCGAGCGCCGCGAGATCCTGGTTGACGGGGAGACCACCATACACGGGAACTTCGCCGCAATGGACGTGGATGGGGATGGCATCAAAGAGGTCAGTTCCTACGCCCCCGTCTGCAGCTTCGGTTTCGTGTTCGACTTCCGCCTCAAGGGAGCCTATATCAAGAGCAGCACGGATGGCTGGCCATCCCATGTCAGAGACCGAGTCATCGTCGACCTCGACGGCAATGGCAAAGATGAAGTTGCGCTTGCGACCAATCGCGGAACTCTCTACGCACGTCAGTGGGTTGATGGGAGACTCAAGCAGGTGCACATCGGGACGGTCGGAACCGGGGTGACGGCAATGGCGCCCATCCACCGTGACGGAGAGCCGGACGGCTTTGTAGCGGGACTGGAAATGAGCTATCTGCACGCCTTCACCGGCACGGGTGAGTACTGTTGGGGGATGCCGACAGCTGGCCCCGTCACCGATCTTGTCACAGTGGGAACAGGGGAGGCAATCCACATCTTCGCGACAACGCGGGCCGGAACACTGGAACGATTCACGACACATGGACAGGCTGCGGGGGGGATGCAAACGCCAGCCCCGGTCAGCCACCTGCGGATAGCGGGAACCACAGTCGTTGCGGGATGCGAAGACGGAACAGTCCTGCTCATCGAACAGCCATAGCGACGGCGTTTTGAGCCCCCGTCCTTCAGAGCCGCGACTTCCGGGAGAGGACATCCCGACAGAGCCCTGACCAACGGGAGGGGACATCCCGACAGAGCCCTGACCAGCGGGAGGGGACATCCCGACAGAGCCCTGACCAGCGGGAGGGGACACCCCGACAGAGCCCTGACCAGCGGGAGGGGACACCCCGACAGAGCCCTGACCAACGGGAGGGGACCGCTTACGATGTGCGCGGCTCGGACGGAG
>Ga0209045_1000696_pt1 | contig 36928 bp, 17 predicted proteins | sample SaaInlLV_10m_DNA_4_FD_184664 | JGI IMG/M metagenome (GOLD analysis project Ga0209045, IMG submission 184664) | Marine microbial communities from expanding oxygen minimum zones in the Saanich Inlet - Saanich Inlet SI072_LV_200m_DNA (SPAdes) (version 2) | ecosystem: Environmental > Aquatic >...
ATAGGGTAATACGCTAGTAGTAGAAAAGGACAATCTCGGAAGGCTATGGGGGACAGGAGTTTGGGGCGCGCGCTCGGGGTGGAAAGGTGTACTACGGACCTAATCTACAGTAAACTACCGCTAGGAACGTGCCTGTGGTGGCAGACCACATGATGGCGGCTCCGTCCACAGGGTATGTTTCAGAAAGGAACGAGAAGGTGTCCTCTTTGTACTCGGTCGCCGCTCCCACGCGCTTGTCAACATCCGTCGGAACTACCTGAAGAGGTACCACGTCTCCAAGGTGGAAACACTCTCCGGGGGCAGCACCGTGTATCTCACCCGGGGTGATTGGCGTGTGAGTTTCCCAATAGGGCACGACAACATCAATGGAGTCCGACGCCGTGTCTCCACCACGGTTTGCTGTCACGGTATAGTGTACGGTGACTGTCTCGTTGTCCTCACCATCAGCGAACCTGATAGTCACTGAAGACGAATGGCAATCCTCGGGCGGAACCACTGCCTCACCCTCCTCGTTCAGCGCCATACCGTTGAATTCCCAGGAGTATTCGTCTTCCCAGAAAAGCGGCGGAAGCTCCGCCGCGTCGTCATCGAAAATCCCGAAACTCCCATCAGCATTGTATGTATGGGTGTTCGGCTCCAGGTCTGGCACATTGAATGGCCTCTCCTTGTGACCAGACAGAGAGACGTCGACATTGACTACCATTTCGGCTGCATAACACGCACCCACTAGAGGAAGCAGTGTAAGCAGCGCCGCTACAGACCATCTCGACTCTCGTTCTCGCATCATAGCTCTTACTCCATTTTCTGCACCACATTACCGCGTATCATCTCCTCGATGACACGTTCGGCATTCTTGCCGTTCGCCATCAACGAAGGCCCAATCAACACCCGCTTCTCTACTCACTCTTCCTTCGATGCAGGCCGCTGCCTGCATCGCGCGGCCAATGCCCTTGACCACCGGGAACTGCCGAATCTCCGTTCATGGGTGGCGAGCACCTCAGTTGCCTTGCCGGGATTACCAGCCCTGATGCAGGCGTCTGCGAGGTAAAGCTGTGACAATCTGACAAGAGCGCTGCACCGCTTGTCACCGGCGTACCGTTCAAGGCGGTCACAGGTTGCCTGAATCCGTTCTGGAGGCTCTCCGGCCCCGCTTTGAGCAACCACCAAATCAGCGAGGATCTTGGGCTCCGCAAGCTCGTAAGGGCCCGCCGCCACACACCGGCTGAGATACTCGACGGCGGTCTTTGTGTCTCCTTGGTCCTTTGCAGCAGTTCCAGCCACCTGCAGGACCTCCCACGTCTTGGCAATGTCCGGGAAACGCTCCGCCAGCAGCGCATAGGTCCGCAGTCTGGCCGAAGGGATGGCATGTTGTTCGCGGGAGAACAGCAGGTTGTGCAAGGCTTGCTGCAACGCTGCCGGCCTGCTCGCATGTGCTTCTGTCAGATTCGCGAAGTACGCAGACCAAACACGATCCCAGCCGTGCTCGCCGTCTTTGAATACCCGCATGCGGAACAGAGCTCGGTGGAGTGGGTGCCCCTTCCCGACACGAGCCACCAGTCCCCGGGCGAGTCGTTCGTAGACGGCAGCCAGTTCCAACTCTGTCCGGCCGTTCTCCAGGCTGCTGAGATACTGGTCGAACGCCTGCCTGGAGCGTCTGTGCTGCCCGAGCAGTCGTTGGCACTCGCTGAGCATGTACCAGAGCCGTGGCAGCGTGGTGTCCTCTTCGGCAGAAACGGTCATTCCCACTAGAGCTAAGGCCAGTGAGTGGATTTTCTCGGCACCCGCGATGGACTCCAGCGGCGCTTCCGAGAACGCGCTCTGCAGGCACGCATATTGCACGGCTAGTCCATCCTTCCCCTCCTTGCCGTTTCCTCTGCCGCGCCAGCGGTGGGGCCTGAACACCCCGGAGGCGACCTTGGAGGGACTGCGACTCCCGCCGACGGCCCCCGGGCTGGAAGTCCGCTCCGACTTCCCGTCTGCAGCCATCTCGGCATCGGCAGAAGACGATGCCGAGCCCAACTCAACGAGGGGCACATCCCAAGCCCCCACGATCGGGTCAAGGAAGATGCCGGACAACAGCGTGTTGATGCTCAGGTTCCGCCAGATGCGGAGTGTCACAGCAAGAGGACCACGCACCCCGAAACGCTTGTATACGCCGCCGCCGAAGTTGCGGACATCGCTAACGGTGATGAGCTTGCCGTCCGCATCGGTCACCGAGATCGTGTAGTAGCGATTCGGTTCGTAGTAGTTGTGATCGTTGACGAAATACAGGCTCAGTATGTGATTGCCCTCGGGGACCTCGCACGTTACGAGCAAATCCGGCCCCCTTCCCAGAGGATGCTGTTCGCCGTAATCGTCTCGGTTCGCGGGAATGTGGGTACGCCGACGCGGGTCCCACAAAGCAACGGGATCGTCGGAGGGACCTTTGGATACCCACAGCCGCCCGGTCTCTTTGGGTGAGGTGGTTCGGACTGTGTACTTCAGTCGGGGCCACATGGCGCCGCCCAGCCGATCTGTGACGTAGTTCTGCGCACAGAGGATGTACTGACTGCGTCCGTACCCAAGGAACCAATCGCCGCGCGTGGTGCGGTCGTTTGGGAGGATGCGGACCCCGTCCCCCATGTCAACCGTCTTCATGTCCCTGAGAATGGCGATTCGTTCAGACGCGTACTCCGCTTGCCTTCGATGCCAGGCCACGGGGGTCGACGCGATGAGCTCCTTGTTGGCCGCCACGGCCGCATCCCAGGCTTGCTCAAACTCGTAGCAGCGTGCGAGTTCAAGCGATACGAGGCTGGCCAAGACAGCATCTGGCATGCCGCTTGCCCGATTGAGCACAATCCTGGCCGAAGCGAAGTCCCGCATCCCCATCTGGGCGCCCCCCAGACCAACCAGAGCCCAGGCCTCCAGGGCGCCGAACGAAACCCCACCGGCAAGGACGCCCTCAAACACCTGCATGGCCTCCAAGTAGTAACCGAGACGCAGATACGCGCGTCCCATCGCCACCTGTGCCAACTGCCGCCAAGGAGCGGGCAAAAGGCACTGGGACGCCGCCCCAGCCCCCGACGCCGCTCCCCCACCCGGCTGCAAGCTCTGAGCCTGCCGAACGGGGGTATGGGGCAGCCAGCCCCACTGCTCTCCTGCTTCCGTCGGCCTCCTCGGCATTGCATCCGGGTCATGCGTGGCGGCCAGGGCGGCGTGCCAGCGTGTTGCGTACTCCGCGAAGGCCGTGTCAGTGAGTGGAGCGGGACTCTTCTCACTCTTCAAGCAGGCGCGAATGCCGGTGAGAGTGGCTGTCACGTGGTCCTGACCGAGCGGCTTCGCAACGGCGTTCAGGTAACGCTGGTTCTCGGAGAGCTTTGCTGTCGTGCTGAAGCAACGGTCGAGGTCCGTGAAGAGGGCGTGCAAGTAGAATCCAAGCGCCTGATTCTGCTTCCCGGCTTTGCGGAACAAGTCAGCGGCTTTGAGAGCGATGACATACCTGTCCGGCGCTCGAGGATGGGAGCTGAACACGCGAGCATAGAGTTGCGCAGCGGTCTCGGCGCCCTTCTCTTCGCCTTCGCGGGCCTCGGCCAGTTGGCGGAGCTGGTTCAGCTCGTACTCGGGGATGGAATCCAGCTCTGCCCGGTTCCGGTAGTAGACGCTGGACTTGGCCACGGTCGCACGCTTTACCGGTCCGTAGATTGCAGTTGCCCGCCCAAACGCGGCTTGCGCATCACCGGTACGTCCCTCGGCCAAAGCAATTGCGGCCAGCCGTTCCCAGGCATGCAACTGCCAGGTATCTTGTGGAACGTCGTCTCCCTCGACCAGTGTCGTGTAGAGCTTGGTGGCTCTGCTCAGATCGCCTTTTGCGTAGTGGCAATCCGCTACGAGCGTCCTGTGTTCACGCAGGTTCAGCTGCTTCGGGGCGTTGTCCGCGATCGCCACAAGCTGTTCGAGTGCCAAACCGAAGTTCTTGCCCGCGATGGTCTCGCGGACGATTTCAAGGGTGAGTTTGGGGGGAGCCGGGGCTGGGGCCGGGCTCTCGGGAGTGACGTTCTCGGCAGTGGGAGAGGGCTTCGTGATCGGCGCCTGCTTCGCGGGCACCGACGCGGCGGCTTCTTTCCCTACTTCCGCGGACTTCGCAGGCTTGTCGCGGGCTTCCTGCGCCTGGAGCGCGGCAGGCAAGACCAATGCCAACAGCAGCACAAGCGTGGCCAGCGCACGAATCCCGGCGTAATTCCGGACTATCCCCGATCCCATGGCAAACCGTCCCGTTCCTACCGCCCGGGACGTTGGTCGACCCGCGTCTACACCAGAATGGCGCAACGCATGCATCAGTCAGCATCAACCAGAATCCCAGGCCCTTCCAAGCTCTTCGCTTCCACTCTTACCCCCCCCCCGAAACGCTTTTCAAGCCCGATTGAGAGTTTTTCCGCGCTTTCCTCCCGACGGGGACTCACTCAGTGGTGGGGCGGCGCGCGGTCTCTCCCAGGTTGAGCCGCGCACAGCGTAAGCGGTCTTCTGCCCCCTCCCGTTGGTCAGGGCTCTGACGGAATGGCCCCCGCCCAACCGAGCCGCGCACAGCGTAAGCGGTCCTGCCCCCTCCCGTTGGTCAGGGCTCTGATGGAATGGCCCCTGCCCAACCGAGCCGGGCCCCTTACTCGAGCGCCCCAATCGTGAACGAGCGGATCAAGCCCGGGAAATTGGGGCGCCGTTTGCCCGTCGGCCCGCCGCGCGGATCAGTGAACTCACAACCAATGCCGATCACCGATGTAGACGCGGGCATCGCGACCTCTATCGGGGCACGGCCCTCAAGCGCCTCCCCAAACTGGATCGCGGCTTCTCCCGGCCCGTCCGCAGTAGGTGGCCGGTAGGTCAATGCGATCCTGACCCACTCGTTGCGGGGAAGGGGCGACTCCGAATACACCCACAGCGGATTCCCTTCGTTCAGCTTCGCAAACTGAAAAAGCAGCTTACCGTCTTTCCGGACCAGGATTCGGAACCCGGTCGCGAAACTGCCCTTGGTCAGCAAGGCACAGAAGTCATTGCCGTCGAAGGTATCAGTCATCTTCGCCTCGATCTCGATGCGCATGCCATTGGTCAACGTCTGGTTCAGATAGTCTGATGGGTACGCCCAAAGACGATCGAACCAGGCCGTATCAAGCCCTCCCGGGCGTGGTGTCGCGGCCCGCTTCCGGGGGAGCGCTGAGCCGATCGGGGTCGCACATTCGCCTCCCAGCCAAACGGTCTGTTTCAGTGTAGCGTCGGGCAGACTCTCGAATTCGCCCTTCAGGAACTCACCGGGACGGGTCGCCGGCAATGCTGGTGGGATGCCCGTTAGCATCAGGCCCTGAGCGCACTCCTTCTGAAAGAAGTACCCCGTCGCGGAATCCGCATAGCCATAGGCCAGCTGGAAGTGCTGCTCTGGTGCGATCTCCCGGGGCAAGACGAACTCGGCCAACAGCTCTCGGGTCTCGGGAGCAAAGCTGAGAGGCACTTCCAGCGCCTGGGCACCGCGTTTCGACGCCACGAGAAACAACACACCCGACGCTGGCGTGATGGCTTCGGGAACGGGGGCCCGGAACGTGACTTCCAGGTCTCCATGCATGATCAGTCCGGTCCGTTTCTCGGTAGCCATGGACTGACCGTTCATGCCCGTGATAGTGTAGGTCGCCGGCAGTGTTTCCGGCGGCTGGATCGAGGGAGCGTGGAAATAGACCGCCGAGTTCCACACGATATGTCGGAAGAGAAGTCGTTTGGTGGGCAAGTAAGCCATGTGCCAGGCTGTGGCCAGCATCCCGCCGCAGTTGCGTGAGGCCGCGTAGCGAGAAAACTGCCGCAGATTGGTGGCATTGAACCACGGGCAACCCCACACATCCTTGAACCCGAGCCCAAGGAAATAGTCCACGGACGGGAACTCACCGATCGACGATGCAGAGTAGTGCCAATCCGCCACGATGATCTTCTCCCGATCCCGGAGATGGTTGACCATGGTGTGCAGGGAAATGGCGCCGCTCTTGTAGTTCGCGTGATAGGCTCCTCCGGGAGTCTCCTTGTGACGCGGGTCGGGAACGAAGCCCGGCAGCGTGATGCCGTGTTCCGGAGTGCCGAGAGTTGCCGACAACAGGACATCGCCCCAAATCATTGGTGTCACGTTACGGGCCAGAACGAAATCCGTGCCGAGATTCAGGCAGTAGGCGAACGCCTGCGGAGGCGTCATGTCCATAGCAGCGGCGAGCGTGGCCATATCGTCAGCATCGAACTCGTCGATGCCGAAGTGGAAGAACTTGGGGGGATGCTGATCCGGGTACAGATCGAGCAGGTAGCCCACCAATCGTAAAGCGGTCGCCGGATAGGCTTCCCGTCCATCGGGCATCTTGTATGCGGCATTGAGTACGGTGGCCCGGTTCTTTGGGTCAATGACCAGGCCGGGGTGTTCCTCAAGCAGCGGCGCGATGAGAGGAAGCTGCTTGCCGATGAACTTCATCTCGAAGACAGGTTCCAGGCCAAGCTCGACCGCGTGGGCAACAAGCCGACGCATCTCCTCCGTGCTGCATCCATTCGGGAGGACCGTCCCGTCGGTCTGCAGCGTAATGGTGGCAGCCCCCGGGTGTCCCAGACCGAAAACCACAAGGTTATAGTCCCGCTCAGCAAGCTGTTCGAGACGCCGATGGAACGTCGACATCGGCTGCCGGTCGGGAAAGATGTGCTGGTGGTAGCCTCGAATGGCGAAGGCCCCGCAGTCGGCAACGGCTGCCGCGGGGATCTCCGGATGCGTTCCGCCCTCGACCGGCTGAGCTTGTGGAAGGGCGGCAGACGAGCTGTAGGACAGAGCCAGGGCGGCAACACCGAGGTGGAACGGGCGCAAGAACATGACGGCAATCTCCGAGTGTAAGAAAGCGACCACGAAGCAGCTGGGAACGGAGCCTACAGTAACCCCATTCATCTTTTTGGGCACAAGGGATTATGTTACCGCATGACAAAACGATCAATCCTGCTCGGCCTCTTCTGTGCGGCTGCTATCTGCGGCTTTACCTACTTCAACGACGCAATCCTGCGTCAGAGCCTCTTCGTCGGCAACCACATGCCGATAGCCGTGTATGGGCCCCTACTCGTGTTCCTGCTCACGGTCAACCCCCTGCTGGCATTCCTGACTCGGAAGATGGGCACTGCCTGGAAATGGCTCAAACCCCTCTCCGCCGCCGAGCTTTCGGTGGTCATTGCGCTCTCGCTGGCGTCCTGCTGTGTCCCCTACTCGAGTCTGCTGCGTCTCCTCTCCAACCTCGTGATTCTGCCACACCACTATGTGCGCACGGAGGCCAGCTGGCGCTGGGCAGATGCTGACGGCCCTTCAGGAAGCGTACTTGATTACCTGCCGAGCGAAATGAAGCCGACTCTGGACATGCCGGGAACGGATCCCCTTGATGGATTCGTGCAGGGGCTACGCGTCGGGGATGCCGGCATTGGTGTTTCAGATGTGCCGTGGACGGCATGGATTCGTCCCCTCGGCTTCTGGCTGCCACTGTTCGTGGTACTATCAATCGCGCTGGTAGGCTTGGCTCTAGCCGTGCACAAGCAGTGGTCTGACCATGAGCACCTGCCCTACCCCGTGGTGAAATTCACTGCTGCCCTCTTGCCCCGGGCCGGCGAAGCGTGCAGCCCGATATTCAAGAATCGCCTGTTCTGGGTCGGCACGATCGGAGTGGTCCTTTTCCACACGAACAATTACCTCTACGAGTGGTACCCGGAGTACCTGATCCGGATTCCACGCATCTTCAATTTCACCCCTCTCGCCCGCCTCTCCCCGACCTTCCTCAAAGGCGGCGGCTGGTCGCTGTTCTTCCCCAAGATCTACTTCTCGTTCATCGCGATTGCTTTCCTGCTGGCAACCGATGTCTCACTGGCCGTTGGTCTCGGCCCCTTCATCTTCCGGTACATTGGGGGAATCATGGTGGGGTACGGAATCCCCATGGGCTCGGGCACGCGCTTCGCCCCGCGCATCGACCGCGGCATCGTCTTCGGCGGCTATGTCGGGATGTTCCTCTCCATCCTCTACACGGGCCGACACTACTACCTGAACTTGGTCCGCCGCTGCCTGGGGCGGAAATCCGGTGACGAGATCCCGGAGGGCGCCGTATGGGGGTTGCGCGTGTTCGTCGTGGGCATGCTGGTTTTCGTCATCGACCTGTGTCTTGTCGGTCTCGATTGGCAGTTGGCCGTGCTGTACGCCGGCTTCACCATCGTCATTTGCCTGGTGATGGGACGCATCATCGCCGAAACAGGCCTCTTCTTCATCGCCCCCTACCTTTACCCCTGCGTTCTCATCTACAGCATTCTCGGTGACCGGGCAATCGGCCCCCAAGCCCTGATGATCATGTTCATGATAACCTGCGCGTTCCTCATCGACCCGCGCGAAACGCTCATGCCCTACGTGGTGAATGGGGTAAAACTCGTCGATGACTGCGAGGGGAAGACCGGACGTACAGCCATCCTTTCTGTCCTGGCGATCATCCTGGGGCTCTGTGTGGCTACCCCGCTGACTCTCTACTTTCAGTACGACCGCGGCGTTAACTGGAACGACGGCTGGGCCTCCAGAATGGTACCGAAATTCTCCGCCGAGGAGATTGTGAGGGTCCGTCAACGCCTGATGGCGCAGGATGTCCTCGAGGAATCGGAAACGACAACGGGGTGGGCGCGCTTTGCCGCCCCGACGCCTGATCGACGGAGCACAATCGCGTTTCTGGCCGGGCTGGGAGGAGTCATCGTCTTTGCGCTCGGACGGTTGCGGTTCGCGAAGTGGCCGCTCCATCCGGTGATCTTCCTCGTCTGGGGAGGATGGGCCGGATACCAGACAGCGTGGCCATTCCTGATCGGTTGCGGGCTCAAGCTGGCAACCACCAAATACGGTGGAATCGCTGCCTACCAACGCGTCAAACCGCTGATGTTCGGCCTCATCGCCGGCGACATGCTGAGTGGTCTCGGCATCACCATCTTCGGGCTCATATACCACATGGTCACCGGCGAGCTCCCAACCCCGTACCGCGTGCTGTTGGGGTAGCGGCTTCACAGCTGTCCAGCCGAGCCACAGAGTAGCGGGAGCGTCTCGCTCCCATTCCGGACCAAGACGGTCCGGCCACTCTGGAAGCAGGGACCGCTTACGCTGTGCGCGGCTCGGTTCGGCCCGGGCCTCCGTCAGAGCCCTGACCAGCGGGAGGGAGAGTGCCTTACCGGCGCTTCAACACGACGGCCACGTCGTGATCGGTCGTCCCCAGCGTGATCTCGCCCTTCCCGGTAACCTGCTGGTCCCTTGTCGTCCCCAAGTCCAGGTCATAGACGTGAGCCGTGTAGTCTCCGGTGGGCAGGTCCAGTCGCAGTCGCCAATCGAGCGGCTTGCGGGTGCGCAGATGCTGGAGCGACACCCCGCGGCCGTGCTTGAGCTCAACCGGCTCAATCCCACTGACGTTGCGGACGTAGATAAGCGCTTCTGACCAGTCCGGCCGGGTCAAGTACGTCGTCTCAAGCCCCCTGGACGTCGTCAAAGGCCGGCCTCTGGGCTTCGGAGGCGCAAAGCCGGTCAGCTCCGCCGTCTGTGCATAGCCCGTCGCGTCCATGGCAAAATCCACATCCACGCCAAGCTGGTGGTAGTGTCGGCAATACCGCGCCATCAGGTCATAGTCCTTGCGCCCCTGCTCCGTGTTACGGTAATACTTGTCGTCGTCCAACGGATGGGTCACCAACACGGCAACATCCGGTTTGGCGCGTTCGAAGGTCAGCAGATCGAGCCGAGACATGGCTTCCTTTGCTGCAGCGAACTCCGCAACCTCGGATAGACGTGCATTCCAGAAGAAGCAACCGGGGTTCCCGTTTGTGAGCGAGAACCAGATCAGGTCCCTCATGACTCGACGGCGACGCTCGCGGTCTGCATCGTGGCGGAACTGGTCACCCGAACTCTCCCCGAAAAAACTCACTCCACACATTCGGCCATAGCGGGTCAAGACGTCGGAGGCAAGGCCATAGTCAATCTCCGGCGTCGTGCAGCGATTGGCGTGAGGGTAAAGATGATAGGTGTAGAAGTCGATGTCGGTTTTCTCGTGCCACCACAGCGGGTCCACGGTGAACATGCCGCCGCCCCCGTGGCTCGCACAGACCGTTCGCGCCGGATCCCCCTCGCGCAAAGCCGCAATCGCGTGGTTAGCCCACGATGCAGGGCAGCTCACCATCTCGTTTTCCAGCTCGTAGGCAAACACCGCCGGACAGTTGCGAAGGAAGCTGGTCAGCTCCCGGACATAGAGGTCCTGACAGGCCATCGCGTCCGGATCCGTGTACTTCCAGGCCACCTCCTTGAGCAGCTCCCCGTCGCGCACAAAGCGCCGCTGGAACGGTGGAAGCGTGTCCAGATCTATCCCGGCAAATGCCGGGCGTGTGAATAGGTCGTAGTTCTTCCTATCGCAGTAGATCGGCTTGTAGTAATCGTCATGCACAACGGCAAGGAACACGATGCCGTACTCCCGGGCCAGATCCATGTAGCGCAGAATCTCTGAGAACAACCGCCGATTCACCCGGCCTCCCGCGTCAAGAGCTTCCGTGCCCTGGATCCCCGGATCACGACGATGCGTTCGGAGCATGAAGCGCAAAGAGGTGACCCCGCGTTCCGCGAGCTTCGCGAGCCAGACACGCTTCTGGTCTTCAGTCGTGTCATGGAAGGGATTGCACTGCGACCACTCTCCATCAGGCGTCTCCGACTGAACCCAGTTCGCGTAGAAGCCGCCCAGAGGTACGAACGGCCGGCCATCGGTGGTCGCAAAATAGCCATTGGGCAACAGGCGGTACGTAAAAGGCAGCGGAGTGTCAAGGGCCACTGAGATGGGCGCGGAGCTGCCCGCCAGACCATGCTCGTCTTCCACCCCAATCTGCCCCACCCAGCGCTTGGTGAGATCGAAGTTGACCGCCAACCGCACCATCCCCCGACCATCCGTGGAAGCAGTCGCCGGCTGAGCGGTCATCGCGTCGGGGAGCACGGGAGTAACACGACGACCCTTGACGGCAAGCGGATTGTCGTGGACATCGACCAACTGCACGGTGACCTCCAGAGGCAAGTCATTCTCACGGACAACCGACGGATGACGCGGGGAAACCCGGTAGTGATGTGGCGGCCCTTCCTGACCATCCCAGACGACCCGGGTTTCGGCCCCGGACGCGAACTCCGCGGAGACGCTCAGGACCGTCGTGCCCTCCCCCGCCTTGGGACTGCAATGAACCAGGACCCTCGCCACGCCGTTCGCGTTGGTGATGGCCCGTCTACTGTTGCCAGATATCGCGAGTGACGAGAGACCGGCCGTGGCCTCGAGGCGCGTCCCATGCCCACTAGCGGTGAATCGAACAGGCCAGTGGGGAACGACGCTTCCGCCCCGGTCACGAGCCATGACCGTGACGGTCCTCGGGGAGCCCACAAGGACAGCACGCGAGCCGAAGTGAATGGCAGAAAAATGGGTGGGTGGCACAAGGCTCTGGGGTGCCACTTCGAGCGCTTCGCGGGTCGCAGCGGCCGAACGCGTGATGCGCACCCAGTCAATCTCGATGTGCGCTTCCTTGATGTGGCTGGTTGGGTCAATACGGAGCGCCTCAAGCGTGCCGTGGAATCCCGCTTCTTCACGGAGATCGAGGCGCACAACCTGCCACGAATTGCCTGTCACCCGGAACGCGTGGCTCTTGAGACCGCCTCCGCGCGGCAGGCCGAACACCGTCCACTCCGCACTGGAGCAGCTCTGCCGAACACGCATCTCCAGCAGGTTGAAGCGTCCCAGATCAATCGCGACGGGCCGCTCCGGACCGTTCTTGGTCTGCTTCCAGATGTCGCCCCAAACGAACCACGGGTCCTCAGAGACGTCCATCTTCAGAATGCCCTTCTCCACCCGCCGATTCTTGAGGCACCAAGGGGCATTGCCCCACTGGTCAATGGCCTCCGTGTCTCCTTCGTCAAAGTCCCAGGCATCGCCATAGACCGTCTGTGCGAAGTCCGCATACACGAAAGGGGCGGGGGCGGCGCGAGCAGCTGGGACACCACGCATCCGGGCCATGAGAGGCCGGCTGAAGTCGTAGCTTTGCAGGGCGAAGTAAGCGACGAATTGACGCGTCTGAGCGCGACCATCGGTCGTGGCAGCGACGAGGAGATCGGTCCCGGAAAAGCCATGGGACAAGGGCTGGGCCTCTCGCTGTTGCCGAACCACCAGCGTCTCCAGCATCGGAGCAGCATGAAGCCCAAGCTGAGTGAGGTCGTCCTGCACGCCGAACGGGATGCGAACGGTGACACCTCCCGGGGGGCCGGCCGGCAGTTCGGCCTGGGCGCTGAGCCGACAGGTGCGGTCGCTGTCCGGCCACATCGCGGGCGGCGTCGAGGACGCCGACGTATCTGTCTCCCGAACCACCGGCTTCCGCTGCACCTTGACCGCGGCGGCAATGGTCTCCGGTGAGAGGGCAACGCCATAGATGTAGAACTCATCATAGTCAGCATCTGCGTAGTCGGGCGTGCCGTCCGAGTCACGACCGATGTCGATGAGTTGGCCGACCGTGCCTACATCAATCCGTAGGTCGGACCGCCGAGCCACAGGCTGACCGTCCAGGAACAGAATCAGCTCGGCGTCAGGGCGGTTGCTGCCGATGTTGTGCCAGGTCCACGCCACATGATGCCATGTCCCCTCCTCAATGGACCAGGGGGTTTCCAGCCTGATTCCCCGCTCCCCTTTGTCCGGGTAGACTGTCGCGCTGACGCGTTCGAGGTCTGCCCAGATGCTCCACCGGTTTCTCGCCCACGTAGGTTGTTCCCCGCCATAGATACAGAAGAGCACGTGGTGCCCGGCGGCGTCCTGTTGCTTCCAGGCCGGTCGAACCCAGAAGGCCACTGTTCCCTCACTCGTGTTGAAGTTATCCTCAGACGTGAGGCGCAGGTCTGCCTCGACCCGTAGTGACTCACCTCGGATTCCAGACGTCCGCACACGGGTTGTCTCCGGCAGGACACTTGCCGCCCCAAGGCGCCCGACCGCAACCGTGATTCCCTGATCACACGGCAGGTAGACGAGGGGCTTGGGAGCGGCTGTGAGGGTCAAGGCCGTGAGTAGGCATACGGCAGGCAATACGGTCTGTTTCACAGGGAGATCCTCGATTCCGGGGGCAATGTGCTCATGCAGAAGATGGTCCGGCAAGGAGATCCTGACCGAGGGCGGTCAACTCCGCGACCAGTTCATCCTCAACGCTTGGGGCAAACGGCGGATAGCCCAGGAGATAGGGAACGACCTTGGCCGCGTAGTTCCCCTTCTTTGCGAATGACTCACGTTCCGGGGCATAGCCGAGCGTATCATTACACAGACTCAACACCAGCGTCGGGGTGTCAAACGCAGCCTGGATCCGTTGCTTGTAACGAATCATGATCTCGAACGGGGCACCGAGGAGGAGGAGTGGCCCAACGCGGAAGCCCTGCAGCTCGACGGCATCGTCGAAGGGAACTCCGGCGTCCTGGCGGGCCAGTTCTCTGCGCAGGGCGATAGCAAAGACCGTTGCACGGCGTACTGCGGGGTCCGCATCGCTAGCCCCAGGGGCGGCCAGAACCGCTTCGTGCTCCGCGAGCATGCCCTCCAGTTCCTCCCGCGGAAGTGGCTGGCGTGACAGGAAGACGGTCCGCTGCAACGAACGAATGGGGGTGGCGTCAATCGGCATCGCCGCAGGAATTCCCGGCCGGATCTGACGAGCATAGCGAGCGGCAAGAACGTCCAGAGCAAGCAAACTCTCCTGAGCCCCGTGGTGGACAAAGCAGGAGTTGGTGTTTCCTTCGCATCCCTGCAGGAAAAGGCCGATGCTGCCGGGATGCTCGCGTTCCAGCCAATTGGTCGCGATGCCGACAAAGTCGCTGTGAATGTCGCGCGTCCCACTCGAACCGACGACCGGGTGGCAGGAGAAGTAGGAGGCAAAACCAATCAGCTCTCCTTTGAGGCTGTCAAACCGCAGAACATGGGCCTCTGTATCCGTACGGTCAGGCAGGACGGGGCGCCAATTCTCATCCGTCGCGTCTTCATAGCTTGGGCGTTGGTCGTCTTCACGGTTGTACCCGATGCCCACGCAAGGCACGACCGTGTGAGCAAGCCCGGCCGGGGTGAGAGCCGCCAACGCGTCCGTGCACGCCCGGGCAATCCGGTGCGGCAGAATTTCGCGGTACGGAGCGTCGTCCATCCCCTGGCCGAGACCGAATTTCGTGCGAGGACCACAGTGCGTATGAATGCAGTGCACGCAGACGGCGACACCATCTGCCCCGCGAGCAACTCTGACCAACTCACGAACGCGATCGGTGACATCTCTGGAAACGCCGACCAAATCACAACTGACAATGACACCGGTCTGCTCATCGTCTGAGAACGCGAGTGCCCTGGCATAGAGGGGCTCCCGAACGCCTGTACTGAACCGCGTCAGATACGAACCGTAGCCGTACAGCCCGACGCCGACGCGAGGGGTGATGTCCACCTTCCCAAGACCTATCTTCAACATGATGAAAGAAACTCCATTGACATCCGAATAGTGAAGGCGTTTGCCGGCAAAACATCACGCAACCTTGCCCCCGTGGCCAGTTACTCGGGCCACAAACTGAAGGCATAGGCCGTAACCGTTGAGTTTGGGGACCGGGCTGCCCGATGTAGCGCCGCGCTCTGAGCGGCGGCCTCTTCATAGAGTGCGAGGGCTTGCCCGAACCTGTCTTGCCATCGATAGTGTTAGAGAGTGATCGATAACGGCGTACAAACGCCTCTGGCCATGACCTATGCAAGGAGCCCTGCAATGCTTCCAACTGTCGACTTCTGTGGCATCGATGTAACGCGGCTCATTATCGGCGCGAACCCGTTCGGTGGGTATAGCCACCAGAACCCGGAACGTGACGCGGAAATGGTCTCCTATTACACGGTCGAGCGGATCATCGAGACATGGGGACGGGCCGAAGCGGCCGGGATCAACACGATGATCACCAACAACGAGACGCCCCACGTCCTTGAGGCAGTAGACCAGTACCTGTCGAACGGCGGGGTTCTCCAATGGATCGCCCAAGTCAGCGGGAGCAAGTCCCCAACCATGTTCCACGCAATCGACGCGGCCGTCGAGTCCGGCTGCAAGGGCATGTACTTCCACGGCGGGGCCGTAGACAAGCTCTTCGATGAAGGCAAGGATGTGGAGACACTCACCTCATGGCTCGAGCATGCCCAATCACAGGGCGTTTTCGCCGGTGTTGCCGGACATGATCCACGCGTCCACCGCTGGGTCGACAGCCTTGATGTCGCCGACTTCCATGCCGTCTGCTTCTTCAATTGCGGCAGCCTGCACAGCGGCAAAGGAGAGAAATTCTACCTTGGGGACGCTCCTGAAGCCGCCCGTTGTGCCGCTGAGATCCAGAAGCCCTGTATCGGTTACAAAATCCTGGGAGCAGGCCGCATCGAGCCCCGGATGGCCTTCGAGTTCGCCTTCGAGAACATCAAGACGACGGATGTCGTCAACGTCGGCATGCATCGCGGGGACAACGACAACATGGTCGAAGAAAACGTGGCCATCGTTGAAGGCATCCTGGCAGGATAATCCCATGCATGTTCTTGTTGATGCCGATGCCTTTCCGAACGACCTCAGATATGTCCTGTTCCGTGCTGTTGAGCGGCGAGAGATCCCATTGACGATGGTCTCAAACCAAGGCGTGCGGATTCCGCAATCGCCCTGGCTTTCGAGCATCATCGTGCCGGCCGGGCCGGATGTGGCAGACGACCGTATCGTAGAACTGCTGGAGGAAGGCGACTTGGTCGTCACTGCGGACATCCCGCTTGCGGACCGTGTCATTCAGAAGGGCGGTTATGCCGTCAATCCCCGTGGCGAGCTGTATACCCAGGCCAACATCAAAGACCGCTTGGCCGTCCGGGATCTCATGGACGGCCTGCGCAGCGAAGGCATGGTGACCGGAGGCCCGGCGTCGTTCGGCGACCGGGATCGCCAGAACTTCGCCAACCAGATCGACAAGTTTCTCACCAAGCACTGCAAGCGCTGAGGGCGCCGTAGACAATCAGGAGGGAATACGGATGCGCCCAAGCCGCAGATGGATCAGGCTCCAACTCACGCTTGCGGCAGGGCTCTCGGCTCTCAATCTCATCACAGTGGGCGCTCCACCCTCACCCCATGCCCACCTTGCTTCACCAGAGGGAGCGTACGCCCAGGCCCTAACCGGCCGTTACGCCCCACGCCCAGATCTCCCCAGTTGGTTACACACCCCGCGGTGGTGCACCCGCGACGCCCCACGCTTCGGAGAAGGACAGACCACCAAGTTGATCTCTGACTTCGCCGACCGCGGAGCCAACACCATCCGCCTTGGCACCTACTGGGGCGGACTTGCCATGTTCCCGAGCAAGGTATCCCCCCTTGTCTCCGCGCTCAGACCAGGCGTCGACCCCTTGGGCGAAGCAATGGCCACTGTGCAACTTCGCGATATGCACCTGATGGCCTACATCAACCCCAATGCCTACCGCAAACAGAATCCGCTCTATGAGACCAGCTCGATCAAACGGGCCGATGGAAACATCTGGGACATCAAGGCATATGGCATCAAGGACACGCACTACGCCTGCAGCAATCATCCGGATTTCAGAGCGTTCTACCGCAACGCCATCGCGGAGTTGGTAACCGAATACGGCGTCGATGGCATCTATGTCGACGGTCTCACCCCACACGTCTGCTACTGCGAGCACTGTCAGGCGAAATTCACCCAGGACACCGGCAGGGCATTGCCTCAGGGCCTCGAAGCTCTGGGGCCACTGAGTGTACTCTGGGAGATGACCAGCGACTGGCAACCGATTGGCAATCCTGCCGATCCGGAGCATCAACTCTACTCCCGCTGGCTGATGAAGTGCCTCGCCGAGCTCACCCGCCTCTTTGCCGAAGAGACACGACGTGCGAACGCCGCAGCCGTAGTCGTTTTCCACACATGGCCCAAACCGGACAGCATCGATTGGTATGCCGGAACACTCAACGAGATCTATGCCCGGAAGCCCTGGCGCCGCACGCTCTGGAAACGCGCGGAATTCAGCAACTGGGGAGACGCCTTTTCGGTGCCCTCCCTCGTGAACATCTACCTCCGTCAACACGCGTGGGGGAGCGAGAAGCGTAAGATCACCAGCGAAGTGGAAGCACGCCATCTCTATTGGCAAGCCCTTGCCAACGGCGCCTACCCAAACGCCTGGGGCCATCTCGGAATGGACCAACCATTCGAGTTGATGCGCGACCACCCGGACCTCTTCGACTTCCCGAGCACCTTCCCGACCCGCTTTCTGGCCCTCCCCCGGCCCTTCTTCCGCAACGCACGACACAAAGCTGTGGCAGGCAACACCTCAGTTCCTTTGCGGCGTGGGGCAGGAAATCGCCTCCGTATTTGGGAGCGCGAACCCAATGGCCGCATCGACCTCCTCTGCCTGCGCGCAGACGACAGCGCACCTTCAGATGACGAATACGCCAAAGGCAACGCAGACGCCGGGCAAGTTATATACGTGCAGGCTTCGGCGTTCGTCAAGGAGCGTAGCGTGGTCGCGGATGGTGACCGAACCTGGCAGGTCCGCCCGGACTCAGATGCCCTCTCCGGACGCCACCTGACCTCCGGCGGCCATAGCCTCGAAAAGAAGCCGCGTCTGCCTCTGGAGTACGACCTGCCCCAGCTCACGGCACCGGGGCCATGGGCACTGTGGGCCCGAGTCGTCTTTCCCAACCCCAGTGCCGACTCCTTCTACTGGCAAGTCAGCAGCGACAACGGCACGTCCTGGTATCCGGAGACACCCGTCGACAGCAATGCTGTTGGCTGGGAACAGCCAGCGCATTACGGCTGGGTCAAAGCCCGAGTCGCCTCCCCGCACGATGCGGGAGAACACTCAGAGCCGTTCCTTAGTCCCCCGTCCGGGGTATACGCCGGGTTGCTTCACGCAGGGCTGCCCGTCAAACAACTCCATCCAAACCACCTCAATCCCCAAAGCCTGAACGGGTTCAGTGTCCTTGCTCTGGCCAACGAGGTGTGCATGAGCGACGCACAATGTGAGGCGGTTCGTGCATTTGTGCGCAGAGGAGGCGGCCTGATAGCCTCGCATGAAACATCGCTCCACGACGAGACCGGGCGGAGACGCCCCGACTTCGGCCTTGAAGACGTGCTTGGAGTGACCGTACGGGGGCGAAGACAGTTGCCGGATGGGGCAAGCCTCAAAGCCGCCGCTGGAACGCCGCTCACGATCCCTGTTGGCGGCATTCCCATCCACGAGGACGTTGTCGCCGTTGTCCCGGACAGGCAAGCGACTGTGGCAGCCTGGATCAGTGCTCCTGGCGGGATGAGGAAGCTCCCCGGCGCCATCCTGAGTACCTTCGGCAAAGGGTGCGTCGTATACTTCCCTGGCCGGCAAGACGCGGAATACGTTTTCCACGAGGGTCTTCAGCACTTCCCCGCTCTGATCAGCTCCGCGGTCCGGAACGCCGCCCCTGACGGGAGCATTCCCGCCTGCATCGCAGAACCCACGGCTCACGTTGGTCTGACCTGTTTCGACCAACCGTCTCGGAACCGCAGAATCCTGCATCTGGTTGCCTACAATGCCGCCTGGAAGGAGAGCTTCGATCGCCTGCCCCCGATTCCGGACGTCAGACTCCGAATCGGCATTCCCGAGGGAAGACGGGTGGCCGGAGTTCGAGCCGTTCGCCTCGATCGAGAACTCGTTCCCACACTGGACGGCGTTCTGAACGCGACTGTAACGCTACCCGTCCTCAACGAGTATGAAGTCCTGGTTGTGGCCTGGAAGTGAACATAGGCATGCACGCATCGGGCACCAACGTCTCCTGGAAGCAGGCTCGCCTCCTGGTTGCCGCTATGCTCTGTTGCTGCGCCGCTCTCGCCGCTAGTACCTCCAAGATCATCACGGTGACCGACAAGGGGGCCATACAGCTCAAGCAAGACACTGCCCTCGAAGCGGGACGGCTCTATGACATCAAGTCCGGCAAGGCATTCCTGGGTTTCCTGGTGTCTGAGAAGACCGCTTCCGGTGTGGCTCTGCGCCTGCTAGCCGGACGCGCCGAGTCGGGAGCCGAAGTCATCCCCCGCCCGGTTCCCACGGGACGTGTGGGACTGCTGGGCGGCTCACACAACGAAAGAGCCGCTCAGGAGCTGGAAGCCCTGCTCCCGGGACGCGTGGTCGACCTTGACGGGCGTGCGGAGGCCGTACTTGCGGACCTTGCCGCAGTGGTAGTGATAGGTCCCAGGATTCCGCCAGGAGTCCGGGACTTCACCCGTACCGGTGGGACACTCATCTGCGATCTCGCACCATACGCCATGTGGCGAGGAGTCGGGTTGGGAGAGGCGATATCCGCCAAAGAACTCCAGGTCACGGTGACGTCCGAACGTCCTGCAACGCGCGGCCTGGGCTTGGGCCAACGCTTGGCCTGGTTCGGGAAGAACGAAGAGACGCACGTCTGCCGCGTGCTTGAGAGTGTCCCCGCGGAAAGCACCGTTCTGCTCGCCCTGGAGCCGGACGGGCGAGCCGTGGCCATCGAGGAGACGATCGGCTCCGGCCACATCCTTGCTTTAGACTTGCTGTCACCCAACGGTGCTCCCGGCCACGACAAGGGCAGTGTCCTCAAATGGGTCCTCCCGGGAAATCTCCTCTGTCGTTCAACCCGGTACACGCACACAGTGTCCCGACGTCTCAAGTACGATGGTTTCCTGGCCCTGCAACACGCGGTGGCCAAACGCGTGGGCCCGACGTGGGTGCACGAGCCAATCGGCAAGGACTCCGGGGGACTAACCGTGTTCCGCTTCCGGACCGGCCCCATGGATCGACCAACTGTGCTCCTCAATGGTGCCATGCACAGCGGCGAGTGGCTCAATCCGTACCTTCTGCTGGACTTCGTTGAGCACATCGCTAACCTGCCGGAAGACGACTGGAAGACACGCTGGTTCCTGGAGCACTTCACCCTGGCCGTCATCCCCATGTTGAGCGGCTCGTTGCGGCAGGAAAGCTCGAACGGCTGTGATCTGAACCGAAATTTCGACTGCCGTTGGGATGATTACACCAGAGGTTACGGCTGGCGCAAGGGCAAGGCCCTCAAGCTACGGGGAACAGCGCCTTTCTCCGAGCCCGAAAGCCGGATTATTCGTGACCAGATATGGAACCACCCGGTCATCGGCTTTGTGGATATGCACATGCATGGGATTCAGCATGGGGCCCTCTTTTGGGCCCCGCACAAGGACTGCGAGCCGAAGGGCGACTTCTATGCCGCGGCGGCAAAGACCTACGCCGAACAGTTGCGGGACCGATTCCTGTGGAAAGGTCCCACTCAGTTGGGCCTCCGCTATGTGCCGCCCGGCCGGGGACGGCTGGTCCCTTACGCCAACAACTGGGCTGCGTTCCAAGGCCTTTGGGCCATCTCTACCGAACTCATCGGCGGCACAGAGCACAGCCTCCAGGAGAAAGAGCTGGGCTTCGAGGCGCTGTTCGCCTTCATCCACACTGCGGCACTGGAGTTCTCGGCGGGAAAGCGGACTTGGCTTGGCTATCCTCGCTGTGGCATGGCACGGCCAGGTGGTGCTCGGGACGGGACCGCGATGGTCTTTTCCCGTAACAACAAGCAGGTCATTGCCTACCGCAACAACCGCGGCAAGGGCACCCTCAGCCTGCCCCTGGCGATCCCGGATTGCCGACTTGAGGCAGAGGATGGAACGCTCCTTGAGTGGAACCAGAGGGAGGGAGAGCACCTTCTGCCAATGGATACGGAGCGACGCTTCTTCAGCTGTGGCCAGGCCGATCGGGTGGCGGTCCTCGACGCTCTCCGCCGAGCGACATACCAGCCTCGCCTCCCCGTCAAACTGTTCGTACCGGCGATCACGGCACGGCGTTTTCTTCCTCCTTTCACGCACGGCATCGACGCAGGGCTATCAGAAGAAGGAGCGATTAGCAGCGACGTCCTCGTATGCCTTGGGAATGCTGCCTACAACAGCAAGCCAGCTTGGTATGCGGAGTATTCCGTCGACCTTCCACACGAGGGCACGTGGGCCATCTGGGCGCGTGTCCGTTACCCTTCCGGCAAGGATGATTCCTTCGGTTTCGTCCCGAACGGAGTCAAGGCGGCGCTTCAAGGTGACCAAGTCCTCGGCAACTGCGGGCGCAACGACAGGAAATGGCACTGGACGGCGCGCGGCGGGGGATCGACGTCCCTTCCTCCGGGCACACCGTTGTGTTTCCGCTTGCCCAAGGGCACGTTCACGTTCCGGGTGTATGCACGGGAAACAAGCGCAACCCCGGCGCTGACTCCGCGTCTCGACATGCTGGCACTTACTGATGATCCGGCCGCCATCCCAACCGATGCGGAAGCACGCGAGGCAATCGCCATTGCATCCTCCGAGGCACCACGCGCCCAACAGAAGCCGGAGAAGACACGGTGAAAACACAAGTCGGTATCTGCATTCTCTTTACCGTTCTGGTTGGGGTTCGCGCCCATGCAGGAGAGGCCGTTCACAACGGCGGCTTTGAGAAGACGCTCCTCCCAGGCCACATACTCCACGCTCAGTCCTTCGACCAATCGTCAAGTGTCACGCCATTTCGTTCAAGCTACGGTGACCCGGCCGAGGTCACGCTCAACGCGATTGACCACGCCAATGACAACCCGTGCGCCCACTTGCGTTTCCGCTTCACTGATTCAGGGAAAAGCATGACGTACTGGAGCTGGGATCTGAAATCGCCCCAACCGATCACCCCCCAACTCGCCCGGATCACAGCTCGGATCAAGTGCAACGTACCCGTCCACCTCAAGATCGGGATCCCGACCTACGGCTTCATCTACCACGGTCCGGCAGCGCCAGGCGATGGCAAGTGGCATACGGTGACGGTGACAGATGCTTACGAGACGCTCAAGGCATGGTGCGCCGGCGGCAACAAGCCTGTGGTCGGGGCTCACGTGGGCAGCGTCATCTTCAGCACGATCCACACCAAGGGAAAGGACGACGTCGAGCTCTTCGTTGATGACATTCGGTTTGAGACGGACGTCGCTTCCCCCTGGCCCATCGGTTGGCGCGGAAGCGCCCGCCTGGCTCAGGACTCAGCCCAGGCAGTGGCCGGTCGAAACGCGGTTGCACTCGGTCCCGGAACCGGCGCCCTGAGCACAACACTCCGACGTATCGGCAATGGCTACATCAGCACATGGGCCAAGGGAGACGGCACGCTTCGCATCACTCTGTCCGACACAGACACGAAACTGCGCAGCGCTGACTTTCCGGTGACCTCAGGCTGGCAGGAGTACACGCTGCCACTGCGCAAGATTCGCACGGCCGCCATCAATCCGGAGTTGTCGTTCTCGTTGGTCGGTGAAGAAGGGGAAGCCACGCTTGACGAAGTCAGCGCGTTCATCGCCGAAGAGACCGTGCGCGTTTCCGTCGCGGCGCTGGTATGGGACGAGGGCTGCCGGACGCTTGTGAACGCGTTGCACGCCGTTGATGAGGCGGCGGCACAGGCAGCGGACCTGATCTGTCTGCCAGAGATCTGTGTCGACTCCGAGCCACAAGTGATTGCATCGTCGGTGAGTGACAACGGGCTGTTGGTGCGCGCACTCTCGGAACGGGCCAAACGGTCGGACGCCAATCTGGTTGCTAATCCGCGTGAAGCTGACGGCGGAAAGACCTACCACACCTCGATCCTCTTCGGGCGTGATGGAGCAATCATCGGGAGCTACCGGAAAAGCCATCGCCTCCCGGGCGAAACCATGGATCTGGGCGACACGCTACCCATTTTCCAGACCGATATCGGCCCGATCGGGATGCTTGTCGGAACAGACATCTACTTCAGCGAAGCTCACGAACGTCTGCGCAAGCTGGGGGCGAAGCTGATCGTCTGGTCCACAACTCCATTCGCCAAACGCGACGAGTTCCCGCTGGACAACCTACTGCGCGGCCGGGCTCTCGAACTCCGCACGCCGATCGCCGTGTCTCGGTACGCCGGCAAACGTGGTTACGGCGGCTACGAAGACAGGTTCAGCTGGATGGCGACATGGCCCCTCGGCCGAGCCATGGTCATCGACCGGCTGGGGCACACTGTGGCCGACACAACTCACATGGCCGGGGTCGCCACGGCCATCATCCCGGCGCGCGAACTCGCGGGCCGCGTCAGGAAGCGTGGCTCCACGGAGCCGACAACACCCAAGGTGTTCCCTCCGGTCAAGCCCCTTGAGACAAAGAAGCGAACCGTGCGGGTCAGCATTGTTGAGTCCACCTGGGACTTCGAACGCCTTCTTGCCCGTCTCGACATTTGCGGACAGCGCAACACCGACATCGTCGGCCTGGGAGAGTATGTCTGGTACCGGACCCAGGACGAAGTCGTGACGTACCGGGAACGCAACGAGAAGCGGTTGGCTGCACTCGCCGCCAAAGCAGGCGAGCACAAAATGTACATGGTCGTGTCCGGTGAATTGATCCATGGCTTCAACGACGGCTACTTCTTCGACCGCCAAGGGCAACAGGCGGGCTACTACATCAAGATCCTCCAGACCACCGATCGCTCCTGGAAAACCTATCGCGAGGGCAAGGAAACCCCCGTGTTCGAGACCGACTTCGGCCGCATAGCCATGAAGATCTGCAACGACACCAATGGCCCCTTCATCGACTTTGAGTACGGCATGAAGGGCGCCGAGCTCGTGTTCTTCCCCACCATGGATGCCGGGCCATACGACGAGTGGCGTGAATTCCGGCACCGTCGCCGCTGCGTGGACAATGGCTTCTGGATGGTCAGCACGAACTACCCCGGCCATGCTCAGGCCGGAAATCGCAGCTTCATCATGGATCCCTGGGGTTACACCGTCCTCGGTTCTGCCTGTATGAGTGTTACCAGCGCCAAACGCGGCAAGGCGCTGACTGATGACGCGTCCATCCTGACACTCGACATCGACTTGGACGCCCGCCCGGTCTGGCACGCCTCGCCGCAGGAACCGCCTGTCCTGGACCTGAGCAAAGGGGGCCTTCTGCGAATCCTCCCACGCGAACCAAACGTCCAAATCGACACTCTCTGCCTCACGTGCGCCCCAGGCGCCCCGGACGATGCCCAATGCGCGACGACCGGTGGCCTGCGACGCGTGTTCCTCAAGGCAAGCGACTTCGCACAGGATCTGAGTAAGCCAGGCGCCAAGGATGCCCCCGAGCGATTCGAGGTCAGAGAGGAGCCGGCGGCCATCGCCAAGGCATGCGTGGTAACGAGCGTGGACGGGCGCACACAAGACCCCAAAGCGTATCTGACTTATCGCATCCCCTCGCTTTCGGCGAGCCGCGCATGGACCCTTTGGGCCCGGGCCCAATTCCCCGATGTCAACAGCGATTCCTTCTTCTGGCAGATCAGCCCGGACAATGGCAAGACATGGTCTCCCCCAACCCCCGACGACCAGCATGCGATCGGCTGGCAACAGGGCCCAGACTACCAATGGGTTTCCAGCAGGAACGCAAACGCCAAGCCTAAGGCCCCCCTCATGGGCGATCTCCGGACACTCATTCACCAGAACCGCCGTCCCGAGCTGTATTCAGCGGGGTGGTAGGCATCTTCTTGCAGGCTCCCCCCTCGACCGATCGGTCAATGTGGAAAAGAATGCAGTACCTCAAAATCGGCGGATGGCACCGCCTCCCACATTGATCTGGCCACCCTCAACGAGCTGTTCCCAACGTGGGAGGGGCTGCCACGCCCCGACTGCCGGGGGGCCGTGCGGCGTACAGTTCCGGCCGTGCAGCCGACGGTGCTCAGTCCAGCCGGGGCAGTGAACGAACCGAGTTGGGCTCGGCGAGTTCGACCAAAGGAGTACCTTGCCACTGAAGCGTGGTGCCCTTGCGGACCTCGTGATAGATGGGGCCGTTCTGGTCGGTCACCACCGAACAGGCCGCCGCATCAGTGATTAGGCCGTCCCAGGAAGCGGTGCCGGCGCCTCCCCCTCGGAAGAACGCTCGGAACGTGTTGGTGCCCTGACTCCAGGTCACCCCCAGCCCATGCTTCCCGCTCTCAACGCGGCAGCTTGGGCGCGTGTCCCAGGTGGCCGGAATCAGCACCACCGACCGCACGCTCAATATCTGTGCCTTTGCCTCCGGACGCTTCCCACGCAAGACAAACCGAATCGTGTGCTTCCCGGCCTTGAGAGTCGCCCTGCCAAGGCGCATCGGCTCCGTCCAGAAAACGCGTTTCGACCGATAGAGGTCGAGATTCCGGCACATCAGCTTACCGTCCAGGAAGACGTCGCAGATGCCCCGGTGGCCCGAGCAGTAGAACTCGGCCCAGAGCTCGTAGTCGCCAGCGGCTGAGACGAGGCGGTCCGTCTCGAACCACTGCCCTGCCAGTTCCGGCTTGAAGTAGACCACTTCGTTCTGGTAGATCACGAATTCGGCACCGTCTGTGCGCACCGTTTCCCAGCGTTCCTCCGCCGGCAACACCCGCGAGCTATAGCCGGAAGGGAAAGGCCCCGACTCGACTGCCACGATGAGCGGACCCGCCACGTCGCTCTCAATCCGTAGTTGATTTCCGTTAATCAAGCCCCAGCGCGTGGTGCCCAGACCGTGCAGCAGTAGCGTAACACCATTGTGTTCGACCGTAGCCCCGCGGTCGTCAAGCAAGGCAATCTTGGCGTCTGCGGGAGGCGTGATCATCCATGCTTTGGCGGGCGCGGGAACGGCTCCGACAAACGTCCCATTGGCAGCCGCTGCCAGCATCAAGGGCTCAGGTTTCCTGCCGTCAGCCTGACAACGCAACGCCAACGGCATCGTCGGCAAGCCGTAGGACCAACGCGCGTCGGGAACTCCCGGTTGCAGGGCCACGAGACGCCCCCGCTTGTCCGCAGCAATCCACTGCCCCGCCGAGACAGAAACGTCCTGCAGACGGGCACATAGGGTGGGTCGACCTGCAAGCTGGCGCTGGTGGGTGACCGTGCCAGAGGCGTCCAGCTGAATCCAGGTGCCATCGTCGCAACCGGCCAGGAAAGCCCCATCGGCCGGAGTGCCACTGAAGCTGCACACGGGGCGTATCAGCCGGGTCGCCCAGAGCTGGCTCCCATCACGTCCCGACAGCGCAGTCACCCAACCGTTGCCGAAACCCGCAACAGCATCGGCAATCCCGTCCGCATCAAGGTCGCTCAGCGCGACACCCGGGATGTGCTCTCCCAGCTTGGAACGGCTCCCGCCAGAGCCGATATCCCTGCACCACAGCGCCTTGCCGCTCACAGCATCATTCATGCAGATCTGGTTCCAGTTCGACCCGCAGAGAATTCGCAGTATCCCATTGACGTCTTCCGACAGCACCACACGATGCAGAAACGCATTGCCCTGGGAGAACGCGTTGGGCCGATGCTTGAGCAGGTCGGGTGTGTCCGACGGATACCGCCCCCCAAATGTGCGGAGCACGTTGCCGGACGCAGGATCGAGAACACGGACCGTGCTGTCATAGCTGCTGCTGAACGCACCCGCGACAAGCTCAAGACCGGCGTGTCCGGAAACCGCATCAACAGCCAGAAGCGACGATGGCGTTCCATAGTGGTACGTAGTCAACCAGAGGGAACGGCCAGTCTCATCGAAGCGCTCAACGGCACTGCCACCAGTGCCCAGAAAAATGTCGGTCTTGGCATCGCCATCAATATCGGTGATCAGGATCTTGCGTACCTTGGCTTTGTTTCCCATGGTCCAGTAGGAGTGATGATGCGCCATCCACTGGGAGACCTGTGCTTTGGCCTGCCAACGGAGGGTGCCATCCTGGTCGAACGCATAGAGATGTTCGTCGTCGGAACCGGCAAGAAAAACTGGCTCCCCGCCGATAGCCCCAGCCGCAAGGGCATACACAGCAGCCCTCGCGCGGAACTGCCACAACTGCTTCCCCTTCACGTCAAAGCAGCCAATCTCACCCGTGCTACTTCCGGCCAGGACACGACCGTCGACCGTCGTCAGCAGGCCAGTGATCTCGCCGTCAAGCTGGGCTTGCCAGGAGATCCCGAAACTCGCCGTCTTCACGCCCTCGTCGGCAACGTCCACAGTGTCAGTCTTCTGCTCCAGCGCACGCTGGACGAGGGCCCTCAAACATGCGGCGATGGCTACCCCGTCGATGCCAGTCAGTGGTATGATCACCGTCTCTCCGGCGGGACACGTGAGCGTACCCACCGCACCCCCGCTTACGGTTACTGTGGCCACCCGATCGCGGGCCGTCACCTGCAATGTGCCGCCAGCGATATCCACCTCAGCATCTACCGGGGCTGTTGCCTGGAGTCGGACACCTGAGGCATTCAGCTCCGTGCCCTGGATCATGCGCCAATGCGCCTCACCGAACACACAGGCCTCTGCCGTCGCCGAAAGGCCATCCGTGGCAAAAGCGCCCACAGCAACAACTGCCCGGCTTGACGCTTGGACTGCGGCCACATTTGCCGCCAGTCGCGTGATCCGCGGAGGGGGTCCATCCCCCGGCACACTGGTCAGCAACGAAAAGAACGTCTCTTCATCGCCAGCTTGTAGCTGCTTCCGACGGGAGAAACGCACACTCCGCGGACCGCTGCTGCAGGCGTCGGCACCGACCACGGCACATTGCCGTTCTCCGGCAGTCCACCGACAACCGTCGGCTTGGACATTGGCGGATGTACCGATGGACCACGGGAGAGTGATCTCGAAATCTCCTGCCTCACCCATCGTCGCACGGTCGAACACGACAAGCGCTTCGTCTCGGAAGATGAAGAGCGAGCGATCCCACACGCAGAAATCATGGTCCGGCACAGTTGTCCGAGAATACGCGCAAGCCCCAAAGTCGGCCACTGCCTTGAGAGCGGCCCCATGGGCGGGGCCGTGTTCACGCAGACCGCCTCTGAGAATCTGAAGCTCGTTGGTGCTTCCTCGCGCCAGGAGTCGGACGCCATTCTGCTGGTAATTGAGAATCGAGTTGACACGTGGACGAGACTTTGAGCCTTCATAGTAACCGTAGAGCATCAGGTGTTGTTTCCGGGCCTCCTCCATGGATGACCGGTAGATGACAAACTCGATGGCTTCGTCTAGCACCGGCCCCATGTGGGTGTCGTTGTAGCGCGGCGCAAACAGAGGGAAGGCCTGCAAACCGCAGGTCGCGCCCAGAGGCTTGGGCTCAAGATCGCCAGCGTAGGCTTGCCCGACCCGAAACGACTGCTCGCCTGGGTTAGGCACAAGCGAGAGCACACCGCCATCCCGAAGCAAATGTGCGGCGGACCGAAGCATGGTGTAGTTCCACTGGTGTTTGACGACTTCCTCGCCCACCGACATCCACTTGCGCAGACGCGCCTCAAAGACCCCGCCGGGGGCAAAGTAGTCGTCCAATCCCGCGTAGATGGCCAGTTCCTGGAGCGGCCACATGACCGTACCGGTCTGGATGCGAGGCGTCGACGAAGCAGGGGTCTGGTAGTTCAACTCAAAGCCCTTGCAGGCCAACATCATCCGCTCTGACCACACGATGTCGGGGTAGGAATAGGCGAAGTAACGGCTGCCACTCCAAATGCTCAGGATTTCATGGATCGCGTGCCGGTCAGGCAACCGGCCGTTCTTGGAGAAGGCGGCGGGGGTACCAGTGTTCAGCTTCGCCTGCTGAAGGCGCAGTTCATTGGTGATGTAAAGTCGTTCCTCATCCGTGAACTCCGGACTTTCCTCAACCAAGTCCCAGGTCAATGGCGTGATGTGGCACTTGTAGTGATAGGCTTCCCGCAGAGGCCGGCGTGGATCCTCGACCATGCGGTCTCCGTCGACCAGGCGTGGGTCGGTCGTGTCGCCCTTGGGGAAGACCAGTTTGCGTACGTCGTCGAGATAGGCGGGATCGGCGGTCATGAAATACAGAGCGAAGTCTTTGCTGATCGGGTTCCACCCGAAGTAGCCAGGCTTGGCCTCGAATTCACTCCAGGCTTTGACGCGTTCGCCGGGCTTCGGGGGGACCATGCCCTCGCCGAGACCGATGTCCATAGTCCATCCCAACACGCCATCCGGGCTTGCAGTCAGCTTGGCGAGGAACACACCTACAGCCTTATCCACCCCGCGGTCGTCGCTCCCCCCGAGAAGGACGACATTGTGACCATGCCCAAACGGATTGTGCACCGTCCGGACCACATGCCCGTTCTTCCCCGGGTAGTGTCGGTCAAGGTAGGTGTAGTGCCGCCGGTACAAGAACTCGATGAAAGGACTGGTCGGCATGTTGCCGACGGCAATGACATGTGACATGCGCAGGATCTCGTCGTCTGTCACATCTTCACGGATGGGCAGGAGGACACCTATTTGTTTCTGGATCTGTTCGGCAAGCGCGCGGGCCGCAGCCCTGCCATGCGCGTGAGACGACGGAACAATCACCGCAGTTGCAGCACCGTCATACGCCAGAGGGGTCTTGAGCTGCAGGTCCTTGAGCTCAGTGATGGGCGTCCTCAGGGGGTCCGGAGGAGGAGGAGGAGGGGGTTGACCAAGCTCAAACTCAAGGTCGTCAAACCACGCCGTGCCTCCCGGATCGCCGTAGAGCGTCAGCTCGACTCGAGCCTTGGGATGCGCGGCGCGGCGCTCCTCCGGGACCTCGAAGTTCCGATCAAACTGGGTCCAGACGTCGGGCTTACCTTCCATGTAAAATCTGAACATGTGGAAGCCGTTCCCCGTGGGATCTGGCTTCGCCGCATCCTTGAAGCGAACGAAACCGTGCAACCGTGCCTTACGCCCGCAACGGTACCAGAAACTCAGTCGGTAGTAGGGTTCCACCGTGATCACCCGCATTCCCAACGTAGAGAAGCAGGCTCGCCCCGTGCCGGAAAAGCCTCGAATGCGTCCGGAACTGGGGGGTGAATGGTACACAGTGGTGTCAACAGCGTGTTCGTAACGCCCATCAGTGGAGAACACGCGCCATGCAGTTGGGGCAGGTTTCCCGGCCTCTCCCTTCGCCGATGGGTTGTTGAGCAGCGGCGGTTCGGCCGCGAGAAGCCGGATGCCGCAAGCCAGGGCAATGACCATCGAGAAGCGGCTGATGGTGTTCAATGAACTGATCTCCGTGATAGATGAAGGGAGTCCTATTGCCAAGACGAATGAAAGCCGTACCATAATGGACCCTCCGGGCTTTTCAGAATGACGGCAGAGGTTGCCGTAAGCGGAACAGGTTGACACTACCATGCAAAACCACAAACTCGTGATGCGGGAGCATCTGAACCACTATGGCTATCTCTTCGGCGGGAACCTGCTCAAGTGGGTAGACGAGCACGCGTGGATTGGGGCAACCATGGAATTCCCCGGGTGCAGTTTTGTCACGATCGCGATGGACAATGTCGAATTCCGCAAGAGCGTCGGCGAAGGAACGATCCTCCGCTTCGAGGTCGACCGCACCAAAACGGGGCGCACCTCAGTGCAATACGAGGTGAATGTATTCCGTGGTGAAGGAGGATCAGCCAAAGCAGACGTGGTGTTCTCGACACATGTCACGCTGGTCCGCGTCGATGAGCAGGGGCACAAGACCCCGCTGCCGAGCTGACCTGGCGGCACTGCACGCCTACTGGAGCTACTATAGGAGAACCGGCGCTCCATGAATCCGGAGACAAGTCACGCTCTCAGATATGAGCGACGGAACAACTGGCGAAGGCCAGGCTCGTCTGGCACTGTCCCTCCTTACCCCAATCCAAGCCAGCTGAAGTGGCAGTCTGGAGCCCCGTAACGCGTCAGCAGATCACGGAGCTTCGTCTCGTACTTCCGTTGCAGGGCCTCATCTTCCAGCGGAGAGGTCTCTCCCGGGTCTGTGCCCAAGTCGTACAGCGGGTGCCCTTCAGGAGCACCGTGGTGTCGACCGGAGCGAGAGAGTATGCGCCAATGCGGAATCCCATACGTTTGCGGGATAAATGCGCCGGTGTCCGCCTCGGCCAGACGGTCCCGAGGAATGAAATCTGAGAACCCACGAGGCATGGCCGTGCAATGGTACAATGGAGCCCCAGCTCCCGGTAGATCGGACTGAACATGACTGGCGAGCTACGGTATCCCGTCCATACCGTTGAGGCAAGAACACCGGTTGCGCCCGGATGAGTTCCTCGCTAAGGTAAGCCAACGGGCGGCTTCGGGGGTCGTTTAGATGTGTGCGGTGTTTCGCCGCGCGTGCCCCTTACCTACCCGTCAGATCGGCACGGCTCGATCTGACTTGAATCGGCTTCGCCACGAGCGAGTCTGGTTAACTCCTCGAAGCCGCCCCTTTCCAAGCCCCTTCCAATTGGTGTTCGGGACGACGCAAAGGTCGAATCCTGTGCTCAATCTTCTTCGAAAACTCTTTCATCTGCCACCAGCGAGGCGCAGGTTCCCCTCCCAGGCCATCGAGGATGTGCTCGGGCCATGGGAACCGTATGCAGGGGATGATGTCCTGCCGCGAAGCCGTCTTCCCGCCCGGCTCGAACTCCCCCCGGCAGTCGCGGAGTGGGGCGATGTGCCGGGCGCACGGCGACTGGACCGTGTCCTCTTCCGTTGTTGGCTCCGCCTCGACCCAACCCTAGTCGGGTTCCTTCTATCCCAGATCCAGCAGGGCGAGTTGTACACCGTGCACGAGATCGATCGCCCGGGCAAGGCGCCACGCAGAATTGCTGAGCCCGACCGGGTCCTCAAATTCGTGCAACGGCGAATCCTCGAACGCGTGCTGGAACAGATGGAGATCCATCCGGCAGCCCACGGCTTCGTCAAAGGACGATCGATCTTCACCAACGCGGAGCAGCATACACAGAAGGCGATAGTCATCGCCCTTGATGCCCGGGACTTCTTCCCCACCATCACCTTCAAGCGCGTCAACGGCATGTTCATCAAGTCAGGATTCGCAGCCGACACAGCGGGAAAGCTGGCGGGGCTGTGCTGCTTCCGGGGCAGACTGCCACAGGGAGCCCCGACCAGCCCAATGATCAGCAATCTGATTTGTCGGCGCCTGGATGGGCGCCTGTCAGGCCTCCTAACCAAGTTTGGGGGCACCTACACACGCTACGGCGATGACATGACCTTCTCGGGCCCCGAACAGATTCTCTCCCTTCTTCCCCTATGCCGGAGGATCCTCGCTGAGGAGGGTTTCGAACTGGCCCCGGAGAAGGTACGCATTTGCCGACGAGGAAGCCGTCAGACTGTGACGGGGCTAGTCGTCAACGACAAGGTCAGTGTCCCGCGACGAGTCCGCCGCTATATCCGCGCGATGGTGCATGCCCAATCCAGATCTGACCACCCCGATGAAGATATGGTCCGATTTCTCCGTGGCCATCTGAGCTTCATGCGTCCAGCCCACCCCGACCAGGCAGAGCGACTGCTGCAGCAGCTGAACACATGACTCCGTCACTCTACCACATAGGACGTGAAGCATGCCTCCGGCACCCACCTTCCCTCCATTTGACCTTACCAAAATCACGCCTCGCCCTTACCAGCAGCAAGTCCTGGACTTGGTCTTCGGCCCCAAAGCCGGCGATGACAAGCTTTACGTGGTCAGCCCCCCCGGCTCCGGAAAGACCATTCTCGGACTCATCGTGGCCCTTCGCATGGAAGTCCCGACCCTCGTCCTTGCGCCAAATACGGCAATCCAGTCACAGTGGGTAGCCAAAGCCGGGTTCTTCGAGACAGATCCGGAATCTCCGCTGGCAACGACGAACCTGGACAGTCCCGCACCAATTGTCGTGTTGACCTATCAGGCTCTGGCCCGCCCCGCCTCCATGGATGACGTGCAGGAGGAGGAACTCGTTCAGGAATGGCTGGCAGAGCTGACTGGCGGGGATGAAGAGGACCAGGGCGAATTGCCCGGCGTCGGCACCGAAGATCTCATGGACGAAGAAGCAGCCGGCCGTTGGTTAAGGCAGTTCGAAACACAGAATCCGGAACGTTACAGGACGGCTCTCCTGGGGCGCTGGAAGCGCAAACGTCTGGCCTCTGAAGACAGCGACGTGGACATCCTGCTGGATGAGACAGCACAAGCTGTGGTCGAGACGCTGAGTCAGCGTGAGATCGGCCTGGTGATCTTTGATGAATGCCACCACTTGGTCGGCTATTGGGCTCAGGTCGTGGGCGCCGTGCGGGAGGCCCTGCAGCGACCTCGCATCCTTGCCCTGACCGCAACGCCACCCGGGAAGGAGCGCTTGAGTAACGTCGAGATCCAGCTCCACAAAGAGCTACTGGGAGACGTCGACTACGCGATGCCCACCCCTGCAATCGTACGCGACGGGAACCTGGCCCCGTACCAGGATCTCGTTCACTTCACTCGGCCACGTTCGGAAGAGCTCACCTACATTGCAGACTGTTCCGGACGGTTGCACGAGGTACTGGAGATGGTTGAAGAACCGGGACGCGCGCGCCTCTCCGACTGGTTGCTGAGCGAGCTGAACGCAATCCCTGAGCACCGACTGGCCGGAGAACTCCGCAGACGCCAGCGTTTCTTTGAGGAGGCCGTCAACTACCTGCGTTCCCGCGGATACGCCGCCCCGGAACGCATCGTTGCCGCCTGTTCAGACGACGAGACAACACTCGAACAGCAGGCTGATCTTGTAGGCCGGTTCGCCTCCCGGGCCCTACTCATCAGCCAGAATGAAGAGGAGAGGGCACTATTCGATCAACTGGCTACAGCCTTCCGTCCGCTGGGCTACCAACTCACACCGAAGGGGCTGCGTCGCTGCCAATCGACAGTGAGCCGGGTCCTTGCACTCTCTGAGTCCAAGCTCGACGGGCTTCGCGACCTGCTGCATGCCGAGATGGATGCCACGCTGGACACGATCAGAGCTGTGATCATCACAGACTTCGAAAAGTCCAGTGCGACGATCGACAAGGACGTCGCTCATCTTCTCACGGAAGAGTCCGGGGGGGCCGTGGCCGTAATGCGCATGCTCACTTCGGATCCAAGGACGGATGAACTGGATCCCATCCTTGTCACCGGCCAAACCGTGCTCGTGGACGATGATCTTCTGCCACGGTTCGAAGCCGAGGCAGCTGCGTGGTTCCAGGAACGTGGCCTACGGGCTGAACTGGCCCCGAAGCAGGACGGTGGTTTCTACCGCATCGACGGAGCAGGGCGGGACTGGACTACCCGGCACTACGTCATGATGGTCACTGATCTGTTCGAGCGTGGCATCACCCGTTGCCTGGTCGGCACCCGAGGACTGCTGGGTGAAGGATGGGACGCTCTGTGTGCCAACACGCTGGTCGACCTGACCACCGCTGCCACCGAAATGACCGTAAACCAACTCCGGGGACGGGCAATCCGGCTCGACCCGAAGACCCCGAAGAAGGTGTCGAATATCTGGGATGTCGTATGCCTGGCTCCGGAATTCGAGAAGGGACTGAGTGATTACCATCGACTGGCCCGTAAACACAGCGGCTACTACGGACTGTGCGACGATGGGGCCATCGAGTACGGACTGGGTCACATCCATCCCGCCCTTACCGAAGCAGGGCCCGAAGATGTCGCCCTGAATGCCCATGTGCTCAATGCAGAAATGCTGGCTCGAGCGAGAGGAAGGAAAGAGATCTACCGCGACTGGCAGGTGGGCACGCCCTACGACAACATCACGATCCCGTCTCTGGAATTGAAAGCAGACGGGCTCTTCGGGGAATTCGGGTTCCGCGGCAACCGGCCCCATCGCATTGAGGTAGGCAAGATGCTGAAGGCCATATGCCAGGCGGTGACAGAAGGGCTGACGGAGTTGGGGCGCTTTGAGGATCGTCGCGCCAAACTGGTCGTCAACGCCCGGGCGGACGGCTACTTCCGAATCTACCTCAACAGCAAGCACTCCCAGGACATGGTCCTGTTCGCACAGTGCATCACCGAGCTCTTCCAGCCCATCGAGTCCCAACGTTACATCATCCCGCGATTTGAGCAAATGCGGGAACACACGTGGTTTTCACGTCTCCTCCCCGAAATCGTCGGCCAGTACTTGCGCAGGAAGCGGTTGGAGGTAGCCGTCTACCACCCTCTTCCCGAAGTCTTCGGCAGCGCGAAAGAACACGCTGAGCTGTTCAGCGACAGATGGAACCGACGGGTTTCCACAGGACGGGCCGTCTACACGAAGCGGGGGCAAGGGGAGGAGATCGTGGTGCAAGCCAAACCCAAGAGCCAGTCGGTCATGGCCGCCCGTAGCAAACTCAAGTCCGTCTGGCGGTAGAGGGGTTCTCGCCCCCTCTTCCTGGGTGCTGTCCTCCGGGATTGCCGAGGGCCACCTCGGCATTGCCGTCCGGCTTCCTGGAGGCCGGTTATCCCTAACCGGTGCCTTCCGCTCCGGCAGGAGACAGCCGGTCGGGACGACCGGAACTCGAGGCCCTTCCCCGAAGACCGCCGCCCCCCCCGCTCGACATCATCTGGCCGTGGCGGGTAGGTCACCTATCTGCCCTTCTCCGGCTCGCGACACGTCCTCGGGAAACTCCAGCTTGATCACCATGACTTCACCGGCGAACTCGTCGACGGGAGCGTTCCGGATACGGAGGCAGGGCCCTTCGTCTCTGTGGTAGACAGGAAGGCTGTCGAGACGCGTCTCCAGGGGGCGGCCATCGTTGAGGAGCGTAGTCCGAGCCGGCGACCGGCAAATGGGGTGCAAGACAACGTCGTGGCCGGTGGGATCCAGAACATGGACGTAGACCGTGTTGCCACACCGGGTCGTCAGCACGTCGCGGTTGTCAGTCCAGCGGACGACGGGCTCCGTCCCGTCGAAGGCCTCACGAACAGCCCCGTACCACTCACCGATGCGCCTGAGAATTCGCTGCTCTTCCGGCACGATCGTGCCGTCGGGCATGGGCCCGAGATTCAGGAGGTAGTTCGCCCCTTTGGCCATCATGCGATCGATGCTGTGGATCAGGTAATGATCGGTGTAGTAGTCCTCGTCTTCCCTGTAACCCCAGCTCTGCTTGCCGACTGCTTGACATGCCTCAGTGGGCCCATCGAAGGCCAGGATTTCGTTCGCCTCACCACGGTAGTCGCGCTCGAACACATCGAAGTCACCCTCACTCAACCCGCGGCAGTTGATGACTGCCTGTGGCTGCAGCGAACGGACCATTTCATTGAGTGACGGATCCTCGACCTCAAGCCGGTTGGCGTCCCACCAGATCCCGTGGATCTCCCCGTAGTTTGTGCACAGCTCACGGACCTGGGCCCGGACGTAGTCGGCGTACTTCCCAACATCCGGCTCGTCTCCGGCCGGAGGCCCAGGCAGCTCATGTGCTCGTCCCTGGTTCGGGTAATTCGGGTGGTGGTGATCCACGAACGAATGGTAAAGGCAGAGCGGGAACGAACGACGATGGCACGCATCGGCCAGCATCGCCAGCGTGTCGCGAGCGTAGGGCGTATTCGTCACCTTGTACTCGGTCAACCCCGAGTCCCACATGCAAAAGCCATCGATATGCTTGGTGGTGAAGGTGATGTAGCGCATGCCTGCGGACTCCGCGAGATCCAGCCATTCGTCAGGGCAGAACTTGACCGGGTTGAACTGCGTGGCCAATGGCTCGTATTCCTCGCGAGTCAGACCTCGGCGGTACTGGGTCTGCTCATGCCAGCCGGGAATCGCGTAGATCCCCCAATGCACAAACAGCCCGAACCGTGCTTCGCCGAACCAGTCTCGATCGTCGCCGAAATGCCTAGTCATGTCGTCCGCAAACCTTCCTAAAGCCCTTGGGGGGGGCGAGCCTACCGAGCGTAGGTCATTCGTTTCTGGCGGCCGTAGATCTCGGCCGTTGTGAGCCATGCCCCAATGTTCTCGAGGGGCGTTTCCGGCATGATACCGTTCGAAGCGGCAAGAATGCAGCCGCCCGCTTCGTGGTCAAACGTGTCAATCAGGGCCTTGGTCCCTGCCTCCACGTCATCCCTCGTCCCGCCGGGCAGCAGATACTGCACATCGATCCCAGCCAAGAAAGTAAGTTTGTCCCGGTACTGATCAGCGACGGCCTGCTGGTCCATGGCCACCGGTTGGATCGGGT
>Ga0209045_1000701_pt1 | contig 36663 bp, 12 predicted proteins | sample SaaInlLV_10m_DNA_4_FD_184664 | JGI IMG/M metagenome (GOLD analysis project Ga0209045, IMG submission 184664) | Marine microbial communities from expanding oxygen minimum zones in the Saanich Inlet - Saanich Inlet SI072_LV_200m_DNA (SPAdes) (version 2) | ecosystem: Environmental > Aquatic >...
GTACGTCAGGCGCCAAAGCCCGCCTGCCGTTCGCGAGCCCGTTGCCGATGCTCGCGCGACGAGCGACGACGTAGCTGGCAAGGGAACGCCTTTGGGGGGCGAGGCGTAGCAGACGCCGACCCTCCAAGGGGGCGTGTGGACGGCTCAGAGCCAACGTCGCATGATATTTCCCTGGTGCTCAAACCGGTGAGGCTTACACACGAGCCTGGCCTTCGCCAGTTGTTCTATTGCCCACATCCGAGGTCGTAACTTCTGCCAAAGCGCATGGAGGAGCCGGTTCTCCGTAACCGGCCTGGCCGCATGCGGAGATGCGGCGCCTCCAATGGTGTGTCAGCGACCAGCAGTTTTGTGCTCAAAACGGGGTAGTTACACACGAGGTGTCACGTTTCAGTCCTTCCGCTGGGAACGACCCGGTTTCTCAGCCCTTATCTTTGCGCCATTGTGCCCTATAGTTTGGGGGCGCTCGGAGTGGATTCTGGACGCGACTCCCGGTTGTTCGTCACTGGTTCCAGGGAAGGCCAATTCCGGTAGGAGCGAGTGTTCCGCCCGGTGTTCCTGTCAAACAGCACCACTTGTTACCGGCGTCGGACGTTTGAGGAGCATGTCCCTTGATGACACTCAGATGGACTCACCTAGCCATCCTGTCCGCCCTGTGGGCGATCTGTGCGCAGGCCGAGAATGGACTGCTATTCCGTGCCGGCTTCGACGGCACAGCGGATGCCTACAGCTTGTGCGGGGCCGGTGCCCCGGTTCAGATCGCCGGCGTAACGGAGCCCAGCTTCGCGCCGGGGCGTTTTGGGGAAGCGCTCGTCTGCGGTCCGGAACAAGCCCTCGTGCATTATCGGACGCAGGGCAATCTCATGCCCGAATCGGGCACGGTCAGTATGTGGGTCAAACCACTCAACTGGACCCCGGACGATGGCAATTTCCACGTTTTCCTCGAGTCAGGTAGCCACGGGGCCTCGAGGAGCGATCCGCCCACCGGCTGGCTCATTCTGTACAAGTACTACCAGCATGGACTGTTGTTCCTGCGTTACGCTGACGAGTCTGCTCAGGTTGGCATGGCCCGCCTTGGGGGCTGCGATTGGCCGGTTGATGAGTGGGTGCACCTGGCAGGGGTTTGGTCCGCCGCTGGGTTGCGCCTCTATGTTAACGGCGAACTGGTCAACAGCGCGTCGAAACCGGTCGTGGCCGACGCATTGGCGTCCACGTTCGCCGTTGGGGACAACGGCTGGCATCTTCCGCACGAAGGCGCCCGGACACTCATTGACGAGGTCCGTGTTTATGCCTACCCATTGAGCTCTGAGAAGATTCGCGGCCTGGCCGGCGGCATGAGCGTGACGGTTAGTCGCGATCCGGCTGCGGGGGAGTGGCGGGTTGATGCACTCGTGCCGGAACTCTTCGACATCGCGAAGATCACGGTAGAGCTTCTTCCGGCCGCGGGCGACGACCCGATGAACACGATAGAGGCCGTCCCGAACTCCCGTGGTGCGGCCATGGCCATGCTGCCCACTGAGGAACTGCCTCCCGGTGCTTATCGCGTCCGCGTTCGAGGCCAGGCCGAAGACGGCAGGCGGGTATGCGAGACGACGGCGGACGCCCGCAAGCTTGATCGTGAGTTACTGACGCTCGCGAACAGCCACCTTCGTGTGGTGTTCGACGGGGCCACCGGGGCGATCCTGGGGGTCGGGGCTCCGGGGATGGCGTTCTCCGCCAGAGCCGCGCTACCGGCAGCACCGGTCTTTAGCGTTGACACGGTCAGCTTTGCCGAGCACGCGCGTTTCCATCAGCCCAGTGATATCACGGCTGTCGTTGCAGATGACACGGTGCTGCAGAGGATCGACATCGAGCCAATGTTGGGCGGGCAGCGCTTGCTGGCGAGGTATCTGCTGCCGACAGGGGTAACCGTAGTGATGACGGCAACACTGCCGAATGACTCGGCCGTGCTCAGTCTGTGGCTGCAGGTGAGCAATCCTGCGGTTCTGCGTCCATCGGAGGCTGTTCGCGTGCCGCGGGTGGTCTTCCCAACGATCAACGGGCTGCGCATTGGCGAGAGCGCTGAAGACGACCAGCTGGCAACCGGCTGGATCCAGGGGGAGGTGGTCGGGAACCCGGTCAAGGCACTTGCTCACAGGCGCACCGTCGCCTATCCCGGGCGGGCCTGTGTGCCGTGGCTGGATTTGTACGACGACGCGGGTGGGGTGTTCCTCAATCCGTTGTCCTCCGGGGTTTGCCAGCTTGAGATCGTGACCGTCGCCGAGAATGGCACAATGACGTTCGCAAACGATTGGTGGCCTCTGCTTGACCCGGGGCAGTCCTGGATGTCACCTGTCATCGAGTTGGGCGTGCACAGTGGCATCTGGTACCAGGTCGCGGACCGATTCCGGGAGTGGTCGTTGGAGGTGACTCCTCCGCGTGCTCAGCCTGAGTGGCTCAGTTCCTGTGACGGTTGGACCGGCTCAGGTGGTCCGAGCTACACGTTCAGCGAACTCCCGAAGATGCTCGAGACCGCGCAATCTTACGGGTTGTTCTATCTGCAACTCTGGGCCCAGATGATCCTGGGACGGGCCTATTACTCGTACTTTTACCCGAACCCCGATCTGGGGACCGAAGCTGAGCTCACTGAGGCGATCGCCAAGGTGCACGCCATGGGGGGGAAGGTCGGCTTTTACAGCAATGCGATTTGCTTTGATGCGGCCATCGATCGCAGCACGGCGTTGCGGGCGAAACTTGACGAGTTCGGCCTGGTGGAAGGAGAGGGGAGCGTTCCGCGTCTGCCGCGTTTCTATGAAGAGGTAGCCGACCACATTTTTATGGGCCCTGGGGGGCGTTACGGTCGGGCAGCTGCCGCGGGACACAGCCAGGAAGGATATCAGGACGGGTACTGGGCTATGGACCCGGGATCTCCGTGGTGGGGGGACTATCTGGCCGGATGGATCAAACGCTGGCACGAGCAGTATGGCGCGGATATCTGGTATCTGGACAGTTTTCCCGTGCCTGGATACGGGCTGGGGCCGGCCTCCTATTCGCTGAACCGGAAGCGTCCGCAGAGCCGAAGTGCGGGGCAGATCGCGCTGCTAAAACGGATCCGGCAGGACTTTTCTGGGCCGGTGCTCTACGAGGGTGTCGCCTGTGCTGCGCTCATGCCGTACACAAACTGGGCTCTGGGGACCGAGTTGTCGTTCGGGCAAGGAATCAACGGCAGGCCGGAGATATTCTGCTACAGCTTTGGGGACGTGCATCCCGTCTTCTCCGGCACCTGCAACCGGTGGACGGGGATCAGCAATATCTGGAAGGATCTGGGAGATGATGCGAAGCACGAGGATGCGCTCAACCTCGTATTCCTCAATGGCGAACGCTTTGATGTACTCAACCTGCACATGATTGATCCTGAGTCCGACTATGCGAAACATGTCAAGCAGCTCCTGGCGCTTCGTCGCAGGGTGCGGGATGTGGTCTACAGCGGGCGATTCATGGACAAGCGGGGACTCTCGGGGATGCCGGAGACCGTGTCTGCCCGTGTGTTCGTGCATGAGACGCCTCCCGGTGCCGTGATTACCGTTGTGGATCGGCGCCCGGAACGCTCTCCCTGGACGCTCACTGTGGACCCGCAAGAGCTGGTTTGGCCTCAGGAGCTCAGCAAAGCGCGGCTCTTCGAGTTGGTTGGCGGAAGCAAAAACGCAGTCATGTCTGCCCGCGATGGCGTGCTCCGGCTCGTCATCGACAGTGGAAGCGTCGTCTGTGCCTTGCGCATCGAGTAACTGTCAGGATTGCCGCTCTCGTAAGTCACGGTTCGGACGGACAGAGCCGCGCTCGGGCCCCGCGTGTCCCGACTTGGGACTGGAAATGTCATCGACTTCCCCAAGGAGACCATTTGGGATGATGCACAAGAAAGACCGGACGATCGTTCGCGACCTGGCCAAACAGTACGCGGAGATCGCTGCGGATCCGATCCAGGACGAACGGCGTGAGCTCTGGCGTCGGCTGAACAGCCTGGAGGCGACGCGGCCACTTGTGCTTGTTCGGGCGGGCGGCGGCGTGTGGAAGGAAACCCCTGCGGTGCAGCCGACGTGCGAAACACCCCCTTACCGGGGCTACGAGGCTCTCCTCCGACAGAAACTGTATCAGGACTTCATCGGGGATGACCATGTGTCGGAACCGTGGATTCAGGTCAACGCCGTTCGCGTAACTCCGCCCGGCCCGTGGGGACCACCTTACACCTATATACACCCGGAGGAGGCCGGTGGAGCCTGGCAGTTCGATCCGGCCTTGCGGGAGCTTGAGGACGTGGACAAGCTTGTCGCCCCGAAGCATGTGATCGATGAGGACGAGACGGCTCAGCAGAGGGCGCGACTGGAGGATGCCATCGGGGATATCCTGCCCATATGCGTGAGTCGCGCTCCGCTGTGGGACAACAACTGGCACAGTGACATCATTACCGATCTGACCCGTCTGCGTGGGCTCACTCAGCTCATGTGGGACATGGTGGATAATCCTGAATGGCTTCACAGCGTCATTGCCTGGATGAGCGGCCACATCCAGCGCGTTCATGCCGAGGCGGAGGAAGCCGGAGACTGGCATCTGTGCGATCATCAGAACCAGGCTGTGAGTTACTCTCGTGAGCTTCCTGATCCCTCTCCCAACGGGGAGGCCGTGACGCGCAACCAACTCTGGACGTTCTGCGCTGCCCAGGAAATGGAGACTGTGAGTCCGGCTATGCACGAAGAGTTCCTACTCAACTACCAGCTGCCGATGCTGCGTGAGTTCGGCCTCGTTGCGTACGGGTGTTGTGACAATCTGACGAACAAGATCGATATGTTGCGCAAGATCCCCAATCTGCGCCGTATTGCTGTCACGCTTGCGGCCGACATCGCGCGGTGTTCCGAACAGATCCAGACTGACTATGTCATGTCCTGGCGTCCCAACCCGGCCCAGATGATCTGCTGCGGCTTCGATGCGGACCTCATTCGTCGGGTGGTGCGTGAGGCCATGGACGCGATGAGAGGGCGCGCAGTCGACATCACGCTCAAAGAGATCGAGACGGTGTGCGGGAGGCCTGGAGACCTGCGTGAGTGGGTGAACGTGGTTCGGAGTGTGACTTCCTAGGCGTTCTACCCGTGGAAGCCGTTGAACAGCTCATTGCCGGGGACTGAGGTGGGGCCGCAGGCGCATACGTAGTCGTCCGGTGTCATCCCGAGGTCATCCCGCAGTTCTTCCCATATCTCGGGCGTTTCGCCACAGAGGGCAACGCGCGTATCCGGGCTCAGGGCATTGATGCGCTCGATGAAGAAGCGGTACACCGCGGCCCTTGCCTCCTGTGGGAAGATGTGCTTGCCGTTGGGGATGACGTCAGATGGGCGATCCGCGTCCGGCGTCCGGGCATATTCGTCCACGTATGCGGCGAACGTGGGGTCCCACAGAGAGACGTCGAACGTGCCGGGCACGTCTCGTGGTTCGACGTGTTTGAACATATCCAGGGTCAGGACATCCGGGCGAACGGCGGTCAGGTACTCCTCAAGCATGGCGGCATTCTCGTGTTGCCAGCCTTGAATGGGGATGATCGGTGACAATCGGGCCCGGACGGGATAGCCTGCGTCCTGACACATTTTGGCTGCGGCAATCCGTTCGACCGTCGTCGGGGCTCCCTTTTCGATGAGACGGCTTACGGTGTCGCAGGAGAGGGTCCAACAGACAATCGTCTGGCCTTGGTGGTCGTAGTCTGCCAGGTAGTCCAGATTGGCACTCTTCGTGTAGATCAGCAGGAAACGCTCTCTCTGTTTCGCGAAGGAGTCCACGAGCAGCTTAAGCGCTCCGTATTCGGGTTCGAAGGTGGGGATGTCCGTGTGATTGTCATACTTGTACAGCTGCAGCCAGGGGTTTGCTTCGGCTAACACGTCAACGTGCTCGATCAATTGCTCGATGTCGAGCATGATGTTGAGAAGCGTCCCGATATTGCAGTAGTCACAGGAGTGCAGGCAGCCCCAGGCAGAGTGCAGCAGATAGGCGTTCTGGCAGACTCCCCGCTGTGTCTGCAGTGTTCCCCGGCCGTCATGGTAGGTGATCGCCCCGTCTCCGAGCAGGTAAAACCTCGCCAGGTCGGGGAACGTCCGTTTGAGCTGGGCCATCCGCTCGGGCTCAACCCAGCGGAACCGGTTGAACACGATTACCGGATCGGTGGTGCGCTGCAGCAGGCCGGTGCGCTTCCCGGCCAGTTCTCCCGACCAGTTGTAACGGCGACTCAACTGGTTCAGTTCGGCGTCACTGACCACGCGGGGGCCTTCAGCCGTTGTGATATGGCGCATCATCCGTTCCATTCGGGCGACGCAGCGCGGGTCTTCGAGCACGCGCTCGTGAATGTAGACGGCTGGTGTGTTGATGGGATACATGGTCGTCTCTAGAGATGGACCCGGAACAGGGGTGGAGGCACTTGCGTGATTAGGTAGTAGACCCCGCCCACCAGCATCCAGAACAACCCGGCAAGCATCTCACCGGCGATCATGCCGATGAAAAAGCGGCGGGCTTCCCGGTAGATGCGCTGGGAGCCGTAGTGCAACACAAGCCACTTGATGAACCACCCCAGGAGGAAGCTCCCGGCGAACCAACGGCTGACGAGTGTTCCCCAGATCAGGAACATAACGGGGTGAATGGGCCATTTGCTCCAGCGCAGCCGCGCCGCGCTGCAGGCGAAAACCAGCACCAGACCGGCTCCGGCGGCCCACAGGAATGTGGGGGTTGGCACTGCCTGGGTGAGTCGCTCCAGCCCAAACAGGCCGGTGGCCGTGCCGGCCGTTTCCAGCGTGCCCATCGCTGCCAGACGGTGCAATTCCCGTCCCAGCAGATCAAATGGCATGCGGGTCGCACTGTTGGCCCAGCCGTAGAGCACACCCCCGCCTACCGTATACTGCAGGTAAAGGGTCACAGGCAGAGCCACCACCAGACAGAGAGTGAAGCCTCCGACCAGCCACCCTCCCAGGCGTGGGAGCTTGAGGTCCTGCGTTTCCGCGAGCCGGAGCCCGTTGGAGACCAGGGGCATGAGGCAAACACGGGGATCAATGGTGAGCACCACACAGAGGATTCCGACGACGATGATGCAGGTGGGGCCCAGTGCATGCGCCCCGAAGAAGGCCAGCAGAATGCCGACCGGTTGCCACGTCGGCTGGACGAACAGCAGCCCCGTCTCCGCATTGATCCGTGTCACGATGACAAAAAGAAGTCCGAACAGGAACACGACGCAGGACGCGACCAGAAGATCCAGCCCGGCTGCCACACGCAACAACATGACCATCGCGAACGTTGCGGCCAGGAACAGGCGACACGCGTTTACCGTGAACGCCGCGTCTGGCGGCGGATCTCCTCTTCCGAACGCGGCTTTGACAACGCTCCAGTAGAAGTGCCGCCCGGTATAGGCCACGAACAGAGCCGCGCCGACGTACGCACCGAACAGTTGGAACCCGAGGATCCCACCGGCCATGTACTCGTTGTTGACTTGGACGCCCAGCCCCGCCATGATGCCGAATGTGACCACGTAGACGACCAGGCTGATTCCCACACTCAGGGCCACCTCGGCTTTGATGAGAAATGCCAGGCCAATGATGGCAAAGAAGAAACGGGGAAAGAGCAGGTCTCTGCCTCCGGGGACATTGCTCAGCCACGGCATGAGCGTTCCCAGTGGCCTCAAGTTCACATGTTGTGGTACGGCAAACGCGTACTGGGGCCACCACGCGTAGGATCCGTTCATCAGCAGGATGCCGAACGCCACACCAAAGCCGATCCAGAACGGGCGCCTTCGAGACAACTCGGTGAATGGGGCATCTGGAGAGCCCCCGAGCAGGGCTCCGGCGAACTCCGCCATCGGGAAGGGGAGGTGCTCATGTCGGGACCATTGCACATGGAGGATCAGTGTGAGACACACCGTTGCCAGAGTTCCCAGGATGATCAGGGGGACGTAAAACAGGTATGGCCGCAGCCAGGCGCTCCACGGCACATCCGCAACGCTCGGCATCTCTGCACCGTGGCCAAGCCCTTGAAGGAAGCCGTTGACCACCTCGCCCTCATGGGCCTCTTTCACATCTACAAGCATGGCCTTGGGGACGTGTTCGAGCAGTGGTTTGCGCTGTTCTGACGCTTGCCAACCCGGTGTAATGCGGGCGAAGTGATGGGGCATAACCAACGCATTGTGGAACTGCCAGAGCAACCCGGGGCCCGGAATGGTGCAACTCACGAGCACCAAGGCACAGATTACGGCCCACTCCGGTCCGCGCAGTCGTCTGACTTTGAGCGCCGTCAAGACTGGGTTTATGGCCACCAATCCAAGCACCAGGGCGCCGTACACGCTGACCGGCATCAAATCGCTCGCCACGTAGGGGAGACGGCAAATCCAGTCATTTGCATAGCCGAATGCAGCCACGAAGACAGCAAGAACCAGCCCGATCACGATTGAGCGACGAGTCACAGCGTCCTCCTTGGACGTCGATGAAGTTATTGATCCCGTAGTGAATCAGAGCGCATTGCCCGGCAGTAGTGCGGGATCTCCGGGACCGCGACCTGAGCTTGATTCGGGTGCGGGACGCCCCGGACCACTGCCCGGCGGCCTTTGGCCTGGGGGGCGTTCCCTCGGCTTTGGCCTGGCTGGGCACTCCAAAGACTGTCAGTGTAACCGTCTTTGCCCCAAATGTCGATTCCTTTGGCGGATCGTTGTGTCACGCTTCAGTCTCGTCGAGTCGTTCCTGGCGGTCTTCCCCACGTAACTGAAGCATCGGAGTGTGCAGAAGCCCGCCGGTCCGTCGAGGTATCGCAGGGCGTTCTGACATGTCACCTGCCGTTGCTTGGGGAAGAGTTGCCCCTCCACAGACGCCGTGTATTGTTCCCCGGTCGCACAGGACACTTAGTGCGTTTGGCGAGGATGGGCGCCTGCTCTGGACGCTCAACCGGGTGGGAGTGAGCGGTCCCTGCATCATGAGCGATGGCTGCCAGATGATTCGAGCGCCTGATGGCGCGACCCCATCGAGATCGGGATCGGGTCTCTGAATCAACCCGGTTACCGAATGGCCGTGGCATGGAGGCCTGCCCTGTCCGGCGCCGATCTCGATAGCGATCCCGATCCCGAAGAGAAAGAAGACGAAAGCCACCCAGATGCTTCAGGTGACGGCTGGCTGCCACGCCTGAGCTACCCGATGTACTGCCCGAGAACATCGTTGCCAGTTGGACACGGCTCACGAAGAGTCCTTTTCCCCGTGATGATGAGCTGATTGGAGATGAGAAACATGACGGAGACGCAGACGGCCCGCGTGATCTGGTGCGAAGCCGAGCAACTCAGCGACACTGGCGGCTGGGCGAATGACTCGCAGCATGTGGACATCATGGGATCGCCATATCTGCTGGCGACGGGGTTAGGGAAGCCGGTAGCCGACGCGGTCACCACGGTGGTGGTGCCTGCGGGTGGCGTCTACACGCTCTGGGTGCGCTGTCGGGACTGGCTCCCTTCCCATTCTCCGGGGCGGTTCAAGGTGTTCGTGGATGATCAGGTTTCGCCGGTCACCTTTGGCCAAGCCGGTAGCGACCAATGGCAGTGGGTCAACGGCGGCGAGTTTCACCTCGAAGGCGGCACTGTAGAACTGCGCTTGCGCGATGTCACTGGATGGTGGGCGCGTTGCGATGCAGTGGTTCTGGCCGGGCCGGGGTTCGCCCCTTCTGACGATGATGAAACATGTGCTGATCAACGCCTTGAGCATGGTGGCGTAAGCTCGGAGATCGACGAACTGGGCCCGTACGACCTGGTCGTTGTCGGCGCCGGACCGGCGGGATTGGGCGCGGCGATCGCGGCAGCACGGAACGGGATCAGGGTCGCCTTGGTTCAGGATCGGCCCGTTGTGGGAGGAAACGCTTCGTCGGAAATCGAGCTTCCTGCCATGGGATATATCGGCTCCCCGCCGGATGTCCGCAATGTGACCGGAATTACCGAGGAGCTCTTCCCCGAACAGAGCTGGACGAACTACGCGGATTCGAGCGACATGGAGCGTATCGTCCGTGCTGAGGGGAATATCTCGCTGTTTCTGAACACGCGCAGTACTGGCGTGGAGATGGCCTCAGCAACCCGCATCGGTGCCGTGCTCGCCCTCAATGTCCACAGTGGTCGACGCATGCGTTTCGCTGCCCCCCTCTTTGCCGACACCACGGGCCATGGCTGGATTGGGTTCTACGCCGGTGCGGAGTACCGGGTGGGCCAGGAAGCAAAGAACGAGTTCAACGAATCCATGGCGCCGGAGAAGGCCGTGCGGAAGACCATGGGGAACAGCCTCTACAAGTCCATCTTCGAGCAACGCGACGGACCCGTGCCCTTCGACTGTCCGGACTGGGCCTACCAATGGACACAGGACTCCGACTTTGAGCCACTTGACTCGCATCAACGAACCGACGAGATCGTCCGGCCCGATAACTTCGACCCGCCCTCCCGCGGGAAAGGGCGTAACCCCGGACCGGATGGCAACGGGTGTATCAGTCATGCCTGGTGGGTGGAGTACGGTGGCTGCAAGGATACCATCCAGGACGCCGAATACATCCGTGACGAGCTCTTCCGCATCTCTCTGGGGCTTTGGAACTACGCCAAGAATCACAACCCCGCAACGGTTGAGGGTAATCTCTGCCGGGAGCTTGTCTGGCTGAATTATGTTCCGGGAGTAAGAGAGAGCCGACGATTGATCGGCGACGTCATCATGACGCAACGGGACTTTGATGAGCAGACCGTTCATGACGACACGGTTGCTTTCACCGACTGGGGACCGGACTTGCACCATCCGGAAGGCTTCTGGGTCAGAGGCAACGACTGTATCCACGTCTACAAGGGGCACCGCACCAGTATTCCCTACCGGTCGCTCTACTCGCGGAATATCGACAATCTCTTCATGGCCGGGCGTTGCCATTCCGGCACTCAACTCGCCTTCAGCGGTACACGCGTGATGCGCCCCATGTGCGCCACTGGTCAAGCCGTGGGCACGGCTGCGGCCATCGCTGCCAACCGCGGGACGTCCCCGCGTGGCGTCTGCGAACACCATATCCGGGAACTGCAGGACACATTGGTCCGGGACGGCTGTCGACTCATGAGCAAGAATGGCGGAATGCGAGAACCGTAGAAACGAGTGGGGAGCACGTGTATCCGGCTCCCCAATCGGTGGTCATTCAGGACTGACGTGGGAGCATGTTGCTGCGGCTTGGGCCACGAGCAGGGAAGAGGGCTGGCGCCACCGCCCGGAGGAAGGAAGCGATGGCGCCAGGGGGGGAGACGTGGTCAGGGGGTTTGGGGATTCAGGACTGACTCGGCCACCGAGTTGAACCAGTAGCCTGCCCCCGGGATGAGCGTGTCGCCAACGCGCGCAGCCCGGTAGACATGCCCGTCCCAGCTCCAGCCCGGACCGAACAGGGCTGGGTGCCGCGGCAGGACCATCTCCTCTGGAACACCCACGAGATTCCAGCCCGCCGCCAGCGGCACTTCTGTGTCGCTCAACGGGAACCCGATCACAGTGGCCGTTCCGGGCTCGGTGACGTAGACCCAGTATCCCATCAGCGGTTCGAGCACAGACGTACCGACATACGTTCCCAGGCCACGTGCGCCGTCGGGATCCCAGGCCCAGGCCGTGCCTGTATGCGGCATACCTTCGAAGAGAGCATCCAGGGCAGGATCGATGGGAGCGATTGGCAGGGATATCAGGTTCCAGCCCGCGACCAGGTTGAGCTGCACATGAACGAGTGGAGCACTGACCCGGAAGGCGGCCGGATATCCGGCGGGAACGGTGAGTTCGCCGATCTCTTCCATTGCCAGCGCGACCGGCTCCGCACGGGTGTCATCCTGAGAGACTTGCTCGAGAACAAGGCCGTGGGCAGGGATACTCTCGGGGGCCCAGGTCAGCGTCAGGTCTGTGTCTCCAGGAGTCACGATCAGCACCCAATCCCCCTCGGCCAGCGATCCAAGAGCATCGCGTTGCAGATCATGGCCCAGGCCCTCCGGCCCAAGCAGGGAAAGGGGCGCGCCGTCAGGGGCGATCGTGTCGATGCCGTCATCGAATTCGCGAGTTGCCCCGGCGACGATTCCGAACTGAACGCTGCCCGCTGGTTGCCCGGCAGCGTCTGCTTCCACGGTGACCAGCCAGCCGTCATAGACCAGTATTGTCACGCGGGTGGAATCTGAGGTGTTCGAACCGTCGTTTGCCGCATAGCTGAATTCGTCTGTGCCGCGGAAGCCGGGCGTCGGGACATAGGTGAACGCACCGTCCTCGCCCAGGTTGAGCGTCCCATGCTCGACATCAGCCAGCAGGACGGCGGAAAGCGTGTCCTGCTCGGGATCCGTGTCGTTGGCAAGGACTCCCGGCGTATGGACAAGGAGATCGCTGTTGTTGACCGCGTATTCCTCCGGCAGTGCCCTCGGCGGCTCGTTAATGTCAGTGATGGCGACCGTCACGGTTGCGGAGTCGCTAAGTCCGCCGCGGTCGACGACGGTCACTGTCAGAGTCCAAGTTGCTACGGATTCATGGTCAAGCGCAGCTCCCTCGGCAACGGTGATCTGGCCCGTTGCCGTGTCGATCGTGAAGGTCCCATCGTGGTTGCCGGCAGTGATCTCGTAGGCGAGGCTGTCACCCCGGTCAGGATCTTCAGCGGGAACGGTCCCCACCACTGCGTTCGTCGCGCTGTCTTCCGGGATGCTGAGTCCGGCATTGTCAGCCGTGGGGGCTTCGTTGAGTTCGATGGCGAGATAGGCCACCGTTCCCGCGGGGACGACCAGGGCTGTCGTCTCGGCCATGTTCCGGCCTGTGCCGGCAAGCGGACTCCCGTTCCTCCCGGATAGGGTCCAGAGCCGCATGTCGGGGGAGGGCAGGTCATTTGCGGACCAGGAGAGCTCGACGACGTTGCTGCTGTTGGCAGCGTTGACCGCAAGTTGCCACTCGGTCTGGAGCAACTGTCCACGGATGTCTCTGACAAGAGCTGTCGCACTGCCCGGAGCCAGGAATGCGACGGGGGCGGAATCTGTCACCGGGCTGGGAGGGGCAGGTTCGTCAAAGGCGAGATCGAGACCGTCCGTGGCTTCCGAATCGACACCGAACTCGACAGCACGCGTCGCGGCGCCGACCAAAGCGATGGCCATCTGCCACTCTGCGACCTCCCGGACCACCAGCGCGGCTGTCCCCGATGTCGCTGACCCTGTCGCGTTCGACACCACGCAGCGGAAGGCGCCTTCGTCGCTCTCCTGAGCCGAGGCGATGTCGTAGTCGGCACTGGTGGCTCCTGCAATGTCGGCACCGTCCTTCTGCCACTGGTAACTCAATGGTGCCGTCCCGGAGGCCGTAACTGTGAAACGGACCTCCGTCCCAGGACCCACGGTCAGGGCTTGTGGGTGTGCGTCAATTGTCGGTGCTTGAGCTTGGGGGGCGTTGACACTCAAGGATGCGGAATCTGACGTTACATTGCCCGTGCTGTTGCTGACTACGCAGCGGTAGGCGCCTTCGTCGCTCTCCTGAGCCGAGGCAATGTCGTAGCTCGTACTGGTGGCTCCCGCAATGTCGGCACCGTCCTTTTGCCACTGGTAACTCAATGGTGCCGTTCCGGAGGCCGTAACCGCGAAGTGGATCGTGGTCCCGGGGTCCACGGTCAGGGCCTGGGGGTGTGCGTCGATTGTCGGTGCCTGGACCTGCGGTTCGTCATCAGCCGTCACGTCCCGTACGAGCCGGACATAATTGAAGACACGCTGGGCATCGCCTTGTGGGCCCATCCCCAGAACCGGGTAGTCTGCGGGATCACCGTCCTTCGGATCACTGCGTTGGCAGCCGGCTCCGTGCACATCCATGGCGGTGCCATTCATTTGCCCCGTCCCGCGTCCGAACGCTACGTAGGCCCCACGTCCTCCATTGCCGTCGAAGCCCACGTGCGTGGTGCTGCTCCAATAGAACCCGAAGTCAGCCTGCCCCATCTCGTTCGTCATCTGCGTGCATGCGAAGGCCGGGTCGATGGCGGGTGAGTCAGTGGTGTCCGGTGAGCGTGTGTAGTCCACGATGCTCTGCAGTTCCTTGGCATTGGGGAGGCGCCAGTCGCTGTGTCCCAAGTGATCCGCGGCGTTTTTCTCCTGGGCCCAGGCCAGCGCGTCTTCCCAGTTCACACCGGCGCCGTTGTCCGCCTGCGCCCACATCAGGTCAGTGGCCTGGTCGGTGATCGTCCCGTCGCCGTTGTCAACGAAGCTGTTGATCCCGTATTCCGTATTGCCGCGGACAAAAAGCGCGTATTGATCCATGGACCCGTTTCCCATCGGGTTGGACCGGCCGTAGCCCTTGATCCTGCCGTCGGCGAAGTTGACGCCGAACGTCGTTGCCATGCCGCCCATGGTCGTCCAGACATACTCGGTGGAGGACCAGAACTGTGCGTCGATGACGCGTTCGCCGCTGGCCGTGTCCCCATACCCAAAGTCAAATACCTCTGTCTCAATGAAGGGGATGAGTCCGGTCGTGTCGGTGCCTTCGACGTTCGGATCCGTGCCCCGGAAATCGATCAGCGAATAGAGCTCCTTGATGGTGGGCGCTCGCCAGTCGCTGTAGCCTCCATAGTTCGCAGTGTTGAGCGCGTCGGGATAGTCCAGAAAATCCTCGAAGACGAATTTGTCATTGGCATTGATGGTGCCATTGCCGTCCCAGTCAGGGCTCTGCGTCCAGATCAGGCCGGTGACGTTGTCATGCACGCTCAGGCCGTCGGCACTGACTACATAGCTTGGCTGGTTGCCGTCGACCTGTCCGTCCTGACCGTGGAAGGGGGCGTCTGCTGCTGGTGCGGAGATCGCGCTGCTTGCGTTGTAGCAGATGACCTGACCGGTGTCAACGATGGGGTAGTTCCCTTCGCTCACGAGTGCGGTGTTCGCGAAACCGGGATAGTCCTTGCCATATCGATCGACCCGGAACACCTCACCGTCGTTCGCGTACCCCCAGACCGTCTGACCACTGTTGGTCACCTCGAGGAACCGGCCGGTTGTGCCTTCGCAGATCAGCGTGTTTCCGTTGGGGAGGCGTTGTGCACCGGAGATGCGTTCCGCGTAGAAATCGGTTGTGGGATTCGCCGTGTAGGTCCAGGCAGGGCTGGCAGGTCCGTAGGCGATTCCCGTGCTCAGGAGATAGCTTCCGTCCGCCTGGAGTGGCGGCACGATCTCGACGATTGCCGAGTAGTCGCCGGCCGGTCGGGCAAGGCCGTTGTCGAAGATCAGGATGCTGCCGGCGCCGGGCAGTCCAGCGGAGATCCACTCGGCATCGTGCTGAGAGAAGATCTGCTGATCAGCACTCGTCCCCGCTCCGTAGGCCTTCGGATTTCCCCAACGGTAGAGCAGGTCTCCAGCGTTTCCCACGGCCTGGGCCGTGGTCGTGTTGTGGTCGATGACCCAGATTTCGCTGAAATTGTGGACTGAGAGCACGATCTGATCGAGTTCGGCATTGTAGTCGATGCTGTTGGTGTGGGTCCAATCGGCGTTTGCCTGCTGCATGTGGTTGATGTCGATCTTCCGAGGCTGATCGGCGACCACCCCGTAGTTGCTTTTGGCGGCATCGTGGTCCTGGACGAGGTGGTCCCACACGTGCCATTCCCAGACGATGTTGGCGTCGGATGTGCCGACCGGCTCGATCTCGACGATGCTGTCGGGCCAGAGCTCGCCGGCATTGAGTTGGTCCGGGTTGCGCCCGGCTGCAATCGCCTCAGCGGATGTCTTCTTTTCCCAGACGATCATGAGGATGTTGCCATTCGGCAATGGCTCGATGTCGTGGTGCTGACAGTGGTCCGCACTGCTGTAGTCGAAGTTCCAGAGCAGATCACCATCCCAGCTGTAGCGTTCCACACGTCCACCGGAACCGCCGGCACTGAAGGTACTGTTGTTGACGTTGGCGGTGCGCAGCAGGGAGCCGTCTTCGAGGAGGTATACAGAGAGTCCGGGGCGGTACGCGCTGGACCAGCTGTGGACAACCTGTCCGTCGTTGTCCATCAGATACGTCTGCGTGGAGGTCATGGGCGCGAACAGATTGTAGCCGGTGAACGGCGGCGTCAGCGCCAGCTCCAGTGCGGCGGCTTCGGATGTGTCCGTTCCGAACGCGTTCGAGACGATGCAGCGGTACTCGCCTTCGTCCTCGCCCGTCACTGCGGCAATGGTGAGGGTGCTGTCATCGGCCCCCGGGATGTCGACTGCGTCCCTCTGCCACTGGTAACTCAACGGAGCTGTCCCCCATGCACTCACGCTGAACGTGACCGACGATCCGGCTGATACGGCTCGTGATTGCGGGTGTTCTGCGATTGTCGCCGGGGTTTCCGCCCCTGCATTCAGGGTGAAGAGCCCGCTGCTGCTGAACACCAGGGATCCCTGTGGCGTCGTGAAGCCCACGGTTGCGGCCTTCGCACCGGCTGCTTCAGACGAAGGGAAGCTGAACACGGCGCTGAGAACGTACTGGCTTGTCCGAGTGACCGACGTGCCGGCGACCGTGCCGATGGAAACCGTGTCGACGGGGACGTTTGCCGGGGGCGGGAGGGGGGTGTCCGAATCCAGCGTGAAGGAGATCGTCACACTTGCCGCCCCCTGTGTCGCGGAATCCGGACTGATCGCCGTAATCTCGTTCCCGACCTGGGCGAGGGATACGGCGGGCAGGGCTGTGATCAGCACGCCAAGCAGTAAGCGAGTGGTCTGAACAGACCAGATTCTGAGGGGGTACCGACGCCTAGGAATGATCGCTGCTGAGAGAGCCCTTGGGCGTCTGGTTGCTGTCATCATCTGTCTCCTGTTCTCCATCGTGCTCCGGCCGTCAGGTTGCCCCGCGCCTTTGCGGTGGCTGTCCTATGTGGTAGAACGGCGAGAACGCACGATTGTCTACAGGGTGCAGCCCAGAAACGAGTGCTTGGGGGAGAATGGAGGGGGACAACTGTTGCGGCCAGTCAGGTGGGACCGTCCCGAAAGTCCCGGGGCCTCTAGGGGAGCACTGCCTGCGGAGAGACGTTTGGAGATCCGGTCATTTCGACCGGTTGTCTTGGGACGAAGACGAAGGCACCGGTTAGGGATAACCGGCCTCCACGCAAGGCAGAGGGAATGCCGAAGTGGCCCTCGGCGGACCCGGGGGAAGAGGATACCGAACTGAGGCTTGGCGTTCTCAGGGGTACCCAACGCTGTTTCGTTCTGACACGCAGAGACATCTTTCGGCCTGTGCCACGCACTTCCCCGGGGGCATCCGGTCTCGGTCGGGGGGGCGCCCGAGGTACTCAAGGCTCTTCCGGCAGTGAGAACGAAGGAGCCCCGCGACAGGCCAGACTTGCGTTGCAACCCAACCCCATATGCCGTAAGGTGATCCTCCCATGGCACCGCGTGGTGGAACGGCTGGGAGTTGAGTGGAATGAATGACAGGAAAACAACAATGGCACACAGTATCGGTCTGAGGCAGCTTTCTTTGTGCGCCGCACTGCTCGCCGGGCTTCCGGTCGTGCTGCACGCCGAGGGTGCCTCCTTCGGGGGACTTGAGGCCGAAACGTTGGTCAACGCGGCTTCATCGACGGCCCTCGTGCTCAAGGACGCCGGGCTATCAGGCGGAGCGGGGGTGCGCTTCGGCCGGAAGAGCGGGGCAAAGCAACCGGCCGAGGGTGAGGCACCCGCGCTGAGCCTTACGTTCAAGAAGAACGCGCGTGAACCGTTTCTGCTCTGGGCTCGTCTCCTTGCGCCTAACAGCGGCACGGATTCGCTGTGGATCCGTGAAGGGAAGGGCGAACTCAAGATGATCAGTCTCAAGGCTGAGTCTGGCTGGAGGTGGGTTGTTCTGTGGCAGACGCGATCCCGGGCGACTGACATCGACCTTCAACTGTTCCCGCGGGAGAGCGGGTTCGCGCTGGACCGGTTTGTGGCGACTTCTGATACGTTGGCTACGCCCCACGGGGTGCTGGGAGGTCTACAGACCACGCTGCCTGACTTGCGCAGTTCTTTCCCGAAGCCGCCGATTCTGCCACCCGCTGAACACCCAAGGGTCTACCTGCGCCAAGCGCATCTGCCGATGATCCGGGAACGCGCGAAGCACCCACGTCTCGCTGAGGAGTACACGCTTCTCAAGCGCATCGCTGACCGTGAATGGGACGGGACGTTCCCCGAGCCAGGCACGCCGGAGGGAGGGAACTACCATCGTCGGTATCTCTCCATCATTGAGGCCAATGCCTTCCTGTACCTGCTTGAGGAGGATGATGAGCGGGGACGACGTGCCGTCGTGATGCTTCAGAAGGCGTTGAACACCGTGGTCGTTGCCGACCGGCATGACGTTACGCGAGACTACGGCCGGATCATTTTCTGCTGCGCTGTCATCTACGACTGGTGCTACCCATTCACGGACGAGGCGTGGCGGAAAGCTGTGTTGAAACACATGATTGGCTTTGCCAAGATGACCGAGATCGGTTTCCCTCCCAAAGGGCAGGGCACCGTGACCGGACATGGTAGTGAAGCCCAGTTGATGCGCGAACAACTCGCCGCGGGAATCGCCGTCTATGATGAGTATCCCGATTGGTACCTATTCGGGGCGGGGCGTTTCTTTGCCGAATATGTGCCGGCCCGGAACATGTACTTCCAGGCCCACCGGCAGCACCAGGGCGACAGCTACGGCTGGTCGCGCTTCCGCTGGTCCATGTATGCGACATTCCTGATGGATCGCCTGGGGGCGGGGCAGGTGTTTGATTCGGCCCAAAGCCAGATTCCGTACAGTTGGGTTTACATGCGTCGAGGCGACGGGCAGTTCCTGCGGGATGGCGACACGTTCGCAAGCGGCGATTACTGGATGTATCCACAAGGCGCGATGATGGTCGCGTCTTACTACCGGGAGCCGACGATCAACTTTGCGTTCCGGCGGATGCAGAAGCATCGGCCCGGATGTGTCTCGCCCTTCTGGATGCTGTTGCTCTACGACCCGACCGTCCCTGTGAGTGACGTTGCCGAGCTTCCGTTGACGCGGTACTTCCCATCACCCGCCGGCGACATCATCGCCCGCACTGGCTGGCAGCTTGGTCCGTGGTCCAATGCAGTCGTCGCCGAAATGAAGGGCGCCTTCTACCACTTCAACAACCACGATCATCTGGACGCAGGTGCTTTTCAGATTTACTACAAGGGTGCTTTGGCGACGGATGCCGGCTGCTACGGGCCCTACGGGACCCCGTATGACTGGCATTGGAACAAACGCTCCGTCTCTCACAACACACTGCTGATCTACGATCCGGCGAATCCACCGAATCCCCTCAAACATGACGGCGGCCAGAATTTCGTCCTGGGTGGGCGCGAACCCCGTGTAATCGAGCACGTGCTCAAGGACTTCCGGGACGGTGAAACGACTGCCCACGGTTTTGGTCCGGATCCACAACGACCGTTCTACAGCTTCGTCCGGGCCGACTTGACCCCGGCCTACGCCGACCGGGCCACACGCGTTGAGCGTAGCAGCGTGTTCCTGAACTTGGCCGGCACCACCGTTCCTGCCGCAATGCTGGTCTTTGACCGGGTCGCGCCAAGGGCCTCCTCAGACCGCAGCGTCTGGCTGATCCACTCGGTGCATGAACCGGGCCTGGAAGGGGATACGTTCGACATCCGGCGTACCGACGGCAGCTGCAACGGACGACTGTCGGGAACCATGCTCTTGCCTGAGGCCGGGAATCGCCGCTGTGAAACGATCGGTGGTCCCGGTCGGGAAGCGGAGGTGTTTGGGCACCGGTTCGTCTCCGAGAAGCCGACCCTCGAGAGCCAGGGCTGGCGGCTCGAGGTCTCTTCGCGAGAGGGTGGGATTGAGCAGCGTTTCCTGAATGTCATGCAGGTCATGGACGCCGAGCCGGAGGCGCAGCCGATGGCGGTGGCGAAGATCGCCTGCGCGCCTTTCGTCGGGGCCCGCGTCGGAGACACGACCGTGTTGTTTCCCGAGAGCACTGAGCTCGTGTCCGGCAAGGTCTCTGTCACCGGTGGCGGAAAGATGCCTACGAACTGGGTTGTCACGGGATTGGCGGCCGGCCGGTGGTCCGTTCGGGGGGCGAACGAGGCTCTGATCGGCACAGCGGACGTCCAAGCTGAGGAGACGGTGCTCTGCTTCCGGGCTACCGGAGTTGAGTTCATTCTCACGCCGACTGTCCCCAACGCTGCTCTCGACCTGCCGCAACCCTCACCACCAACGAGTGCCGGTGTCCGCCTCGTGGCTGCCCTTGACGGGAAGCCTGTTCCACGTGTCCCGCCGATGCATGGAACTGACGGCCACATGCAGGTTGCCATCGAGCCACTGGCTCGGGCGCTCGGGTACACGGTTACTGTGGAAGGCGAGAAGATTCGGCTAACCGTCGGAGAGGATACAGTCATTCTTGCGCCCGGCCTGGGGACAGCCACGATCAACGGCACACCATTCACCCTTGCCGGAGCCGTGTCGGTTGTGGATAGACAGACGCTGGTCTCGCTGGTTGACTTGCCCATGCTGCTGCGCTGCCGCCACCAGTTGGATCCGTTGACCGGCGTCCTGAGACTCTCCTCCCCTGATCCCTCGCTGTGGTGGATCGTGGGTGTCAGTGACGCAAGCACGCAACGCGGTCGTGAACCGGGACGGGCGATTGATGGATCGATGCGCAGCTATTGGGCTGCTGAGGGGGAGGGCAAATGGCTCCAGTTGGATCTTGGCGGCCAACGTGCGATCTCCGCACTCGAGATCGCCTGGCTCCACGGCGACAAGCGCCAAGAGACCTTCGACATCGTCACCTCGGCAGATGGCGCCGTGTGGAGCAAGGCTTTCACCGGCACGAGTTCCGGAACAGAACGCGGCTTTGAGATCTTCACATTCCCCGATGCTCGTGCACGCTTTGTCCGCATCATTGGCCACGGCAATTCCGCCAATCAATGGAACTCCGTCTGCGAGGTCCGTGTTCCCAGACGGTGAGGAGTGGCGTCCGTTGAGGGGACGATATCTTCAGCGGCTGCCACCCCAACGCCGAGCGCCACCAAGATGAGCAGGAGGAACGGCACTCCGCTGCTCTACGTGCCTGACTACGAACGCCGCTGCTCGAGCGGCATAATGTGTGCGTAGTGCGCGACGTATGCCTTGCGGGAATCGCGTTCTTCCAACCGAACGCCATTCTGAGGCGTCGGGGCCCTTGGAGGGGGCGATGCTTGTCTCGCCATAGCCGGACGGCGACGGGGGATCCTCAGCGACCGTGTTTCACAACCATGGGCCGGGACACGGCCGTCAGGAACGCAAACTGGGCAAAGCCCACCCCATCTGGTCTCTGCAGAGCTGCGGAGTGCGCCTACTGCGCCCCGGCTACAGCGACGACGGCAGGACCCTGAACGGGATGAGCATGAAGGCATCCAGGGCCATTCCGCCCTCCACATTGGCCATGCGCACCTGATGCTTCCCCGCAGTCAGAGTGATTTGGAGAGGGCGCCCGTCGCTCCCCTGCAATGCCCGCCAGGACCAGTTATCTGCGTTGGATGACCAGCCGCCCGTCTCCGGGAAGGTGACTCGTTTCCAGTCGTCCCCGGGACATTCTCCATCGACCCGGCATTCGCGTATGACACGGGACGATCCGGACGCGTACTTGAGGGCGACACAGTAGGATCCGGCGGTCGGGACTGTGACATTCCACTCCAGCCAATGGCCGACATCCTTCTGCCAGTAAGTCAGCGCTTGCCCTGAGGCGTTCACCCGCCCGCTGAAGAGCTTGGACTCGCCGCCGCCTTCGCCGGACTTGGCTTCCGCCTCAACCCAGCTGGCCCCCTTGGCCAAGACGTCCTGGATCCAGCCCGGGGGCACATACAGTGATTGTTCGGTGGTGGCCCATTCGTCGTGGTCGTTGCCGATTTTCAGGCTGACGATGTATGTGCCGGGAGCGGCGTATGCATGGGTGGTCTTTGTGCCTTGGGCTGATGTTCCATCTCCGAAGGTCCACTGCCAGCTGTTGATCTGTCCAGCGTCGGTCCGGGATGCAGCGGCGTCGAACTGGTACGTGGTCCCCTTGCCGGGGCCCGACTCAGCGCGGATCTTGAATGTGGCTTGGACCGATGGCGAGGTCGCTTTCAGGGCAACAACTGCGGAAGGTGGTGATTGGTTTCCCCAGGCGTCCACTGCGCGGACGCGGTAGTACACGGTCTTTCCTGCCTCCAACCCGCAGTCAAGGAATGCGGCCTTGGCCGGGCTGCCCAGCAGGTTCTCGGGGGTTGCCGCAAAGGACTCTCCGTCTCCACGGTACACGTTGTAGTGAGACACGCCCTGCGGGGCTTTCACCGGATCCCAGACGAACTTGATGCGCGGTGTCTTTGCCTTCAGAATTTCGGCATCCTCTGGGCCGAACGTCTCAGCCCGCAACCGTGTCGGGATGGCAGATAGCTTCTCCGGCGTCTGTCCGCGCCCCACCGGCGTGAACCCAGGGTCGTCGGTGACGAGGATACTGTCTGCTGCGATTCCCGCATCTGAGGTGGTCAACTCCAGCTCGACGATCCCTTTGCCCACCTCAACGGTTCCGGCGTCCGCCCTGACCCATCGCCACGCGGGGCCGGAGACGGGAACGTTCCCTGCTGCTTTTCCGTTGATCCTGAGCGTGAAGCTGCCACTCGGCGCGTCGTCGGTCTGAGGCCACCCTCTTGTGTGGCTTGCGCGTTCCAGAGTCGACATACCGCGGACCCTTGCCAAGACACGGACGCTGCCTGGCTGCGGAATCTGCACTTGGATTGTGACTGAGCCAGTCAGCCCGTCCTCCAGGCGCTTCTTGTAGACCAATTCGGGATCGGTGACCGCGACCGCATAGGCCCCGTTGGCCTCGGCAGGTTCGAAGAAGGGCACCATCGGGTTCGTGATTTCCCCTGCCTCAAGTTGGTAGAAATGCCGGAAGGGAGCTTCGGGGCCCACGCGCACTTCATTGGAGAAGACGCGACTTTCCAGGCCGGAGTGCTCCACGGAAGTAAGCACATAGCATCCCTCGCTGTCGGCTGGGAGTTGATGGCTCGTTCCTCTCAGCAGGTCCTTCTCCACGCGGGCATAGTCCCGGCCGCTCTCCGCTGAGCGATAGAGCCGGAACCCCTTGATTTCAGCGTTACGTCGGGGCTCCTGCCACATCAGTGCGTTTCCCTGTCGCCGCAGGTTCTTGGGGGGCTGTGGGTAGCGGACGACTGCGACATACACATCAGCCCACTTGCGGGCGGGGTGGTCTCCGGTCAGCATGGCGGAGAAGTAACTCACTTTGGTGAAATCCGGGCTGAAGGTCGGGGCCGGTCTGAACATGGGTTTGTGGTAGGCATCCTTGTTCCACCGGGTCTTGTAGCGCATGGTGTAGTCGTGGAAATTGCTGACGGCAATCGTCCAGAGCGCGGCGTGTTTGAGGTCCATCATCACGATGGGGGATACGGGTTCAGAGTGACTCGTGCTCACTGCAAAGCCCTGGCTTCTGTCGAATTCGTGCGACCAGGTGACCCGGTCGAATTTGGGGAATGATCCCAGGAAGCGGACGTCTTTGGTGTAGGCGCAGTTTGCGCTCACGGTGCTGCCTCCGAAGAACGCGCTGTGCATGCCCAGCGAGCTCATGTGCACCAGCGTTTCATCCTCAATGCGCAGGATCCCATTGTCCCCGGACCAGGGGAAGCCGGCCACCAGATCCCACCACTTTGCGGAAGGCTGCTTGGTCATCCCGGTCTGACTTGAGACGAATTCGGTGACTGTTGCGTTCGGGTGGCTCAGGCCGCGAAGCGGTCCGCGTTCGTCACCGTCTGCCATGGACAGAGCCCAGACTTGGTACGGATTGGTCGGGTGGTTGGGAAGGTTGTCCCGGTTGAGTTCAAAGAGGAAATACCGCTTGCCGTCCCGATCGAGCGCGTCCCGCCAGTTGTACCCGCTCTTGCCACCCACACTCGCCATCGAGGGGTGGAAGGTGTCCGCTTCCGGCTGTTTGGAGATACTCCGGACATCGAATGCTCGGAAAGCGTCTCCTTCGATCGTGGAGAGGCCGATGGTCTTCCGGTCTGCCGATACCCACACAAGTGTTCCCTGGACGATTCCTGCGATGCGTGGCCCTCTCCCTCCGTAGGACGCGATCCCGGGATAGCAGACGATTTCCCAACCGGCCCGTGAAGGAAGCTTCAGGTGATGGTTCTCTCGCGTGACCACATTGTGCAGGTGCACCTCTTTGGTGTTGCGTGACACGACGATCCAGTCTGAGGGATCGGAGCCTTCAGGGAGGCGTTTCTGCATCCAGGGGAACAGCCAGATCAATCCTCCCCACTTGTCATCCAGGAAGCGCGTCGCTCCATCGGTTCGGAGCAGCCCTCGGGGCGTGCGTCTCACGCCGATATGCAGGTACTTGCCGTCGTGGCTGAAATCGGGGTGGCCGACGTAGGAATGGTCGTTTCTTCCGCCCTGGGTCATCAACCACAGTTCCGTCCCGATGAGGGTATCCTGGAACACGACTTTCCCTGGGCGGTCCCAGGTGGGCGATTGGTTGATCAGCTTGAGTCCATGCAACGGATCAGCCGGGAGCTTCTCCACCCAGCCATCCTGCAGGACCGTGTCACCCAGGTGGACCAGTTCCACTTCTTTGACTGAGAGCTTGGCGGGCAGCCGTGACGCGTTACCTGAGGCGGGACGAGCCATATACCGGAAGCCGACCAGAGCGCTTCGTTTGGCGTCTGTTTTGCCACGCAATACATGGAAGGGGAGCTCAACCCACTCGTGCTCGTCCGACACGGCCACCGGCATTCTCATTCGATTCGCGAACAGATGGATCTGGTACACGTTCGTCTTGGCCAATGCGCGCAGGAGGTAATGCCCCGGGGAGAGGCTGACAGTCTGAGCCAGGCCCTCGGGAGAGTAAAGGGGGTCGACGACCAGCGCCTTCGTTTCAGTGTCCGTACGGAACACGGCTTCCAGCTTCGCGCGCCCGCTGAGTGGGTGCCAGCCGAGGACGGTGTCTTCAACCATTTTCATGCCGGGGTTCACCACGAGCGATCCGTCACCGGAATCGATTGGGATGTCCGGTTCCGGTGTGGATACCGCGTGTTTGAAGCCGAAGTTGCTGCTGGCAACCGCCCGGAAGCCCTTATCCGTCTGCTTTCCCACGTAGGAGATAACCATGTAGTCGAACACGGATGCATCGTTCTCTTGCCGGATGCCCATATCGGCGCTGAGATACAGGACGTCCTTCTTCAGTACGGTCAGATGAGTGGCCTGACGTGATGTGCCATCCGCTGAGTAGTGCGACCACGCATTTCGCCGGCCGCTGGCCCCGTCCCTGAGAGTCAACATGAAGTCGACGCCTCCCATGGCGCCTTTCACCTTTCGTCCTGTGTCGGCGTCGGCGTCGGCTTTCACATACAAGTGGAAGACATGGTCTCCCTCCTTGAAGGGCCGGGTGAAGACGAACTTGAACGCATGCCGGCCCTTCAGGATCGGGCAGTGCCAGATCGTCTCGATGGCATTGAGTTCAGTGTGCAACGCTTCCTGAGCGTGGGCCTTTGGGTTTGTGCCGATTAGCGTCCAGCGGTAGTCGCTGCCAGGGGCTATTCCGGAGAGAATCCTGATCTGGGCAGGCAGGTCGTCGGCCGGGACGCTCTGCGGGGTGTCCTGAGCGACACCGTGACTCCCGAGAGTGAAGAGCATGGAGAGGGTGGCGAACAGGAGAGAGATTTGCTTGCCCGGTTGTCCTTGCACAGAGCTCATGGTCCCAGTCGCTCGGCTGGAAATGCAGTGTGGGAACGTCTTCCACGATATTGGGTTCATTGGTCTCTCCCTCAGTTGGGTGTTCGACATCGCCTCTGTGGCGGCATGCATGTTCAGTTCGGCATGGCGTTGTGTCACGGGGGCAGAACCGCACTCCCTCCGGTCCGCGTGCGAGGCCGGCTCCCACGATAGTGCGTGTCAGTGGATATGGACATACCCTATCCGAGAATAGCGGAGGAAATGTGACATTCCTTGTTATCCGTCCGCGGCGTACCAGCACAGGATGCCGCGTGCTCTTCTTGTACGGCGGATGGCCTCCTGCCGCCATTCAGAGGAGCCGCCCGGGGGGCCTTGCGGCGTACCAGCATAGGAGCCGCCCGGGGGGCCTTGCGGCGTACCAGGAAGAGAAGATGCCGTCCGGAGAGCCGTCTGCCGTCCTGCTCGTTTTGCTGCGTGGACTGCTATAGTGGGAAGTGGATCGCACATTGGGTTGACCAGAGATTCAGACGGCGGGCGAATGGGAGCCCGTTGAGGGAGTGTGTTATATGAGAAACGTCACCCGGACGCATCGAATGACCGCCGGTCGGAGCTGCCGGATGGGGGGTGTCGCCGTTTTGTCTGTGTGGTGTGCGACAGCCTTGTCTCAGACCGTCGATTTGGGCGCCCTGATGCAGCCCGATGTCTGGCGGTCGGCTTACAAGGGTGCGTCTTCGGTTCAAGGCCTTCCCGACGCGATGGGAGAGAATCCGGGGATTGAGTTGGTGGGCGAGAAGGCGCCGGAGAAAGTCACCTACGCCTCGATTACCTACCGCTTCGAGAAGCCCCTGAACCTGAGCGGACTCACGCATCTGAGCCTGTTCGCCCGGGCAGATCAGAAAGTCCAGGTCAACATGTCGCTGGACTGCGAAGGCGGCCGCATGGGCACCGGTGGGTTCCTACGGAAAGCCTTGGGCAAGAGTTTCACCAAGATCGAGTTTGACCGGCGCAGCCTCCAGGCGAAGGGCGAGCCGGACTTGAGCCGCGTGACGGCCCTCAACGTTGGCTTCGGGCTCTGGGCATTCGACACGACCAAGCACACCTTCCGCATCGGCCTGGCGAAGCTCTGTTACGAAGGCACTGAAGATACCTACATCGTCCCTCTGCCTACTCGTGGCATCGCGATCGACGGTCAATACAAGGACTGGGGCTACGAGGACACACTCTACAATTGGTACCCGCCGGACTACGCGCACCTGAATGACAGCATCCACATCGTGCCCGAAGCGGGAGCCTGGGCGGGACCGGCGCAGCTGTCCGGTCGCTTTGCCATGATGATGGACGATGAGGCGCTGTACTTACTGGCCCTTGTGGCCGACGCTTCGCCTTTCGAGGGAAACAACCCTGCGGCGCCATGGAAGAACGATTCAGTGGAAGTGTTCCTTGCCTTCAGAACGAACCCGCGTGAGCTCGAGCTGGGGGCGCCCATGTCAAAAGCGGGGGTTCAGCTTGTGTTCGACTGCGGCGGGAAGGACAGACAGCCGCTGGTCTTCGTGAGGGGAAGACCGGCTCCTGCCAAGGCAAGATGCACGACGGTGCCGGCGACATGGACGGTTCGGGGGAAGCAGACAGGCGGGTACGTCGTGGAGGCCGCCGTGCCACTTGAAGCGCTCCCGATCGAGACGCGTGAACGGGGTTCCCTGTTTGGCTATAGCATCAAGCTCAATGACGCATCGGGGCTGTCGTTGGTTGCCACGCCGAAGAACCTGAAGCCACACGCCACGGTCAAGGACTTTCGCCGCGCGTACATCGAGATCAAGGCCGAAACGGGCGAAGCCATCGAGTTTGGGCCGGTCGCGCGTGATGTGCTGTGGCCCGAACGCTTCACGCCTGATGAGGGAGATGTCCGCATTTGGGATATGACTCGAGCCCACCGCAAGCAGGTCAGCGAGACAACCCGGCGACTTTACCTGCACAGTCTCTGGGCCGTTCAAGCCGTGGGAGACAGTGCGCAGAGCCCCAGACCAGATGGATGGAGCTACGTGCCGCTGCCTATGGGGATCGGCTGGTATACGCCCCTCTTCAACCCCCGGGCAGGCGCGCCGGACGAACTCGGGCGAGAACTCATCGGGACCAGTGTCCTGAAGACCGACAAGACCTTCTTTTGGTACGAACGCGAGTTCGTTCCGGACCCCTATCTCGACTCAGGGACGCTGCAGCTGGTGTTCGAGTACGTCGACAAGGAGCTCTCCGTCTACCTGAACGGGGCCTACGTCGGCAAGGTCGATGCGATGAACCGCGGGCTGGACGTAACCAAACATATCAAACACGGCGTCAGGAACCGGTTGGACCTACTGCTCTACACAACGGTCAGGTCTGGCTACTCAGTCCGTAACGGGACCGGGATCAGCGGGGACATCTACTTGGAGCACCACGTTCAGCAACCGACCATCGAGGATGTCTGGATCCGGCAGGCGAGCGGGCTTGATGGGGTGTTCGAAGTGGTTGCTGAGACTGCCTCTGTCGCCGTGGGCGGTCGGCTTGAACTGGCCGTTCTCAGCCTGGATGGAGAGGTGCTGACCCAGGTTGATGCAGATGTCGCTGGATCAACGACGACGCTCACCGGGAACTGTCCGGACTTCCAGCCTTGGTCCCCTGAACATCCCAATCTGTTTGAACTCAGAATCCGGATTCGGAAGGCGGACACGGTCATTGATGAACGCGTCAAGCGCTTCGGTTTCCGGACGTTCGAGGTCAGGAATGCCCGCTTCATGCTGAACGGCAAGACCCTGCGTCTGCGGGTGGTGCACGCTGCCAACTGCTCCTCTGTGATGGAACCCGGCCGCCTGCGGGAACTCAAACGTCTCGGCCACAACAGCATCTTCATGCATGCCAGTCACAGTGGCTACAACGCTCCTCTGTTCGAGACGTTGGATGAGGCGGGATTCGTCACTTTGGCTGCCACCGACCGCTCCTGGCCGGACCCCCGCACCCTGGCCGAAGTGCGTCGCTACCGAAGCCATCCATGTGTCATCGGCTACGTCACTGATTCGTTCGGTCAGCTTGACTCGAACGGGTTCATTCACAACCCGTTCTGTACAAGTGACAGCTACTATCCGGAGAGCGTCCGGAGCACCAAGGAACTGGCTTTCTTCAAACGTCGTCAGCAGTTGTTTGCGGCTGTAGATCCAACCCGGCCCTACATCCCACAAGGCACGGGCAACTTTGAGGGCTCGTACCGTGCCATCCATCACTACCCGTGCTATGACCTGAACCTGCTGGATCACATGATGTATTTCGCCCCATGGGCCGCCCGTCCGGACCCGCAGTTGCCGCAGTTCGTCTACGAGTGCGGAGTGCACGCCCTCTATTCCAAAGACGCGACGCATCCCGAACACACGTTCGAGGTGGAAGGAGGGCGTCAGGTTAAGCGTATGCTGACCTACGAGTGCGCATCCAGATATCTGGGGACAGCGGCGTTTGACAACTGGCGCGAGTGGGACGCGGTGAAGGCTCGGGCAACCATCCGCGGCCTCCGTATTTGCGGTATAGACGGGTTCACACCGTGGATCACAGGAGACGCCTTCCTGCAGCCCAGCAACACCGAGAAGGCTCAGGATATAGAGGACAATCGGGCTCTTTCCTACACGTATTTCATGCTTCCGTTCAAGGAGGTCATGGAAGACAGTTGGATGCGTATGAATGCATGGTACTACAGCTTGCGCGCCCAGGCGCATTGGCCGTGGCCGGAACGCTATGGACGGGGGAGAGTGGAACGCACGCCTTCGCCTCTTACACCCATCTACGAGAACGAGATGCAGCCGTTCTTTGCGTGCATCGCGGGGCCTCCGGCAGACGTCTTCTCTCAGGCCCACAACTACACGGCAGGGGAAGACATTTCGAAGCAGATCGTTGCCGTGAACGACACGGAGGGGGACGCCGACATCACGTTCACGGTGGCGTTCGAACTGGAAGGCGCAGCCACGCCCCGGACGCTGGCTGTCCACGTGCCACAAGGGGCAATCGTCCATGAGTCGTTCACGTTCCCGGTACCGGCGGTCCGGGGAAAGAGCCAAGGGACCTTGCGTCTCGCCTACAGGGATCCTGCAGGGAGGGAACGGCACGACAGTTTTCCCATCACTGTCTTCCCCCGAACGTCTTCGGAGGATACGGCTTCACGTCCTTGGCGAGCCCCCGGCTGGGGGAAACACGTGGGAGTTGTTGGCCTGGCTGCGGAGGACAGTCTGATGCAGAAGATGCGCCTTCCATGCAGGCCTGTATCCCTGGGAGACGCCGTCCCTTCAGGTCTGGACCTCCTGGTGATTGAGCGTGGTGCGTTGTCTGGGAAGGGGGCTGGCGGCGTATTGTCCGCATTCATCGAGGGCGGAGGCCAGGTCCTTGTTCTTGAACAGACGGGTGAGAGTTTGCTTGGCTGGCGTCTGCAAGAACGCCGGCTCGAATCGGTGTTCATCGGCGATTCCCGGCACCCCGCTGTGGCAGGACTTGAGGATGGAGACCTGGCTTACTTCCGCGACGCGGCACGGATTGTTCCCGCAGAGAGAAGACCGTCCCAGTTCTACCGCCATGCGCAGTCCGCAGCGTTGGAGACGCCACATCTGACCAACGAGGGGCTGGTCGCTTCCTTCGTGTTCGCCAAACCGTGCTACGGCGATTTCCGCTCGATCCTCGTGTGTGGCTATGACCTCGAGGAAACGGCACTGGTCGAGATGCGTTCCGGCAAGGGGCGGGCAGTTTTCTGCCAGGTTGACGTCACCGATCGCTACAGTGTGGACCCCGCGGCTACACTTCTGGTCGACAACATCGTTCGTTGGTTGCTCACGACACGACCGGAGCCGCGACGCCCGATCAGCGCTTACGTTGGAGGCGAACGTGGCAAGGCATTCCTCGACCGACTGGGGATTGCCGCCGGAGCCGGCCAGGAAGCGGATCGTTCCGTCGTCGTGGTTGGAGACGGGGTCGCACCGGACACGGCTTTGCCCATGGTTGGCAGGACGGTCATTGTGCTTCCGTTCTCCGAATGGCTTCCACCCGGGGTGACTGCCTCGTCAGTACATGTTCAGCAGCGTGACCATCCCCATTACTGGAACATGTCCTGGTACCAGTTTATGCCCCTCAAATCGCTCCGGCCGGCTCCAGACCGGCTGGGTAAAGATGGCGGGGCCATGTTCCGCGGATTGGTAGACAACGACGCCTACTTCTTTGAGTTCCCAGAGCTCCGCGCCTACCGACTCGATGCCCGTGCGACCGATGCGGAATCCGCAATCATCTGGCAGAGCCGCCGGGGAACGATGACTGAGATTCGTCAGGGAGGGATTCGTTACGTGCTGTGCTCAGTCGACCCGTCGACGTTTGAGCATGGGGAGTGTGCACGCAAGGCGTGGCGTATCTGGTCGCAGGTGTTTGCCAATGCGAACACCGCGAACACCACCCGGTTGCGTCTGACTCGTCCTGCCCTCGATATTACGTACGGAGAATGGCTGTTCGTGACCGATCCGGATGGTAAAGGGGAAGAAGCGGGATACCCGGAGGGGCGTTTCGGTGACCGCGAGCCACGCCGTATCCGCATTGGCACAATTTGGGAAGAACAGGGCGTGACCGAACACAATCCGAACATTGCGTCCGCACCGGACTCCGCGTACGACGGCTTTGCCTGGTACATCCGCAAGGCCGCACTGCCAGCCAGTCTGGCCGGGAAACAGGTCTACCTAGAGGTGGGCGGCGTGCGCGACATTTGGACGTTCAACCGCACGGCCAACCGCACCGATCTGTGGATCAACGGGAAGAAAGCCCCCGAGCCTGTGGGTATCTACAACGCACAGCAAGGGGGAAGGGCAGGGCGGCTGTGGGACTTGCCGGCAGGGCTGCTCGAACCCGGGAGCGAGAACACCATCGCCATTCGCGTCTACAACGATGCCGGGGCAGGGGGCATCCACAAGGCCCCCATCCGCTTTGAGGTCCCGGGGCAGAACGAGGACATGCTGTTCCCGCAGGAGTTCGTCAAGTCCAAGTACACCCCTTACTTTTTCTGGTGCTGGTGACCGGGAGCTTGGGACCGCAACGCATAGGCTCCCTGAGTGGCTGGAGGCATCCCTGCTTCCTGGAGAATCACCGGGCAAAAATGCCCGGTGCCACCTTGAAGAATGAGGTGATGTGATGGCTTTGCGTCTCCGGGAAGACAGACCTTTGACCGGTGCCTTGCTTCGGAGCGCCCGGACAGGTCTGCTTGTACTGGGTTTTGTCCTGCCTGCCGCCCCGTTGACCCCAATCGCCCGTTGGGATGTGGTGCCGCATCAGCGCATCGACCGGGGTAAGACCTTCAACTGTGGCGTGATCGCTTTTTCCAAGGACGGGATCTCACACATCACGTTTAGCGTCAATGGTGAAAGGCGCAAGGTCACCTCGATGCGCATGAATGACCGAACGGGCGTTCACGAGTACTGGACCCCCATTGCGGCAAGCGACTTTGCCGAGGACGGCCCAGTCCGGATTCAGGCAATCGTGCATGGCAACGATGGTGGCAGGAGATCACTGGAGCCCTTGCCATTGGTGGTGAATCCACGCGGGACGCTCCCCAGAACGGAAGCCTGGGTTGATTCTGAACGCGGAGACGATGCGAAGGGCGAGCCCGGCAATCCCCGGCGCCCTTTCCGTACCATTGGTCGCGCCATGGATGGCATCCGAATGTGGATGAAGGCGCAGGGGCATGGCGATCGGGCCGACGGGGGGATCGTCCGCCTGCGTCCCGGGAACCATGCGATGTCGAACGGCGGCATCTGGCGCGAGATCCGGACGGTGGATGAGTGGGTGACCATCACGCATGACACGGATGGAACACGGGCTGACACGGTCATCGACCGGAAAGCCGGGGTACTGCAGACGCACTTGTTCAAGCTGGAGGGCCTCACTCTGCGGAGCTCCGGGGAGAACGTACACGTGCTTCGCGGGACGCCGAAGTACCCGGACATGAACGTGTGGGTGCACGACTGCGGCCTCTACGGGGCCGGCCGAAATCTCCGGGGATCGCACCCCATCCATCACGGCGGCTTCACGACGTGGACGACCGATTCTTATCTCACGGAGCTGACATCCGCGGTAGGGGGAGACCGCCTGGCAAGAGGGCTGAGGATCGAGCGTATTAGTGACGATGTCTCCCGCCACTGCCCGCTGCTGGTGAACTGCGTGGCCAGGGATGTCGATCCCGGCATGACCTACGCGCATTCCGACACCTGGCAGACCTGGTTTGCCGATCAGCCCAACAACACCATCGCGTACAACGTCCGCGTGACCGATGCGCACTATCAGGGCATCATGTCCAGGACCGGGAAGGCGGACGCCCCGGTGGCCAGGGGTGTAGCCTTCGTCAATTGCCTGATCGAGTTGCGTCCCCCTATTCGTCCTCCACACCGAGGGGCATCGGGTGGCTCCGGGCGCTCCCTCTGGATGAGGTCGGTGGACCACTTTCTCATGTGGCATTGTTCCTTTCTTGGCCAGTCCTTTAACTTCTATGACGACAAAGCAGGGAACCAGAAAGTGCCTCTTCAGATGACCAACGTCAGTGTTGTTGGATGCTGCTTTGGCAACATGAAGAAACACACACAGGACGGGCGCGTCGATCTTCTGGGCTTTGAGCACAATCACATTGTCACTCCCGAAGGGATCCAGGCTGTGCGCCCAGGGAAGGACTTGTCCACCGGCGCCGCTGGCTTGACTCAGACCGGCCGTCCTGAACGCGGATCGCCACTGCTCAACCGCCTCAGCCGGAAGCTTGTCCCGGCCGATGCGCGGGGGCGCCCTCGCGATGGACGTCCTGACATCGGGGCTTACGAGTTCGGGGCGTCGAACTGAGATCTGTGTGAGGTGGCTCGGTTTTGTCAGAGCCCTGATCCGCCGTCGCCCCCGGTGGGCGCTATGGCGGGACAAGCCATCGGGAGGGGGTTCCGGTGCAGCAAGACCGCTTACGTTGTGCGCGGCTCGGACGGCCAGATTTGTGCTCAGGTGGCGCGCAGTTACAGACAGAGAATCCCGCACCCGTTCAGGAGGGGCTATGTTACACGCGACACGCGAGGCTGGTGTTCACAACAACCGATTCTGAAAGGACTGCCACATGGAACGTGGATTGCTCGGGCTCGTGGGGGGAATTGCCGGAGGCATCTTGCTAACAGGGTGCGCGACCATGCCGAACGTGCAACCGGTTGCTCACTGGACCATGTCGGATCCGGCGGGGGCAACAGTGTTGGCGGACACGTCCGGCCATGAACGGACCGCGACCCTGGAGGGTGGGGTGCAGACGGGAGCGGGGATGCACAAAAATGCGGCGGTCTTCCCCGGAGGCAAAGAGGGATTGGCCACCTTCGAGGTTCCGCCGATCACCATCGTAACGCTCGCCGCCTGGGTCAGTGTGACCGGCATGGGGAAGGGGGATAAGCCCTATCCGCGTGTGATCGAGTGGGGCGGCGCGTTTCTTCACGTGACCCACGAGCAGTCCGGGGGGCTGAACCTGACGTTCAATGCCGGCGGGGGCGCCTGGACCAGCTCGGGGCGCCCGTTTGCCCCGGACGAATGGTCGCACATCGCCGTCACCTACGACGGCAGCGACGTGACCAATGCACCGGTCTTTTACGTCAACGGGGGCAAGACTCCCTACGCCGCTGGTAAGCCGCCGAAGAAGCCGGTGGCCCTACGGGCCGGGAAAGGCTTCATCGGCAACAACGGGGCGCACAGCCGGCCGTTTGAAGGACTCATGAGCGACGTCAGGATGTATGACGTCGTTTTGAGCCCTGGTGAACTCACGGCGCTTGCACGGCGTACGCCGGAGGGCAGAGCCCCCAAAGCATATGTCTCGGTTGTTCAGGATGGGCTCCCAGTGATCGATATTTCGGGCAAGACCAAGCAGCATGTTGTGATCGCGCCGGGGAGTGAGGAGATCTACCAGGGCCACGCGACGACCCTCCTGCTGCCGGACGGTAAGACCATGTTTGCTGTCTGGTGCCTCGAGCACGGCGGGCCGTGCGGTCCCATGGCGCGCAGCGATGACGGAGGACGGACCTGGACGCGTCTCGATGACACGTTGCCGGAGGGATTCAGTAAGCATCGGAACTGCCCCAGCCTGTACCGTATCGTCGATGGGGAAGGGAAAGCCCGACTGTGGGTGATCAGCGGGGGAGGGCGGATGGGACGCCTGATGAGCGAGGATGACGGGCGGACTTGGGTCGAGATTCCGCCGCTGGTTTTTCACTGCGGCATGCCGTTCACCGGGATGATTCGGCTCAACGATGGACGCACGGCCGCCTTTGGGCAGAGACGTGTAGAAGGACGGGATCAGGGCGTGGTCATGTCCGTGACCGAAGACGGTGGAATCACCTGGTCCGAGCCGCGCGTCATCGCTCAGTATCCCGCCAAGAACCTCTGCGAGCCGTTTGTGCTGCGTTCGCCGGATGGACAGGAGTTGTGTTGCCTGATGCGGGAGAATCGCCATACGGCTAACAGTATGATGTGCTTCAGCCGGGACGAAGGTGAGACGTGGACGGAGCCCGAGGACACATCGTGGGGCCTGACGGGGGACCGGCACGAAGGCATCCAGGCCCCCGACGGACGTTGGGTCATTGCCTTTCGGGACCGGGCGTTGCACAGCTCTACTTACGGGCAGTTTGTCGCCTGGGTCGGCACCTACGAGGACATCCGGCTGGCTCGCCCCGGGCAGTTCAGGATCAAGCTTCTGCATCACTACGGCAGCCCGCGCGACGGGTACGGTTGGTCCTACACCGACACCGGTTACCCTGGCATGGAACTGCTGCCCGACGGTACCATCGTGGCCACCACTTACACCAAGTACTGGGACGACAAGCGCCGCCATTCCGTGGTCAGCACGCGGTTCAAACTGGGCGCTCTCCGCGTGAAGCGCTTCTGGCGCTGACTATGCCGTTCGGGAACAACCCCCCGCAGAGCAGTGCTGCACACCGGCAGCGTTAGGCACGGAAGAATGAACCAAAGCCAGAGAATTCGGGAACTGTTGGAGAGTGGCGACCTGTTGCTGATGCCCGATGCGTATGACCCGATCAGCGCTCGGATCATACAACGCTGCGGATTCGAGGCCGTTCAGTGCTCGGGGTGCAGCATTGCCGTGGCAAACTGCCTGGAGCGTGAGGCGCAACTGAGAGTTGAGCTCAATCTTCAGGTCACGCGGAGCATTGTTGCTGCCGTTGACGTGCCCGTGATGGCCGATGGTGAGGACGGATATGGAGGACCGGAGGAGATCGGTGGGACCGTCGCCGCGTTCATCGACGCGGGAGTGGCGGGGATCAACATTGAGGATCAGGCTATTGGCAACGCTGACGGCGTGGCAATCATTGAGCAAGCCGTGATGGTGGAGAAGCTCCACGCAGCACGGGAGGCGGCTCGCTCCGCCGGGAGTCCCGGACTGGTGATCAATGGGCGCACCGACGCTCTGCTGGCGGGCAGCGATCGCCCCACGGGGCTTGACGAGGCGATCACGCGCGGAAACGCCTATCTGCAGGCAGGAGCTGACATGGTGTTTGTCACCTATATTGCTACGCTGGAAGAGGTCCGAGAGGCCGTTCGGGGCATCGACGGACCGGTCAGCATTGCCGCGGGGCAGCCCTACAACATGCAGGAATTCTCCGTGGATGACCTTCGGCGCGAGGGGGTTGCCAGAGTCAGTCTGCCCACGCTCGCGATTCTCTCATCGGTGCAGGCCCTGAAAACCGCTCTCGAGGGCGTCCGCGAGACACAGAACTTCGGACATCTGATGGCGCCCGATCGGCTCTGTGGTTGGGGAGATATCGCCAACATAGTGGAACGATGAGGCGGCTGGATGTGTTTCCCGCCGTGACTTGGTGGACGTGTTCATGAAAGGAGAGATGATGAAAAGCAAGACACTCGTGGCGTTGGGCCTGTTGATGACTGATCTTTCTGCCTTTGTGCTGACCGTCGTGCTCCTGCCGCGCAGGGGGTCGTTTCGCTTCAG